>Ga0116202_10000027_pt1 | contig 57842 bp, 50 predicted proteins | sample LakKivw325mmetaG_FD_94479 | JGI IMG/M metagenome (GOLD analysis project Ga0116202, IMG submission 94479) | Anoxic lake water microbial communities from Lake Kivu, Rwanda to study Microbial Dark Matter (Phase II) - Lake Kivu water 325m metaG | ecosystem: Environmental > Aquatic > Freshwater >... | reverse complement strand
TCGGCGCGGCCCGTCCGGACAAGACGGCCGCCTTGAAGGCCCTGGGCGGCGTCTACCTGACCAGGCTCGGGGTCGCCTTCAGCCATCCCGTTTACCTCGGCTACATCGCCCGGCTCGACCCGTCGTTCGAGCGCATCCACTGGGGCGCCCAAGGCCACCTGCCGCGGCCGATCGACGTCGTTCCCGAGTATCGCTTGATCGAGGCGGGCCAATACGCCCGGGCCGTGGCCGGGCTGCGCCCCAAGCGGGAGGCCCTCGCCGCCGATCTGAATGAGCGCCTGTCGCGGCTGGCCGAGGCCCTCGAACAGGCGGCGGCGGCGACGGCCGCCCTCCTCGAGAAACCGGCCGTGGCGCGCTAGATCCCCTCGGGCCGCAAAGGTTCGCGGCTCCCCGGCATCTAACGAAGGCAGAGGAACCGATGGTTTCAAGGGTCTCGGGAGCCGCGGGAAAGGCTAGCCAGGAAGCCGCCCTTATACCCGGCCGAATCCCCTTTCCCGGGGATGCCGCCCGGCCTTGCTTCTGGAAAAATTCCGGCCAGGAAGTGAGGTCCATGCCGCCCGAAAACCCGTTTGACACCTCCCTCGGGGAGGCTTATGATAAATGCGGCAAGGGGCTAAAAATCTTTCCGGCCTGATTCAAGCTCGAAGGAGGATCCATGAGTCGCTTTTGGCGCGGTTCGATCACCCTCGTCCTTGTCCTTTCCGTTGTGGGACTCGTTACGTCCTGCAACATGATCGGCGGCGGCGGCACGGGCAACCTGATGATGCTCATGACCGACGGCCCGACCGACGACTGGACGGAAGTGACCGTCCATTTCCTGTCCGCCAGCCTTCACCGGCAGGGCGCCGACGGCTGGGAGACCTTCTGGACGGCCAACACGTCCGATCCCGCCTCCGGCAAGGTCAATCTCATCGACCTGAGCGGGATCTCCGACATCCTGAACGCCGGCTCGATCGCCGCCGGGACGTATGACCGGCTCAAGCTCGTCATGAACACGCAGCCGTCCTCGATGACCCTCATCCCGGCCGACGGCACGACGCCCATCGCCGCCGAGAACATCACCGTCGTCGACCCGAGCGGCACGGGCGAGATCAAGGTCGATCTTGACCCCGACCTCGTCGTCGAGGCCGACAAGAACAACGTCGTCAGCATCGATTTCGACCTGTCCCATCCGCTCTCGATCGTCAACATCGACGGCAAGGTCGTCATCAACCTGAAGGTCCGGCACCGGGCCCTGCCGGCGAACCTTTCGAAGATCCAGTTCGCCCGCACCATCGGCACGATCACCGCGGCCGCGGGCAACACCGACGGCACGGCCACGTTCAAGATCAAGAACCTCCAGGGCGCCGAGATCTCGTTCACTGGCAACGGCAACACCGTTTACGTCGACGTTTCGTCCGGCAAGGCCGTGGCCGGGGACTTCACCAAGTTCTCGGATCCGGCCCACATCAACGCCTGGTCGGCCCTGGTCGCCTCGAACATGAACGCCGACGGCAGCCTCTATGCCCGGCGCGTCTGGTATGCCGATACCATCGACAAGCTGCCCCAGTTCACCCCCGAGGGTCTGGTCCGGCGGGTCGGAGACACGTGGCTGAGCATCCAGGGGAAGAAGACCGAGGAGCAGTCGACGGGCGACCATCACCACCGCTGCGATTGGGACGCCGAAACGGTCTTTATCAACGCCGATACGACCTGGGCTTTCCAGGGCGTCGACATGGGCGTGACCGGGCTCGACGGCCTGCGGTACGTTACGCGCGGCTTCCGCGTCGAGATCGTCTCCGTTGACGAGAACGTCACGCCGAAGATCGCCAAGTCGGTCAACATCCAGTTCGCCCACGTCGAGGGGATCGTCAACGAGCCCACGCTCGACAACTTCAAGCTCGGCTGGTTCTGGCGGAACAGGACGCTCATCTACAGCGCCGTCTCCAGCCATGAATTCAGCTGGTGGTTCTACGGCGAGACGAATCCCAGCCACTCGGCTGACCGCCAGGGCCTGATCGACATGGTCGGCGCGGCCCAGACGGCCCACCTGTGGGTCTTCGCCTGGGCGGACCTGACCTGGGATGCGAGCGGGGCGACCAAGCAGTGGGTCGTCGAGGACCTCGTCCTGGCCCCGATGAAGCTCCACGAGATGACCAAGATCGCCGAAGGCTATAAGGCCGACACCAGCAGCATGGTCGTCTCGACTTACGATTGCTGGGATTGGGCGACGCCCGTGAACCTGACCGTCAAGCTCGACACGGCGGGCGACCTGCAGACCGTGGTCGGCTCCTTTACCTGGACGGGCGCGACGAACGTCGTGACGTTCACCCTGCCGGTCCCGGTCTCACAGTGGGCCGCCGTGCTCGTCCCGACGGTCAACAAGGTCAAGATCTGGGTCCACCCGGTCAAGGAAGGCGACACCTATACCTGGCACGCCTACACGGTGATCGCCTACCAGTTCATTCGCTGAGTTACTTTGCGAGGCCGTCCGGCCAGATCCGGACCAGCACCACGCCGTGGGAGGGGACCTTGACCTCGAAGCGCTCGTCGTAGCGCTTGCCCGTGTCCGTGTGCGTCACCATATCGGCGTGGGCCCAGAGGTCGCGGATCCGGGCCGGCCCGGGCGGCAGGCCGATCTGCGACCAGCGGACATATTGGGCCAGCTCGCGGCCGGAGTAGTTCACGAAGGCGACGGCTTTGGAGCCGTCGGCGAGGGGCTTCATCCAGACCTGGCCGCCGTAACCCCGTTCGATGACGACGCGGCCCTGGACGCCGAGCGGATCCTGGTCGATGGCGATGACCTCTTTGTTCAGCAGGATCGACTTCGTCTCCTCGCTCATGCCGCGGAGGTCGTTCCCGGCCATGAGCGGAGCGGCCATGACGGCCCAGAGCGAGAAATGGGTCTTGTATTCGTCGAAGGTCATGCCGCCGTTGCCGACTTCGAGCATGTCGGGATCGTTCCAGCCGCCGGGCCCGGCCGCGTCGGCGAGGCGGGAGTTGGCGCCGACGATCCAGACGACGCTCTGCCACTCGTCGCCGATGTCGGAGGTCGTTCGCCAGAGCTGGCCGACGCCCTTGGCCCACTTCCAGGGGTCGTTCCGGCCCCATTCGCAGAGGCTCAGGACGATCGGCCGGCCCGCCTTGCGCAGGGCGTCGCGGAACCTCGCGTATTCCTCGGGCGCGTTGAGGTCGTCGCAGTTGCACCAATCGACCTTGATGTAATCGATGCCCCATTCGGCGTAGGTGGCGGCGTCGATCTCGAAGTGGCCCGCCGCGCCCGGCCGTCCGGCGCAGGTCTTGGGGCCGATGTCGGAGTAGAGGCCGAACTTAAGGCCCTTCGAATGGACGTAATCGGCCAGGGCCTTCATGCCGCCCGGGAAACGCTGCGGATCGGCGATGATCCGGCCGCTCGGATCGCGGTCGACCTGCCAGCAGTCGTCGATGACCAGGTACTTGTAGCCGGCGTCGAGCATGCCGGTCTCGACCATAGCGTCGGCCGTCTCCCGGATGAGCTTCTCGTCGACGTTGCAGCCGAACTTGTTCCAGGTGTTGAAGCCCATCGGCGGCACGGGCGCCAGGAGCTCCGCAGGCGCGGCCGCGGCGGCGGCCGGCGCGGCGGGTTCCTTGGCCGTTTTCTCCGGTCCGCAGGCGGCCAGGACCGCCAGGGCGAGGACGAGCGCGATCGCGAAAGCAGAGGTCCTTTTTAAGATCATCGCGTTGGGCATGGGGCTCTCCTTGAGGATGGGGTCTCCCTCGGATAATAAAGCGGGACCGGAGGCCGAGTCAACCGCTCTTGAATTACCGGGCGGACGCCCCTATAATAAAGCGGTGAAAGGAGACTGGGGGCGAACTGGTTTCGACGGAGGTAATGAGACACAGGTTGCACGCCGAGGTCCCACCCACCTCGCTAAACCGGTGGAAACAACTTAACTGCAGAACCTTTAGCAGTCGCGGCCTAATAGAAAGGCTCGCCGTTCCCGGGATCCCCTCCCGCAGGGTTCCGGGAGCGTCAAACGGGCGGGATAGCGAACCGGTCCGGCCCTGAGGCCGGGGAGCGAAAAACCTTCGGGGCTGGCGCTGCGGCGCCCTTCCTCTCCGGGCGCCGCGGGGCGAGATCAAAGAAGAGGATAAGCGTGTAGAGACCTGCTGTTGAATGCTTTCGGACGCGGGTTCGATTCCCGCCGCCTCCACCAGACCCGATCATGAGAACCGTGATGCATAGCCTGGCGGCGGCCGCGCTGGCCCTGGCCGTCCTGGCACCCGCCGCGACGGCCCAGGAGCGGCCCCTCCGGACCGTCGTCATCGACCCCGGCCACGGCGGCCTCGAGACCGGGGCCAAGGGCCGCTTCGGCAACCTGGAGAAGGACATCACCCTGGCCATTAGCCTCAAGCTCAAGGCCCTCATCGAAAAGGACATGGGCTTCGAGGTCGTCCTGACCCGGGACCGCGACGTCGACGTTTCGATCGAGAACCGCGCCGCGACCGCCAACAACCACAAGGCCGGCCTGTTCATCAGCATCCACGCCAACGGCTCGGTCCAGCGCAAGGCGGCCGGCTCGGAGACGTTCTTCCTCAGCCTCAACGCCACCGACGAGGACACCCGCCGCCTGGCCTACCTCGAGAACAATTCGAACGAGCTCCAGAGCCGGATCGACCCGTCCTCGAGCGACGACCTAATGATGATCCTCTGGGACATGGCCCAGAACGCCTACATCAAGCAGAGCAGCCGCCTGGCCGACCTCGTTCAGGGCGAGCTCGATGCCATGCTCGGGACGCGCAACCGCGGCGTCAAGCAGGCCCCGTTCCGGGTCCTGACCGGCGTCGCCTGCCCGGCCATCCTGGTCGAGACGGCTTTCATCTCCAATCCCGACGAGGAGCAGAAGCTGGCCTCCGACGATTTCCAGAACAAGGTCGCCGAGGCCATCTACCGCGGCCTGGGCGTCTTCCTCAAGGGGAAAGGGTAGGGCTCCATGGCCGACAAGAGCAAAGGCGGCATCTCCAAGCAGGCCCTCCTCCTAAGCGCCCTGGCTCTCGTGCTGCTCGTCCTGGTCATCGTTTTCTTCACGGGCGGGGGCGGGGAGAAGGTCAAGCGATTCGTCGAGACCAACGTTCCCCAGGAGCCGGTCGCGCCCGCCGGGAAGGCGGCCGCCCGGACCGTGACCCTCTTCTTCGTCGACGAGGACGATCTCCTTCACAAGGAGACCCGCGAGATCCCGGCCGGCCCGGCCGCATCCGACGAGGCCGCGCGGGCCCTGGCCGAGCTCGTCCGTGGCTCCGAGGAGGGCTTCTCCTCGCCGCTGCCGCCCGGCACCCGGGTCCGCCAGGTCTTCGTCACCAAGGACGGCGTGGCCACGGTCGATTTCAGCCGCGAGATCGTCGAGAACTTTTCCTACGGCTCGACGGCCGAGCTGGCCGCGGTCTACGCCGTGGTCGACACACTCGTCTCCAATTTCCCGGCCGTCAAGAGGGTCGTCCTCCTCGTGGAGGGCGCCGAGCGCGAGACACTCGGCGGGCACGTCGACCTGTCGCGGGCCTTCTTGCCCGACTATTCCCTCGTCGCGAAGTGACCCGGAGCCGGCCGTGACGAAGCTCCCCCGGGTGGTCATCGCCGGCTTCCCCAACGTCGGCAAGTCGACCCTGTTCAACCGCCTCCTGGGCCGCCGCAAGTCCCTCGTCCACTCCGACCCGGGCATGACCCGCGACAGCCTCGCCGCCACGTGCACCCTGGGCGGCCGCCGCTTCACCCTGGTCGACACCGGCGGCCTCTTCGGCGTCGCCGATGAGCCCCTGAGCGACAAAGTCCGGGAGAAGGCCCTCTCCGAGGCCGCCGCCGCCGACTTGGTCCTGTTCGTCCTCGACGGCCAGCGCGACATCGCCTCCGCCGAGGAGGACCTCTACTTGCAGCTGAAGCGGCGCGGCCTGAAGATCCTTCTCGTCGTCAACAAGTTCGATTCCCCCGCCAAGGAGGAATCGATGACCGCCGATTACTACCGGCTCGGCGAGAAAGACATCCACTTCATCTCCGCCGAGCACAAGATCAATATCGACCGCCTCGAGGAAGCCGTCGCCGCCGCCCTGCCGCCGGGCGGGGAATCCCCGGCCGCCGCCGAGGAGCCCCTCAGGATCGCCATCGTCGGCCGGACCAACGTCGGCAAGACGTCGCTCGTCAACCGGCTCGTCGGCGAAGAGCGCCTCATCGTCAGCGAGATCCCGGGCACGACCCGCGACAGCACGGACACCCTCATCCTCCGCGACGGCAAGCCCTTCTGCCTGGTCGATACGGCCGGCATCCGCAAGATGGCCGCGACCGAGGACGGCCGGGAGAAGGCCGGCATCGTCCGGGCCAAGGCCAATATCCGCCAGGCCGACGTCGTCTGCCTCGTCCTCGACGTCCAGGAGTTCCCGACCCGCCAGGACGCCCGCATCGCCCAGCTGGCCCTCGAGTCGGGGCGGCCGCTCGTCCTCGTCCTCAACAAGTGGGACCTCGTCGACAAGGACGCCGTCCGGCCCGACGCGGTCCGCGAGCGGGTCTTCGGCAAGCTCGGTTTCGTCTCCTACGCCCCTCTCCTGTTCGTTTCGGCCCGGACCGGCCAGCGCGTCGTCAAGATCCTCGACACGGCGGAGCTGGTCTACCGGGGGGGCGCCATCAGGGTCGAGACCTCGAAGCTGAACGAGTTTCTGGCCCGGACGGCCGAATCGCATCCGCCCCGCCTGAAGAGCGGGGCCCGGGCCAAGCTGCGCTACATCACACAGAAGGGCGTCCGGCCGCCGACTTTCATCCTGTTCCTGGGCGCCCGGGGGCCTCTCTCGCCGGCCTACGAGAAGCACCTCGTCGAGTCCCTCCGGCAGGAATTCGGCTTCGCCGGGACCCCGCTCCGCCTCATCGTCCGGACGAGCTGACCGGCGGCCCCGCCCGGCCAGTCCCGGGGCGCGGACCGGGGGCTTTTTTCTTGACTTTAGGGGAGGCATCGTTTATAAATAGGTTTCTATCTTTCTCTGTGACCGGCGTTTGACTGTAAGGAGGTCCAATGTCTCGTAAGACCCAGAGAATCATCATCGCCGCAGCCGCGCTCGCGATCGTCGTCGCGGTCACGGGCTGCCAGAATATCTCCTACTCGAAGCTGGCCGCGAACTACCACTTCAACAGGGCCAACGCCCTGTTCCGCGAGAACAAATACCGCCAAGCCATCACCGAGTACGAAGCGACCCTCAAGTACAACTCGGGGCTGACCCAGGCCTACCGGTTCCTGGGCGAGAGCTACAAACAGCTCTACAAGCCCGGCGTCGACACCTCCCTGAACAAGGACCTCGAGAAGAAGACCCTGGACGCCCTGACCAAGGCCTACGGGATCGAGCCCAACAACAAGGACGTCATCTACTCGCTCGGCGACATGTACGACAAGCTGCGCAAGTTCCCCGAGGCCGAGAAGCTCTACCTCCGCATCATCGAGCTCCAGCCCGAGAACATGAGCAACTACTACGTCGTGGCCGAGTTCTACAAGCGCTATTCCGCCGACAACAAGGACGTCGCCAAGAAGGCCGAGTCCATGTACCTGCGCCGCATCGAGACCGACCCGGACAATCCGCAGGGCTACGCTTACATGGCGACCTACCTGCAGGAAGGCTCTGGCGGTCCCGAGGAGCTGCTCAAGGCCTACGAGCGGGCTGCCGAGTTCTGGCAGAAGAGGATCAGCCTTCAGCCCGACTCCGCCGAGGCCTGGCTGGCCTTGGGCGTCAACCAGTGGTCGCGGTCCTTCCGTTTCCAGTTCCTGACCGCGGACACCCGGCTCAAGATGGCCCAGGAGGCCCTGCGGTCGATCGGCAAGGCCATCGAGCTCGACCCGAACTACCCCGAGCCCTACGCCTGGATGGGCCCCCTCTACAAGGCCGTTCTGTCCAAGCTCGAGCCCGAGAAGGAAGCCCGCTACAACGCCGAGGGCGACCGGTACCTCGAGAAGTTCCAGGAGCTCCGCAAGCGGGCCGCCGACCGCAAGAAGCTCGAGGAAGAGCTGAAGAAGTAGCTCCGACGGCGACCGGTTGTTCATCCCGCTCCGCGACGACAACCCGACCTCGCGCTTTCCCTACGTCACGGTGGGGCTCATCGCCCTCAACACGGTCGTCTTCCTCGTCCAGGCCGTGGCGCCTCACGGGCTCCAGATGGCCGCGCTGCGGTTCGGCGCCGTCCCCTTCGAGATCACCCATTTCCGGAGCCTGGCCGAGCCGGCCGCTTTCCCACCGCTGCTGACGATCCTGACGAGCATGTTCCTCCATGGCAGCCTCTTCCACCTCCTCGGCAACATGCTTTATCTCTGGATCTTCGGCAACAACATCGAGGACCGGCTCGGACCCGTCCGCTTCACCCTGTTCTACCTGGCGAGCGGCGTCGCCGCCGCCCTGACCCATATCGCCGTCCAGCCCTCGTCCCGCCTGCCCATGATCGGGGCGAGCGGGGCCATCGCCGGAGTGCTCGGGGCCTACTGGCTGCTCTATCCCCGGGCCCGGGTCAAGACGTTCATCTTCCTCATCTTCTACATCGACGTCGTGGCCATCCCGGCCGGGCTCGTCCTGGGCCTCTGGTTCGTCCTCCAGATCCTCAACGTCGGCCTGGGCGGCGGAGTGGCCTGGTTCGCCCATATCGGGGGCTTCCTGGCCGGGATCCTCATCATCCGGCTGGCCCTGGGAAAGGGGTACCGGCAGCTCCGTGCCCCCTGGGGGGACCGGGGTCTCGGACAGGCCTGAGAGATCGGACATCCTGTTGACTTTTCGGCGGGATTTCAGTATTCTAGAGCGTCTTTCTATCTCTTGCGTAAGGTTAGAAGCTCATGAGGACCTTTATTCCTAAAAGTCACGAGATCGAACAAAAGTGGTGGCTGGTCAACGCCGACGGCCGGATCCTCGGCCGCCTGGCCACCGAGGTCGCCGACCTGATCCGGGGCAAGCGGAAGCCCCAGTTCACGAGCCACCTGGACACCGGGGACTTCGTCGTCGTCATCAACGCCGAGAAGATCAAGGTCACCGGGCGCAAGCTCGACCAGAAGAAGTATTACCACCATTCGCAGTATCCGGGCGGGATCAAAGAGGAGACCCTCAAGGACCTCCTGGCCCGCAGCCCGGAAGACGTCATCAAGAAGGCCGTCTGGGGCATGGTTCCCAAGGGGAAGCTCGGCCGGGCCCTCTACAAGAAGCTCAAGGTCTACCGCGGACCCTCCCACCCCCACGAAGCCCAGAACCCCCAGGAATACAAGTTTTAGGAGGCCCCTTTGAGTCTGATCCAATATTACGGAACGGGGAAGAGGAAATCGTCGATCGCCCGCGTCTTCCTGCGTTCGGGGAAGGGCGACATCACCCTGTATGTCAACAAGAGGCCGCGGCCCTTCGGCGATTACTTCAAGCTCGACGCCCTCAAGATCATCATCCGGCAGCCGCTCCAGCTGACCGAGACCGAGGACAAGTTCGATATGTTCCTCCGGGTCAGCGGCGGCGGCGCCAAGGGCCAGGCCGAGGCCATCCGGCTCGGCATCTCCCGGGCCCTCGTCGAGTTCAACCGCGAGCTCAAGCCCGTGCTCAAGTCCGCCAGCCTGCTGACGCGCGACGCCCGGGTCAAGGAACGCAAGAAATACGGATTGCTGGGCGCCCGCAAGGCTCCTCAGTATCACAAGCGCTAAAGAGGAGGCTGACCGTGGTTTCCGTAACGATGAAAGAACTCTTGGAGGCGGGCGTCCACTTCGGGCACCAGACCAAGCGCTGGAACCCGAAGATGAAGGAATACATCTTCGGCCAGAGGAACGGCATCTATATCGTCGACCTGCAGAAGACGATCAAGAACTTCAAGGAAGCCCTGAACTACCTCCGCTCCGTCGCCGAAGAGGGCAAGATGATCCTCTTCGTCGGCACGAAGAAGCAGGCCCAGGACATCGTCCGCGACTACGCCACCAAGTGCGAGTCGGCCTATGTCAACCAGCGCTGGCTGGGCGGCCTCCTGACGAACTTCGGCGTCGTCCGGACGAGCGTCGACAAGCTCAAGGAGCTCGAGGAGATGAAGGAGGACGGCCGCTGGGACATCCTGTCCAAGAAGGAGCAGTCCAAGCTCGAGAAGGTCTACCGGAAGCTCCAGAAGAACCTGGGCGGCCTCAAGACCATGGCAGGGCTGCCCGGGGTCATCTTCATCATCGACTCGTCCAAGGAGACGATCGCCATCGCCGAGGCCCACAAGATGAACATCCCCATCGTGGCCGTCGTCGACACGAACGGCGACCCCGAGGTCATCACCTATCCCATCCCCGGCAACGACGACGCCGTGCGGGCCATCGAGCTGTTCGCCTCGAAGGCCGCCGAGTCGATCATCGAGGGCAAGAAGAACCGAATCAGCAAGGAGCTCCTTGAGGAGAAGTCGGCCGGGGAGGCCGCGCCGGCGGCCGAAGGCGCCGCGGCGCCCGAAGGGACCGAAGAGGTCTGACGGACGGAAAGAGGACGATCATGGAAGTCACGGCAGAAAAAGTCAAAGAGCTGCGCGAGCGCACCGGCATCGGCATGATGGAGTGCAAGGCCGCCCTGGGCGAGTGCGGCTGCGATATGGACAAGGCCATCGAGCTGCTGCGCAAGAAGGGCTACGCCCGGGCCGAGGCCAAGTCCGGCCGGGCCGCCAAGGAAGGCGCGATCGGCTCCTACATCCACATGAACGGCCGCATCGGCGTCCTCGTCGAGCTCAACTGCGAGTCCGACTTCGTCGCCCGCAACTGCGAGTTCCAGGAGCTCGTCAAGGAGCTGGCCATGCAGGTCGCCGCGGCCAAGCCCAAGTGGGTCGCCGCCGTCGACGTGCCGCCGCACATCGTCGAGAAGGAGAAGGAGATCATCCAGGCCCAGCTCGGCGACATGAAGAAGCCTCCCGAGATCATGGAGAAGATCGTCACCGGCAAGCTGCTGAAGTTCTTCGAAGAGGTTTGTCTCCTCGAGCAGCCCTACATTCGCGACGACAAGATCAAGGTCCGGGACCTCGTGACCAAGCTCGTCCAGAAGATGGGCGAGAACATCAAGGTCGGGCGGTTCGCGCGCTTCGAGCTCGGCCAGGATTGAACTCCGGCCCCGTGCGGGGTTAGAATAGGCCGCGGAGCCGATCCTATGCCCACACCCAAAGACCCGAAACCCGCCTACAAGCGCATCCTGTTGAAGCTCTCCGGGGAATCGTTCCTCGGCGACGTTTCGACCGGCATCGATTTCAACCGGGCCCTGGCCGTCGCCCGCGAGATCAAGGACGTCCACGAACTCGGGGTCGACGTGGCCATCATGATCGGCGGCGGGAACCTCTTCCGGGGGGCCAAGGGCATCAAAGAAGGCATCGACCAGGGCTCGGCCGACCAGATGGGCATGCTGGCGACGGTCATCAACGGCGTCGCCCTCCAGGCCGCGCTCGACCGGGCCGGGGCCGACACCCGCCACGTCTCGGCCATCGAGATCAAGTCGGTGGCCGAGCCATTCATCCGGCGCCGCGTCATCCGCCATATGGAGAAGGGCCGGATCATCATCTTCTCGGCGGGCATCGGCTGCCCCTTCTTCACGACCGACACGGCCGCGGCCCAGCGGGCCCTCGAGATCGGGGCCGATATCATCTTCAAGGCGACTAAGGTCGACGGCGTCTACACATCGGACCCGATGACCGACAAGTCGGCCAAGCGGTTCAAGAGCATCCGCTACATCGACGTCCTCAAGAAGGGCCTCAACGTCATGGATGCAACGGCCATCTCGCTCTGCAGCGACAACGGCATGCCCATCCTCGTCTTCGCCCTGGGCCAGGGCGGCAACATCAAGCGGGCCGTGATGGGCGAGAATATCGGCACCCGCGTCTATTAAGAGGGTCAGACCCGTATCTTGGGTTCCTTGACACGTCCTGCGCCCTATTCTAATATCGCCTCGTATTCCCATCCGCTTTCGAGAGGAAGACCATGGTCAAAGACGTGCTCAACGATACGGCCAAGAAGATGAAGGCCTCGGCCGACCATTTCCGCAAGGAGATCGGCATGCTCCGGACCGGCCGGGCCAATATCAGCATCTTCGAGGAGATCAAGGTCAGCTATTACGGCGTGCCCACGCCGGTCAACCAGGTGGCCACCATCAAGGTCCCCGAGCCGACCCTCCTCGTCGTCCAGCCCTACGACCCCTCCATGCTGGAGCCGGTCGACAAGGCCATCCGCGGCGCCGACCTCGGCCTCAACCCCCTCAACGATGGCAAGCTCCTGCGCGTCCCCATCCCGCCCCTCGACGAGGAACGCCGCCGGGAGATGGCCAAAAAGATCGGCAAGATGCTCGAGGAGGAGAAGACGGCCCTGCGCAACATGCGCCGGGAGTCCAAGGAGTTCATCGAGGAGCTGGAGAAGGAAAAGGAGATCACCGAGGACGAGAAGTTCTCGGGCCTCGAGTCGCTCCAGAAGCTCCTCGACGAGACGATCGCCAAGGCCGAAGAGCTCGCCGCCGCTAAAGAGAAAGAGATTTTGGAACGATAAGCGCCCTTCGGGAAGGGCGTGACTCTTTGTTCAGATATTTCCCAGAAGCGCTCCTTCGAGTCGCTCCGTCGCGCTTCTGGACGGTCGCTTCCCGGAGTTTGCTCCCTAGGCGGCCGTCTTCACGAACCAGTTCTCGCGCGACCCGAACTTCGTCCGGAGGGCGATGCCCCAGCCGGCCGCGTTCAGCCCGAACGTGAACAGGAAACCGAGGACCGGCACGAACCCGGCCAGGCTGAAGATCACGAGGCCCATCAGCACCCCGCCCATGGCCGAGACGCTCCGCCCCCGGGCGGCGCCGAGCGCGGCCGCGCCCAGGAAATAGAAAACGGCCAGGCGGCCGAAGATCTTGATGATGAACCCGGCCACGCCCAGGGCCAGGACGATCGGGATGCCGATGAGGATGATGCTCAGCAGGGCGGCGAAGATCATGGCCATCGTGAAGACGAGGATGGCCGCGAGGCCGATCCCGAACGCCGGCCAGAAGTGCTTACGGAGCTCCCCGGCGGCGTAGGCGATCGGCTTCGGGAAGAGGGCCGCCCCGATCACGGCGACGATCAGCCAGAGGAAGATCATAACCAGCTTGACGGCCAGGATAAGCGGGATGAGCGACAGCGAGAACGCGCCCCGGAAGAGGTGGCCGTCGCGGAACAGGCGCTCCCCGAGCTCGCGGGTCTGGAAATAGGTCGTGTCGCCGCCGATCGTGCAGCCGGGCTCCTTCTCGAGGCTGCCGCCGAGCGCGGCCAGGTCCTTGCCGATCCGGGCCGTCGACTGGACGACGATGTGAGAGCCGATGCCGACGACGGACTGATCGACGTCGCCGGCGATCGTGATCGAGCCGCCGATGACGACGACGTCGCCCTTGACCTGGCCTTCGACGAGAACGTTCCCTCCGAAGCTGAGGATCGCTTCGCTCGTCTCCCCCGGGGCGACGTGGATCTCTTTCTGGGAGCTGACCGCCGCTCGGGCCGCGGCCGGGGTGGCGAGCGGGGCCAAGACGATGAGTCCGAACAGGACCAGCGTCAGTATCTTCTTCATCATGATTGTTCTCCCTGGTTCAGGAATCGCCTCGCCCCGATGACCGCGAGGGTCACGAGGAGGACGAGCAGGCCGATGGCGAGAGCGCCCTGGGGGCCCAGAAGGCGGATCACGGTCGTCAGGCCGGAAAGGGCCGCGACCAGGATGTCGCCGGCGACCTTTAGGACGATGCCCGCGACCTTGATGGCCTTGACGGCGGCCGGCGTGACCTGGGCGACGGCCTGGCCGAAGAAGCCGTTGAGGGCGACGAGGATGTCGAAGACGCTCAGGCCGGTGAAGAGGTTGAAGCCGATGAGGCCCACGCCCAGCGCCGCCGCGGCCGTGACAAGCGGCGCCAGCCATGCGAGCGGCCGCTTCTCCGGCTCGGGCAGGCTCTCCATGACCGACCGGGCGAAGCCCTCGGGGACCTCGAACGGCGGGAGCGAGACGAAGGCCTCGTGGAGCCGCCGCCGCTCGGCCAGGGCCTCGCGGCAGGCGTCGCAGCCCTCGATATGCTCTTCGAGCTTCGCGGCGTCGTAGGGCCCCAGCTCGCCCTCGAGATAGAAATAGAGGTCTTCGGGGCGCGGACACGGCGTCACGATCGTCACGACTCCTCCATCCTCTTTCTTAAAAGTTCCTTGGCCTGAAAGACCCGGTTCTTGACCGTCCCGACGGGCAGGCCCTTGAGGTCGGCGATCTCCTCGTAGGAGAACTCATTGACGTGCCTCAGCACGAAGAGCTCGCGCAGCCCGGCCGGGACCGAGCTGAGGGCCCGTTCGATCTTCTGCCGGATCTCCGCCAGCTCGAACTTCCGGACGACCGAGGGCCCCGGATCGGCGACCTGCGGCAGGACCTCGCCGTCCTCGTTGTCGATCGGCTGATCGAGGGAGACGGTCGCGAGCTTCTTCTTCCGCCAGTGGTCGATGAGGTGGTTCGAGGCGATTTTGAAGAGCCACGTCGAGAACTTGAACTCGGGCCGGAAGGAGGCCAACGAGCAATAGGCCTTGACAAAAATCTCCTGGGCGAAATCAAGCGCCGCCTCCCGCTCCCCGGTCACGCGGCCGAGGTAGCTCGTGAGCGGCTGCTCGTACTTGCGAACGATCATTTCAAAGGCCTTGCGATCTCCCTTGAGGGCCCGGGACACGAACTGGCGGTCTTCCGTCATCGAGGGAGTATCCTGCCCTCGGGTATTCATACGAGTCCCCGGGGCGGAAGGTTTTTCCGGGCTAGCGCTTGATGCCGGCCGTGTCATCGATGATCTCGGTGCCTGGGGGGACCTTCAGAACGAAGGTCTTGGCAGGGATGCGGACGCCGGTCCGGGCCTGGCTGAAGTCGAATTCCCGCTTGTTGCCGGCCCACTCGAGGAAAATGGCCCGCCGCAGCAGCCAGGTCGTCTCGTCGATCTCGAGGAGGACATGGGCGAAATCGCCTTCCGTCTTGGGGACGAGCTTCACCTGGCGGACGCGGGCGGCCTCGGTCGGGAACTGGGTGTCCTCGATCGTGTAGACGTCCCCGAAGGACATCGTCCCGAGGAAGATGCCGAAGATGTCGGACTCGAGGGCCTCCTTGGAGACCGGGGTGCGGGTCAGCTGCTTGTCCTCCGGGAGATACATCTCGAGGATCCCGGTCTTGTAGAGGAAGACCTTTTCCTGGGGGTCCTTGTAGTTCCAGCGCATGAGATCGGGCCTCTGGAGGAAGAGGTCCCCTTTCTCGTGCAGCGGTTCGGAGACCGACATCGAATAATAGAGCTGATCGAACCTGGCCTGGAGGGTCGTGACCGCCTTGAGGGCGCTTTCGAGCTTGGCCACGGCCTGTCCGGCGGACAAAGCGGGGGGCTTCCCCGGGGCCGGCGCGGCAGGGGACTGCGCCTCGTGGGCCAACAGGACGCCCGCTGCGGCGATCAACGCCATGGCGACCGCGCCCAAGCGATTCATGGCGGCTATTATAGCATGGACCAAGCCTCGAAGGGGACAGGCGCGAGAGCATCCATGCCCCCATTTTGGTATACTGCCTTGGCGATGAATAAGGCCTTTGTCCTGGCCATGGCCGCCTACGCCGCGGCGCTCTGGGCCGCCGGGCTCGGCCTGAAGCGCAAGGCCGGGAGCCTCGACGCCTTCTTCCTGGCCTCCCGCGAGCTCGGCGCCGGCCGGGTGGCCTTTTCCCTTTGCGCCTCGTGGATTGGAGCGGCCTCGCTCCTCGTCTCCACGGACGAGGCCTGCCGCGACGGCCTCGGCGCCATCTGGATCGTCGGCGTCCCGGCCGTGGCCACCTTGCTCATCCTCACGCTCCTCGCCCGGCCCATCCGGGCCGCCGCCGGCCTGACGCCCTCCGAGATCATGGCCCGGGCCTGCGGGAAAACGGCCGGCCTGATGACAACCGTCCTCGTCGTTTGGTATATGACGGTCCTCGCCGCCTCGCAGATGGTCGCCGCGGGGCCGTTTCTCGGCGAGTTCCTGAAACTCGCCCCTCTCCCCAGCCTGGTCCTGGCCGCGGCGATCGTCATGGTCTATTCCGCCGCCGGCGGCCTCAGGGCCGTGGCCCGCACGCACGTTCTCCAGTTCGCCCTTCTGCTGGCCGGTCTCGTCGGCATGGTGGTTGCCCTGACGGGCCGGACGACCTGGGGCGCCGTCAAAGCGGCCGCGGCCGCCGGCGGAAAGGCCGGCTTCCTCGACCCGCTCGCGGGCGGTCCCCGCAACATGCTTATCGCCCTGTCCTTCGTCCTGGCCTGGACGGTCTCGCCCATTGCCTGGCAGCGGATGCAGGCCGCCCGGAGCGAGGCGGCCTCCCGACGGGGCACGGCCGGCGCGGCCATCCTCCTGGGGCTTTTCTATTCAGGCATCGTCGTGGCCGGCCTGTTCTTCCTTCCTCTTTTCCCCGACCGGGGGACCGGCGCCCCGCTCGTCACCCGCTTCATCGCCCTCTCGCCGAAGAGCGGATTATCCGCCCTGCTTTTCGTGACCGTTCTCGCGGCCATCTTCTCGACCATGGACGCCGCCCTGAACGCCGGCGCCTTCACCCTGACCAAGGATCTTGCCGCGCCCCGCGCCGCGGCCGGGACGGAGGGCCGCCCGCTCCGGCTCGCCCGGGCCTCCACCGCGGCCCTGGCGCTTGTCGCCCTCCTCATCGCCGCCCGCCTCGGTGACATCCTCAAAACGCTCGGGCTGGCGTCGGCGATCATGGCCGAGGGGCTGCTCGTTCCGGGGGTCGCCGCCCTGTTCCTCAAGAAGAAGGCCCCGCTCGCCGGTCTTCTGGGGCTCGGGCTCGGCGGCGCCTATGCGATCCTGTCCTTCCTCGGCGAAGCCGGGCTGCCGATCCTGCCGATCCCCGCCTGGCCGCGGTCGCTTCCCCTTGGCCTGGGGCTCGGCGCGGCCGGCTTTGCCGTCGGCCTGGCCGTCGAACGCGCCCGCGCCTCCCGGCGGGCTCCCGAAACCCCATCGTCTTGACAATTCGCCCGAAATCGCTTCAATAGAGAGCACGGAGGGTTCATCATGAAGAAAATCCTGATCCTCATCGCGATCGCGGCGTGTCTCGCCGCCCCGGCCCTGGCCCAGACCGCGGCCGACCACGTCCGCGAGGGCAACGCGGCTTACGCTGCCTGGGACGATGCCAAGGCCTTCACGCATTACCAGGCCGCCCTGGCGCTCGAGCCCCATAACTACGAGGCGCTCTACAAGGCTTCCCGGGCCATGGTCGACATCGCCGATGTCATCCCCGCGACGGACAAGGACGTCAAGACGCGGCAGCAGAAGCTGTACACGGACGCGACCGACCTGGCCCGCAAGGCCGTGGCCGCCAACCCCAACGACACGTGGGGCCATTTCCAGCTGGCCGCGTCCAACGGCAAAAGGCTGCTCATGCTCGGCAAGAAGGAGCAGATCGACGCTTCGAAGGAGGTCCGCGCCGAGATCGACAAGGCCATCGAGCTCGATCCCAAGAACGACCTGGCCTGGCACGCGCTCGGCCGCTGGCACCGGCGGATGGACGAGATCGGCGGCGCCAAGCGCTTCTTCGGGAGCATCATTTACGGCTCGATCCCGAAGGGGTCCTATGCCGAATCCGAAAAGGCCCTGCGCAAGGCGATCGAGCTCAATCCCGGCTACGTCAACCATTATCTCGAGCTCGGCCGGACTCTCGTCGCGGAGAAAAAGACCGACGAAGCCGCCCAAGCGTTTGAGAAGGCGATTGATCTGCCGAAGTCGAGCTCCAAGGACGACGTCCTGAAGGCCGAAGCCAAGACGGAGCTCGACAAGCTGAAGAAAAAATAAAGGGACGCGCGCCGGGCCGGGGGGACGGCCCTATTCGGAAAAGACCTGGGCGGTGAAGACCTCGAGTTTCGCCCCGTTCTTCCATTCCTCGGGCGGCAGACCGGCCTTGAGGCAGCCGTGGCGGAGGTAGGTCTCCCGGTCCCATCCTTGTTCGACCGGGACCTGCGGCAGCAGCAGGCCCTTGGCGAATCCCTTGGAGACGATGATGCCGTGGCTTCCGACCCGGACCAGGCCCGGATCGGCCACGGGCTCGGGCAGCCCTAGGACGGAGATCTCGATCTTCAGCCTTTTCAGCTCGTGAGCCCGAAGCGGCTCGAACCGCGGGTCCTGTGTCGCGGCGGCCAGGGCCATCTCGATGATGGTCTCGTCGAGCGGCTTGACCGGCAGCGGATAACCGATGCAGCCGCGCAGATCGCCGTCGACGTGGAGGGTGACGAAGGCTCCCCGCTTCTCTTTGAGCCGACCCGACTTGACCGGCGAGCGCATCACCCCGCCCGCCTTGAAGTAGTGTTCGAGCGTTTCGCGGGCGAGCTTCAGGCAGGCGCGTTCTTCATCGGGGGGCAGGGGTTCGCTCATGGCTCACTCCTTCGCCTTGGCCGCGACGGGCAGGGCGGCCAGGAGGAACTTCCGCTCGAATTCGACCACGAACGCCTCGACGACCGGCGATCCGGCCGGGCCGGCGGTCCTGAGCAGGATCCTGCCGTACCATGCCGGACCGAGAAGCGTCCGGCGGAAGGCCGCGTCCGGGCGCACGGCGGCGACGCCGATGACGCGGTCCGGCCAGATCTTCTCGAGCTCCGCGAGGAGCCGCCCGTCGGGCGCGGTGCCGGGGTTCCCGGCCGGGATGACCTTTTCGACGAAGAAGCGGGGCCCGCGGCGGCGGCCGACGAGAGCGCCCCAAGTCCCCGCTCCCGGCCGGAAGGCGCGGAGGGCCGCGATCTCGCGCTCCGCTTCGGGGATGATGAGCACATCCACGCCATGATTATACTCGCTTTTTGGGCTTGTCGAATAGGGGAGGTTGGTGCGCGAGATGGCCCGTCGAGCCAAGAACCGGCCGGTCCGGAAGATCCCCCGGGTTGACGGCCGGGCCGGTTGTCATTAAGATGGCCATGGGGTCGGCCATGAAGCACGAGCTGGTCGTCGTCGGGGCGCTCGAGACCAACTGCTACCTCGTCTACTGCGAAGAGACGCGCGAATGCGCCGTCATCGATCCCGGGGCCGACCACGAGAAGATCGTGGCCGCGATCGCCGAGCTGGAGCTCAAGCCGGCGATCGTCCTCAACACCCACGGCCACGTCGACCACATCGGGGCCAACAGCGACATCCTCGAGAAGTACGCCGTTCCCCTGGCCATGCACAAGGCCGACACGGGCATGCTCCAGGTCTCCCAGCACATCGAGCTCAGCCTCCTCCTCGGCGCCCGGGACTCTCCGGCCCCGAACCGCCTTCTCGCCGAGGGCGACGAGGTGGCGTTCGGCAAGGTCTCGCTCCGGGTCATGCATCTCCCCGGCCACACGCCGGGGAGCATCGGCTTTGTCCACGCCGGGGTCCTGTTCTCCGGCGACACCCTCTTCTGCGGCGGCGTCGGCCGGACGGACCTGCCCGGCGGCTCCTGGAAGGATCTTGAGCGCTCCATCCGTGACCGCATCCTCCCCCTGCCTGAGGAGACGGTCGTGCTGCCCGGCCACGGGCCCTGGACGACGGTCGAACAGGAGCGCGGCTCCAATCCGTTCCTGACATGACCGCCCCCGCTTCCTCGCCCGAGGACGCCCTGCGGCTCTTCCTCGAGTACCTGGCCGTCGAGAGGGGCCTGGCCGCGAACACGATCCAATCCTACGGCCGCGACATCCGCAAGTTCGTGGCAACCCTCAAGGCCGGGAAGATCCCCCTCGGGCGCGTGACCGAGGAGACCGTCGTCGGCTTCATCCATGCGGAGAGCAAGGGCGGCCTCTCGGCCCGCTCGCTGGCCCGCCTCATCTCGGCCCTGCGATCGTTCTTCCGCTTCCTGGTCCTCAGCGGCTATCTCAAAAAGGATGCCACGGCCCAGCTGACCACGCCCTCGACGTGGCTGGCCCTGCCCAAGTTCCTGACCGTGGCCGAGGCGGGATCGCTCCTCCAGGCGCCCGACGAGAAGAAGCCCCAGGGCGTGCGGGACCGGGCCATGCTCGAGGTCCTCTACGGCTCGGGGCTGCGGGTCTCGGAGCTGGCCTCGCTCAAGAAGGCCGAGATCAATCTCGCCGACGGCTTCCTCGTCTGCCGCGGCAAGGGCGGCAAGGAGCGGGTCGTGCCGCTCGGGCGCTCGTCCTGCCAAGCCATCCGGCGCTACCTCGACGAGGTCCGGCCCCGGTTCGACGGCGAAGGCCGCGAAGAGCTCTTCCTCACGCGGCGCGGCCGCCCCTTCACCCGGCAGGGCGTCTGGAAGCTCCTGCGCGAGCACGCCGCCAAGGCCGGGCTCGCGGCCAAGATCAGCCCCCACGTCCTCCGGCATTCCTTCGCTACCCATCTCCTCGAGCGGGGCGCCGACCTGCGCTCGGTGCAGCTCATGCTCGGCCACAGCCAGATCACGACGACGCAGATCTACACGCACGTCAGCCGGGAGCGGCTCCGCCGCGTGTACGACAAGTTCCATCCCCGGGCCTAGCCTTGGCCTCGCATCAGGGGCCGCCTCGATTCGTGAATAGCCCAGGCTAAAGGGGGATGGGCGTTTTCAGGCCTAAAAACGGGCTCAGTGGATGATAACGGAGACGATCGCTTCGGCGCTGTGACGATGGGCGATCCGGACCAGGCGCGCCGCGGCGCCGGCCTCGCGTTCCCGGCTCCACTCCCAGGCGAAGCGGCGTTCGGGCGCCTGGACCCTGAGGTCGTCTTGGGGGATGGCGACGCGGCAGGAGCCGCTCTTGACGTCGTCCGCATAGCCGTGGCCCGGCGGGCCGGCCTGACGCGACGATGACCGCGGCAGATCGAGCTCGACGGCGAGATCGGGGTCGTCGAGCGGCACCGGGATCCCGCCGAGGCGGAAGACGAATTCGATCTCGGCCCCGTCCTTGATCAGGTAGTCGACGCGAAGCGAGGGGGCGGGCCCGTCCGCTGGGCCGAGGGCGCTCTCGGGCCCTTCCGCTTCGCGGGTCTCCCGGAGGCGCCATTCCAGGACCTCCGTGCCGAGGTGGACGAGGAGCAGATCGTCGGCGCTGTCGAGCTCGAGGCGGCCCTTCCACCGCGCCCGGTACGCATAGGTCCCGGTCACCGGCGACCCCGGCGTCCGGACCGTGTAGGCGCCCTTGACCGAGACGGTCAGGCTGACGTCCCACCAGGGCCGGCCCGGCCGGGGGAACGGCCGCGGGGCCGGCCCCCCTGTTTGGCCGGCGAGGATCGCCGCCGGGATCATGGCCAGGGCGACGAGCGCCCCGACAAGAGGTCCGATCCGGTCGCGCCTGAAACCTTTTTCCATGCGCTCTCGTAGAACCAAGGAGACGGTCGTATTCTACCGCCGCCCCCCGGCCCTTGACAAATCGAGGCCGGCCGGTTTATCCTGATTAAACTCATGAGTTCAGAAATTAAACTATCGAGTTCAATTCATTGACGGAGAGGGCCAAACCCATGCGAGTCCGCGACGTCCGCCGTGAACGCCTGGCCTGGCGCCGGGAGGGCTACCGGGAGATCATCCTCCACGCGGCCGGCCACGTGATCCTGCGCAAGGGCTACAGCGCCCTGACCATGGACGACGTGGCCCGCGAAGCCCAGCTCTCCAAGGCCACGGTCTATAAGTACGTGGCCGGCAAAGGCCCGCTCCTCTTCGATCTCCTGGGCCATTCGTTCGACGATCTCCGGGACCGCATCGCCGAGATCGCCGCCGGCCCGGGACGTGCCTCGGACAAGCTCGCCCGCCTCGTCGAGGCCGCCCTGAAGAGCAGCGAGGAGTCGAATCAGCTCAACCGCGTCCTGTTCATGGACAAGGCCCTGTTGAGGCTCCTGCGGGTGTTCGCCTCGCCGCCGGGCAAGTCGGGGCCCGCCGCTCCGACCGACCGGAAAGCGATGGCGTCGCTCCGGGACAAGCACCGGGAGGTCGTGGACCTCGGGGCCCGCGTCCTCGAGGAAGGCGTCGCCTCCGGCGAGTTCCGCCCGATGGACACCGGCCAAGCCGGAGCCTTCATCGAGGCCGTGCTCCAGGGCTATGCCCACATGCGGCTCTGGGAGGGAGAGGCGCCGGTCGCCCCCGACGCGTCCCGGCAGCTGGCCCGCTTCATCCTCGAGGGGATCCGGAACCCCGAAACCGTCCGGAAGGAGAACTGACATGAAACCCATCGCCGCCGCGGCCGGGCTGCTGATGCTCGCGGCCGCCCTGCCGGCCGCGCTCCCCGCCCAGGAGACCCCAGCCGCCGTCGTTTTGACGATCGACGACGCCCTCGCCATGGCCCTCGCCCAGAACCCGATGTTCCTCGCCAGCCAGGAAAAGGAGTCCGAGGCCAGGTCCCAGGTCCGCCTGGCGGTCTCGCGCTTCCTGCCGACGCTTAACGCCCAGGGCACGAACACCCTGGACGAGAAGCTCTTCGTCCTTGAGTTCCCGTCCATGATCCCCGGCCAGCCGCCGCAGCGGATCTCGATCGACTTCACCAAGAACTACCAGACCGCGCTGGCCTTCTCGCTGCCCCTCTTCGCCGGCGGCCGCCTCGTCGCCGGCTACAAGCAGGCCAACTACGGCCTCCAGGCCTCGCGGGAATCGGTCCGGCTGTCCGAGCAGGAGACCGTCTTCAACGTCAAACAAGCCTTCTACGGCTACCTCCTGGCCCGCGAGTTCGCGGCCGTCGCCGACGAGGCCCTGCGCCTGGCCGAGGACTTCCGCGCCAACGTCAAGAATCTCCACGACGTCGGCATGGCTTCGAAGTTCGACCTGCTGCGCTCGGATGTCCAGGTCGCCAACCTCAAACCCCAGGCGATCCGGGCGCGGAACGCCGTCGACGTGGCCGCCCTCGGCCTCAAGACCGTGCTCGGCCTGGCGAGCGAAACCCCGATCGAGGTCAAGGGCGAGCTCGTCGCCCCGCCCCTCGACGAGGTCTCCCAGGCCATCGTCGAAGAGGCCTTGGCCGCCCGGCCCGAGATCCGCCAGCTCGACTACCAGCGCCGCATCGCCGGCGAAATGCTCAAGATGGCCCGCGGTTCGATGCTGCCCACGATCGGCATCGGCGGCACCTACAACCTCTGGTCGGACGCCCTGAGCCTCCGGAAAGGCAGTTGGCAGAACTACTACGCCATCAACCTCTCCATCAGCCTGCCGCTCTTCAACGGTTTCGAGGCCCGGGCCCAGATCGGCCAGTCCAAGGCCGTCATCCGCGAGCTCGAATGGACCCGCAAGGGCCTCTCGGACGCCATCGCTTTCGAGGTCCGGCAGGCCGTCCTGGCCCGCGACCAGGCCCACGAGACGCTGACATCCCAGGAAAAGAACGTCGAACAGGCCCGCGAGGCCGTGCGCATCGCGGAGCTGAACTACTCGGAAGGGCTGGCCACCAACCTGGACGTCTCGACCGCCCAGATGGCCCTCAGCCAGGCCCGGACCAATTATTCCCAAGCCCTCTACGACTGTGTCCTCTCCCAGGCCCAGCTCGAAAAAGCCATCGGCCGGAGCCGGTCCTCGAGCGGCTCGAACTAACGGAGGAGATCATGAGAACATCGCGCATCGTCATCGCCCTCGCCGCCCTGGCCCTCGTCGCCGCCGTATCCTGCAAGAAGCCGGCCGCCAAGACGGCCGCCGCCGACGAGACCTTCGGGGCCGCGCCGGTCAAGGTCTTCAAGGCCCGCCGGCAAAAGATCACGGAGAAGATCACCTACACGGGCACGCTCGAGGCTTGGAACAAGATCAACATCACCCCGGAGACCGGCGGCAAGATCGCCCGCATCTACGTCCAGGAAGGTGACCGCGTGGCCAAGGGGCAACTCCTGGCCGAGCTCGAGACCGAGTCCATCCGGCTGCAGCTCCGCCAGGCCCAGGCCGGCGTGGCCGTAGCCGAGGCCGCCTACGCCGACGCCCTCCGCAACAAAGAGCGCATGGACCGGCTCCTCAAGGAGCAGGCCGTGTCCGAGCAACAGCGCGAAAAAGTCCAGCTCGCCTACGACGCGGCCGCGGCCCAGCTCGAGCAGGCCCGGGCCGGGCTCAACCTGGCCCAGCATGCCCTGGACATCTCGATCATGACCGCCCCCTTCGCCGGCGTCATCGCCTCCAAGAACAGCGAGGTCGGCAACGTCATCAACCCGATGATGGGCGGCTTCGGCGGCGGGGCCGGCGGCGTTGTCACGCTCATGGACTTCTCCCGGGTCAAGACCGTCGTGGCCGTGTCCTCCGAGGACATCGGCCGGATCCGGAAGGGCCAGCCGGCCGTCCTGCGCGTCGCCGGCCGCGATTTCCCGGGCGTTGTCCGCGTCGTCAACCTGACCGCCGATCCCTCCAGCAAGAAGTTCGGCGTCGAGGCCGCGTTCGACAACCCCGACGGCCTCCTGCGGCCCGGCACGTTCGGCGATGTCGTCTTCGAGCTCGAGTCGCATGAGAACGCCATGGTCGTACCCCAGAAGGCCGTCCTCGAGAACTCCTACGTCTTCGTTGTCGAGGGCGGCAAGGCCATCAAGAAGCCGGTCACGCTGGGCCTCCAGAACACGACCATGATCGAAGTCCTCTCGGGCCTCTCCGAGGGCCTGCCCGTCGTCGTCGAGGGGAACTACGGGCTCGAGGAGGGGGCGGCGGTCCAGATTTTGGAAGAGGTCCAGCAATGAGACTTCCCGAATTCTCGGTCAAGAAAAAAGTCACGACGTCCATGATGGCGATGATCCTCGTCGTCCTGGGCGCCATCTCGTTCACCCGGCTGGGCCTCGACTTCTTTCCCGACCTCGAGTTCCCGACCGTGTCCGTCATCACGACCTATTCGGGCGCCTCGTCGACCGACATCGAGAACGTCCTGACCCGGCCGCTCGAGCAGGTCGTGAGCTCTGTCAACGGGGTCAAGAAGGTCACCTCCCAGACGTCGGAGGGCGTCTCCGTCATCAGCATCGAGTTCGAGTGGGGGACCAACCTCGATTTCGCCGCCCAGGACGTCCGCGACCAGATCGGCCTGTCGAAACAGTACCTGCCCGAGGACGCGGGCGAGCCCCTGGTCGTCAAGTTCAGCTTCAGCCAGTTCCCGGTCATCTTCTACGGCATCACCAGCGACCTGCCGCCGATGCGGCTCAAGACGATCATGGAGGACGAGATCGCGCCGCGCCTCGAGCGGCTCGACGGCATCGCCTCGGCCCGGGTCTTCTCCATGGACGAGCGCGAGATCCTCCTCGACGTCGACAAGGCCGCCCTCGAGAGCCGCGGCCTGACCCTCGACCAGGTCCTCATGGCCCTGCGGGCCGAAAACATCAACATGCCCGCCGGCAACATCGTCGAGCGCCACACCGAGGTCCTCGTCCGGACCCTGGGCGAGTTCACCGGGCTCGACGACATCTGCCGCACGGTCGTCGGCGCCAGCGCCAAGGGCGAGCCCATTTATGTCTCGGACATCGCTGAGGTCAAGGACACCCTCAAGGACCTCCGCTATGCCGCCCGCATCCAGCGGCAGAACGGTGTCTACCTCATCTGCAGCAAGCGCTCGGGGGCCAATTCCCAACAGGCCGCCGCGGCCGTCAAAAAGGAGGTCGCCGCCCTCCGGGGCACGATCCCCGGCAATCCCGTCTTCCATGTCGCCATGGACCAGGGCGACATGATCGAGCAGGTCACCTCGAACACCGTCACCAACGCCTGGCAGGGCGGGCTGCTGGCCATCCTGCTGATTTTCCTCTTTCTCCGCAATTGGCGGCCGACGCTCATCATCAGCCTGGCCATCCCGCTCTCGATCATCAGCACCTTCATCGCCCTCTACGCCGCCGGCTACACGCTCAACCTCCTGACACTGGGAGGCCTGGCCTTAGGCATCGGTATGCTCATCGACAATGCCATCGTCGTCATCGAGAACGTCTATCGGCACCTCGAGGAAGGGGAGGGCGCCGACCGGGCCTCGATCGAAGGGACGAGCGAGGTCGGCATGGCCATTACCGCCTCGACCTTGACGACGATCGCCGTCTTCTTCCCGATGATCTTCGCCACCGGCATCACCGGCAAGCTGACCCAGGCGCTGGGCCTCTCGATCGCCTTCTCGCTCATCGCCTCGCTCTTCGTCGCCCTGACCGTCGTGCCCCTCTCGACGTCGCTCCTCTTCCGTACCCCGAAGAGCCTGAGATCGATCGCCAAGGCCCCCGAGGAGCGGCAATTCGCCAAGGCCAGGGCCTTCTACCGGAAGTGGCTCGACAAAGCCCTCCATCACCGCCGCTGGGTCCTCGGCGGCGCGCTCGTCGCGTTCGCCCTCTCTCTTGCCGTCGTCCCCTTTCTGCCGATGGAGTTCATGCCGGCCCAGGACCGTGACATGCTCCTGCTCAAGGTCCGCATGCCCGTCGGGACCTCCCTCGCCGAGACGGACCGGGTCGTGGCCATGGTCGAGAACATCATGGCCGCCATGCCGGAGATCACGATGATCTCGGCCCAGGTCGGTTCCCAGGCCCAGCAGGACGCGTCCGACGCCGCCTCGACGTTCTCCAACACCGGCACGCACGAGGCCATCCTCTGGGTCGGCCTGGTCAAGCGCGACAAGCGCCAGGCCTCCGACCTGCAGCTCCTGGAGCGCATCCGGCGCAAGCTCCCCAGCCTCAAGGGGGTCAAGTTCGAGTCCGTCGACATGAGCCAGATGCTCATGGGCGGGGCCTCCGCCCCGGTCGAGATCAAGCTCTTCGGCAAGGACCTCGACGTCCTCAAGGGCCAGGCCGACGAGATGGTCGGGCTCATCTCCGGCATCGAGGGCATCCGCGACGCCACCCATACCCTGTCCGCCGGCAAGCCCGAGGTCCAGATCCACATCGACCGCGAAAAAGCCTACCGGCTCGGCCTCTCCGTCTACCAGATCGAGAACACGGTCCAGACGGCCACGCTCGGCAAGGTGGCCACGCGCTACCGCGAGGGCAGCGACGAGATCGACGTCCGGCTCCGCTTCAAGGAACGGTACCGGGACAACATGGACGAGATCCGCAGCATCCCGCTGCGGACGGCGGCCGGGCAAACGGTCTATCTCGAGCAGGTGGCCAACATCGGCACCGGCACCGGCCCGATCATCATCAACCGCGAGAACCAGGCCCGCCGCGTCTCGGTCACGGCCAACATCGCTGGCCGGGACCTCGGGAGCGTCGTCCGTGACATCAAGACCCGCTTGGCGGGCTTCGAGCGGAGCCTGCCCCCGGGCTATTTCCTCGAGTACGGCGGCGCCTATCAGGACATGCAGGACGCGTTCGTCATCCTGGCGGCAGCCTTCGCCCTGGCCGTCCTGCTCGTCTACATGGTCATGGCCTCCCAGTTCGAGCACTTCGTCCATCCCTTCATCATCATGTTCACCGTCCCGCTCGGGATCATCGGCGTCATCGTCGGCCTGCTCCTCACCGGCCGGACCCTCAGCATGGTCGTCCTCATCGGGGTCATCCTGCTCCTGGGGATCGCCGTCAACAACGGCATCGTCATGATCGACTACATCAACCAGCTCATCAAGCGGGGCATGGACAAGCGGGAGGCCATCCTGGTCGGCTCGACGACGCGCCTGCGGGCCGTTCTGCTGACGGCCCTGACGACCGTCCTCGGCGCGCTGCCGATGGCCTTCTCACGGTCCTCGGGCTCCGAGTTCCGGGCCCCGCTCGGCGTGTCGATCGCCTTCGGCCTGAGCGCCACGACCTTCCTGACGCTTTTCGTCATTCCTGTTATCTACAGTGTGGTCAATAAGATACATTTCAAGGAGAAAAAGACCAAGGCGGCCTGAGCGCGGGATCCGTAAGATCAAAAAGGGAGGCTCTTCCGGGGGCGGCCCCGGGAGATCCTCCCTTTTCTTTTTGGCTCAGGCCTTGTATTTCAGGAACGCGCCGATCCCGCCGTAGCGGTCGAGCTTGGACGGCGGCTCGACCTGCCGGACCGTGCCGCCCCGCTTGAGGACGGTCTCGATGGCCTCGTCGACGAGGTCCTGGACGATCTCGGTCTTCTTGTCGTCGACCGGGCACTTGAAGTCGTCGAGGTAGAAGAACTTGTGCGTCGGGCAGACACGTCCGGGCCGCGAGAAATTGTGGGTCACGACGAGCGTCTGGACCTCGAACTGGTTCAGGCGCCGGACCGTGTCGCGCAGGCCCGAGGTGGCCCGCCCGCCGCGCTCGAGCTCGGTAATGAGCTTCCCGACGATTTCCTCCTCCTCGGCCTTCTTGAGCCGGGTCTCGACCTCGAGGACCTCCTGGAGGACCTTGGCCGGGGAGTCGGCGGGCCGGCTGTGGACGTGGGCCTTGATCTTGTCGCAGAGATAGCGGTGGAGATGGGACTCGAACTCGGCGCCGTGGTTCTCTTCGGTGCCGATGAAGATCCAGTCGAAGGGGATCTTCTTGCTGAGCTCGAAGGTCCGCTGGGCGGCCTTCTTGTGATGGTCCTGGAGGTGGGCGTCGATGTGGCGCTCGATCTTCTTCTCCGCCGTCCCCTCGAAGCCGCCTTCCTTGACGCGCTTGGGGACGTCGCTCTGGATCTTGTCGAGGAACTTGATCTCGCCCATCAGGACATCGTACCAGACGGCTTCGCGCCGGTCGACGAGGAGGACGCAGACGCGGCTGTATTTGTCGAGGATGGAGGCCAGCGGGCGGACGTAGAAGTTCGTGTCGAAGACGACCCGGTTGCGCGGACCGTGCGGCAGCTCGAAGGGCTGCCAGAAGTCCCGCTGGCTGGCGGAGAAGACGGCCAGGCCGGCGGCATTGGAGCCCTGGACCGTCTGGGCCCCGTATTCGGCGGCGCGGTCGAGGTCGCGGAGGACGGCGTCGATCTTGTCCTTGCCCGCGGAGAGCTCGCCGGCCCTCGTCCTGGCCTCGTTGAGCAAGCTCTTCAGGGCGGTCCCGATCTCCTTCTTGCTCATCCGGCCCTTGTCCGTGTCCATGTAGAAGGAGGTCACGAGATCCCCCTGGCTCTTGAACTTGGCCAGGGCCTCGATCTGGGAACGGTCTTGGAACTTCATACGTCCTCCTAGGCGGGGATTGAGGGGCGGGGAAACCGACGCGGGAACCGATCCGTCGGGGAGATCATCACCATCTCCAATCTAAGCCCCCCCACCGGGAAAGTCAAGTTCGCCCCCCGGCAGTTGCGCTCGGGGGGAAAATCGCTATAATAAGGGACTCTCTGAGCGCGGAAGTGGCGGAATTGGCAGACGCGCAAGCCTCAGGAGCTTGTGGCCGCAAGGCTATGAGGGTTCGAGTCCCTCCTTCCGCACCAGCCTGATCCTCCCCCCTGGGGCCGAGCCATGGGAAGCGCTAAATCGGTCCTCCTCATCAATCCCTGGATCCACGACTTCACGGCCTATGATTTCTGGATGAAGCCCCTCGGGCTTCTCTACGTCGCCGCGCTCATCCGGCGCTCGACCCCCCATGAGGTCAGCCTGATCGACTGCCTGGACCGCTTCCACCCCGGCCTGCCCGGACCGGTCAGGGGCAGACCCGACGGCAGGGGGCCGTTCCCTAAGGAAGCCATCTCCAAGCCGGAGGCCGTCCGGGGCGTGCCCCGCCGGTTTTCGCGCTACGGCATCCCGCCAGCCCTCTTCGAGGCCGAACTGGCCCGGTTGCGGCGCCCGGACGCCGTCCTGGTCACTTCGGCCATGACCTATTGGTATCCCGGCGTCCAGGAGGCGATCGACCTCGTCCGGCGGCGCTTCGGCCGGGTGCCGGTCATCCTGGGCGGGATCTACGCGACGCTCTGCCCCGAGCATGCCCGGGCCGAGTCCGGGGCCGATCTGGTCGTGACCGGTCCGGCGGAGGACGGGCTCGTTCCAGCCTTGGCGGAGGTCCTCGGCGGGAGCGAGACGGCCCCGCTCGATCCCTCCGCCCCGGAACCTCTTCCTTTCCCGGCGTTCGACCTCCTGCGCGATCGGACCTGGCTCCCCGTTCTGACCTCACGGGGCTGTCCGATGCGCTGCACCTTTTGTGCGAGCGCCCTTCTTTCCTCGGGGTTCCGCCAGAGGCCACCCGCAGCGGTCCTGGCCGAGATCTCCGACAGCCACGCCCGCTACGGGACGCGCCACTTCGCCTTCTACGACGACGCTCTTCTCTGGGGCAAGGAGGGCCACGCCTGGCCGCTCTTTGAGCGCCTGGCGGCGGCCCCGCCGCTTTCGTTCCACACCCCCAACGGCCTTCACCTCCGCGAGATCGACGCGCCGACCGCGCGGCTCATGCGCGCCGCGGGGCTCCGATCGCTCTATCTGAGCCTGGAGTCGGCCGATCCGGCCCTCCTCCGGGATCGTTCGCCCAAAGCGTCGCCCGAGGACCTCGACCGCGCCTTGCGGGAGCTCGAAGCGGCGGGCTACGACCGGAGCGCCGTGAGCGTCTATCTCATCGTGGGGCTTCCCGGGCAGCCGTCCGAGAGCGTCTTCGAGAGCATCCGCTACGTCCGCGGCCTCGGCGCCGTGCCGCGGGCGGCCTATTTCTCGCCCATCCCGGGCACGGCGGAATGGGATTCCCTGGCGCGGACCGGCGCCGTCGACGGCCGGACCGACCCCCTCCTCCACAACAAGATCGCCTTCGCCACCCTCAAGTCCAGCCTGCCCCCCGAAGAGGTCGGCCCGCTCCTTCGCGGCCCGGCCCGAGGCCCGGGCTTGATAATCGGCCGCCCAAAGACTACCTTATTGAGCGAAAGGATCGTGTCCCGATGAAGAAGCTCGCCGCCGTCGTCCTCCTGGCCGCCGCGGTTCTCGCCGGGCTCTCGGTCGCGACCCTCGACGCCAAGGTCAAGCTTCCGGCCGGCCGGCGCGAATGGCTGAGCAAGGTCGGCTACATCATCACCAAAGAGGAGCGGAAGATCTTCACCGAGCTTCCCGACAACGCGAGGGACGAGTTCATCGCCCAGTTCTGGAAGCGCCGCGACCCGTTCCCGGACACGGAGCGCAACGAGTTCAAGATCGAATACGAGGACCGGCTGGCGAAGACCGAGACCCTGTTCCGGGGCGAGGGCCGGCCGGGCTGGCAGACCGACCGCGGCCGGATCTTCATCCTCTTCGGACCGCCTTCGGAGCGGCTGACCTTTCCCATGGACGCCTCCGGCTACTGCCGCGAGATCTGGTATTACGGCGCCTTCCCGGTTATCTTCATCGACGAGCATTGCTCGGGCCTCTACGTCATGACGGCCATCAACCTCGAGCATCTCCACGAGCTCAACATCGCCCAGGGCTACTTCCAGAAGACGTACAGCCAGGACAAGAAGCTCTTCGATTACGAGGTCTCGATGCAGAAGACCCAGGTCACCGACGCCGCCTTCGAAGGCAAGGTCTTCGTCGACATCCCTTACGACACGATCTGGTTCAACTTCAAGGAGGGGAAGCTCGAGACGGGCTTCGAGGTCCAGGTCCAGATCTCCGAGCCGAACGGCAATATGGTTTGGCAGGCCGAGGGGACCTATCCGTTCGCCATCGAGGAGAAGGACCTCGTCGAGCACCGCACGGCCCGCTTCCGCATCGAGTATCCCCTGCGCATCGACAAGGACCTGGACCGGCTGAAGAAAGAGAAGCTGCGCATGGACGTCACGGTCAAGAGCACGACCGAAGGGGAAGGCCTGAAGAAGACCGTCAACTTCCAGCTAAAATCTTAGGTTCAGGTTCAGCCGGACGGTCCGCGTCCCGATGATGGGGGTGTAGGTCCCGTACGTCCCGCTGAGGGTGCGCGTCCCGACGGCGCCGCCCTCCGTCGCGGGGGCCCAGGTCCCGCCGTCGTTGAGGTCGAGGGTGCGGTATTTCGCCCCGAGCAGGTTGTAAACGTCGAGTGAGATCCCGAAGCGGCTGCGGCCGGCCTCGACGAAATCCTTCTCCAGCCGGACGTCGACCGTGCGCCACGCGCCGTACCGCCTCGAGCCCGCGCCCTCCAGGTAGACCGTGACGGGGATCATCTGGGCGCCGTTCGCCGCGGTCCAGGAGGACGGCGGGACGATGGTCACCGTGCGGGCCCAGGGCGCGCCGCTCGTGGCCTTGAACACCACCGAGGCGTAGATGTCCCAGGGGAAGCGGTAGGTCCCGGCCAGCCGGGCGACGAGCGGCCGGTCCTGGAAGAGCCGGTCCGTCGCGGAGAGGCTCAGGAACGAGTTGGGCGTCAGGAGCGCCGGAGAATTACCGGCGCTCCAGCGTGAGGCCTGCGTCGCCGTTCCCGTGGCCCGGTTCCAGGTCAGGGACCCGAAGGCCTGCCAGTTGTGCGCGAGGCGCTTGTGGAACGAGAGCTCGAGGCTCCGGTAGCGGGCTTCGAGCTCGGGGACGTTCTCGATGCGCTCGAAGAACGCGGGCGCGGTCGAGGACGGCAGATCGATCGTCACGTCCTTCGCCGGATAGCCGTCCGCGCCCGGCACCGTGGTCGAGAAGGGGACCCACCAGCCCTCCGGCGCGTCCTCCCGGCGCCACCATTCGGCTCCGGTCGACGGGTCGTAGACGACATGGCCCGTCAGGTTGGAATGGCGGCGGTCGACATAGCGGAGGCCGAGGCTGAAGCCCCGGGCGATCTCCTGCTCGATCCCCGCCGTCCACTCCGTGATCACCGGGGCGGAGAGGTTCGGGTCGACGGCCTGGCGATGGTAGGCGTTGCTGTAGACGCGGAAGTCGTAAGAGACCAGGGAATAGGTGTCGGTGCTGTCGGCCGTGCCGTCCCCGTCCTCGTCGTACCAGATGAAATCGTGCGACGCGGTCGGGTCGATCTGGGCCAGGTCCTGCGAGTAGCCGAGATCGAGATGCTCGGGGAGCCGGGCCCAGCTGCCCTTGAGGAGGGTCCGGCCGTTGCCGAAGACGTCGAAGGCCAGGCCCAAGCGCGGCGAGAGCGTGTTCCAGACGATGCCGTTGTCCCAGCCGCTCAGGCTGATCGAGCTGTACAAATTGTAGCCCAGAACGGGTTTGATGAGCGTGCTGCCCAGGCTGGTCGAGACCGAGTTGCCGCTCGAGCCCTTGGAGAGGTTGCCGAACCGGGCCGAAGACCGGTCAAAGCGCAGGCCGGCCGAGAGGGAAAGGCGGCCGCCGATCCGCATTGTATCCTGGAGGAAGAAACCGAACCGCCGGATCTCGCGCTTGAGCGACAGGCTGTCGGACGAGGGCGCGATGTAGAAACCGACGAGGCCCCAGCCGACCTCCTCTTCGGAAACGGGGGAGACGGCCGTCCCGTAGGTGTAGGGGCTGCCGTTGGCGTAGTTGTAGATGAGGTTGTTGGCCTTCCAGGTCGACGAGTTCGTCGACATCGTCTCGTATCCGGCGCCGGCGATGAACTCGTGGAACATGCCCAGGAGATGGTCCTGGAAGCGCGTCACCGTCACCTCGCCCCTCATCCGGCTCGAGCCCTCGCGGTCGTTGAGGGAGCCGCTGCCGAAGCTCCGGCCGGTGATGATGTCGTAGTATTGAGGCTTGCTGGTCGACGCGGCGTTCAGGAGCAGGGGGGACTTGGACTTCGCGTAGCCGAGGTTGAGGTCGGCCCGCATGTTCTGATCGATGACGTAGGCGCCGCCGATCCGGAAGAACATCGTTCCCGCGCCGCCGAGGTTGCGGGTCGAGGCCTCGGGCCGGAGCTTGTCGACGTCCGACTCATAGACGGGCTCGTTGAGGCCTGTGTAGCCGAACTCGAGGACCCCCTTGACCTTGTCGAGGATGCTCAGGGAGAGCTTGGCCGTTCCGGCGAGGTCCCGCCGCTTGTAGTCGTAGACGAAATGGCGGACGCCGAAGGGGTCGGTCCAGTAGCTGAATGGCGCCAGGCGGCCCAGGCTGTCATAGCGGAAATTGACGAACATCCAGGCCATGTCTTCGAGCACCGGGGCGGCCAACGAGAACGATACATCGTGTTCCCGCTTGAGGGCCGTCGGCGTCGCGTCGGGCATCTCGGCCAGCTCCGCGGCCGACCAGAGCGAATCGACCAGGCCCTTGCCCGAGGCGCTGTAGCCCAGGCTGCCGCGGGCCTGGGCCGCGCCGGACCGGTGGATAATGCGGACCGTGGCCGCCTGGTCCGGGCCGGTCGCGACGGGGTGGGCCGCCGACTCGACGACGATCTCGTCGATGAGGTCGAGGTTGACGCGGTCGAGGATCTGGCCGTCGCGGGGATGGCTGACGATGATGCCGTCCTGGTCGACGACGGCCTGGGAGAACGGCGTGCCGCCGACGGACAAGCGGCCCTCGTCGACGCCCGATTCGAAGATGAGGCCGGGCACGATCCCGAGCAGGGCCGAGAGATCGCGGTGGAGAGGCAGCCGCTCGATGAGGTCGCGGTCAATGACCGTCGCCAACCGGGCCGAATCCCGGTCGAGATCCGAGCCGGGCCGGGCCGCGGCCGTTTCCTCCTCGATCGCCGCCGGTTCGAGGCGGACATTCAGGGTGAACGAGGCCCCGCCCGAGACCTGAACGCTCTCGACGATCGCGGTCTTGAAGCCGGGCATCTCGATCATGACCTTGTAGGTCCCCGGGATGAGGCCGGCAACCTCGAACAGGCCCGACCGGCCGGTCATGTAGTTGGCGATGCCCAGGGAGGCCGGCGAAGTAAGGTAGAGGTAGGCTCCCTTGAGGGGGGCGCCCTTATCGTCGGTGATCCGGCCCTTGATCGCCCCCGTCAGGCCGGTCTGGGCGGGCAAGGAAAGAGATAAGAGGGCCAGGCCTGCGGCCAGGAAAACGAGGGACTTTCGGGTCAACGAGGCCTCCTTGGTCTCCGGATCAACGTCTTTTGTATCTTTTTTCCGCCCGGGTTGTCAAAACAAATAACGCCGTTCCGGACGGGTTGGTTACAGCCTTTTCGCCTTGAGACGGGCCCAGGCGGCGGCCCCCACCAAGCCCGCGTCGTTTCCGAGGGCCGCCTTCTCGATGCGGCAGCCGGCGAAGGAGATGGGGTGCGACCAGCGGCGGGCCTCCTCGGCGAGGGGATCGAGCAGGAGCCGGCCGGCGGCCACGACGCCGCCGCTGATAAGCACTTTCTCGGGGTTCAGGGCGGTGACGATGATGCCGATGCCGATGCCGAGCCAATAGGCCATCTTCCGGAAGCTCTCCACGGCGGCCGGGTCGCCGGCCTTGGCCCGGAGATAGACCTCCCGGGAGTCCGTGACGTCGGTCCGCCCTGAGAGGGCCTGGTAGTTGCGGACCATCCGGGGGGCCGAGGCCTCGGTCTCGAGACAGCCGCGCCGGCCGCAGCCGCAGGTCTCGCCCTCGGAGTTGACCGTGATGTGGCCCAGCTCGCCGGCGTAGCCGCCGCTGCCTTCCCAGAGCTTGCCGTCGAGGATGATGCCGCCGCCGATCCCCGTCCCGACGGTCAAGAGGACGAGGCTGCGGGCGCCCTGGCCCGCGCCGTGCCGGTACTCCCCAAAAGCGGCCATGTTGGCGTCGTTGCCGATGCGGACCGGAACGCCGGTGATCTTGCGGAAGGCGGCGAGGATGGGATAGCCGTTGAGGACCGGATAGTTGGGCGATTGGAGGATCTTCCGCTCCCTGGCGCTATAGAAACCGGCGATGCCGAAGCCGCAGGAGCGGACGGGGCCCGGGGCTTTCTTCTTCAAACCGGTCCAGGTCTCTTCAATGACCGCGAGGATCCCGGACATGGACTCCGGGCTGCGGACCTTGCCCTTTTGGACGAGCCGGCCGTCGTGGTCGACGAGGCCGTACTTGATCTGTGTGCCGCCGATGTCGAATCCGGCGTCGTAGGCGGATGTCATGGGGTTCTCGGGGGCCGGGCCGCCTTAGGCCCGGCGGCCGTCAGGGTGAGGGTCAGCCCTTGGGGGCCTCGGGGGGCTTGGGGCCTTCGTCGTCCTTGGTGTTCATCGACTTCTTGAAGTTCTTGATGCCTTCGCCGATGGACTTGCCGAGGTCCGGGAGCTTCCGGGCGCCGAAGATGATGATGACGATGAGGAGGATCAGGATCAGTTCGGTCGGTCCGATGGATCCAAGCATGTCTATCTCCTTAGAAATCAGCCCTATTTTCTATCAGTAAAGGATACGCCACCCCCCCTGAAAAGTCAATTTGGGGCGATCCCCGAGCAAAGCCTATCGAGCGACTTCACCGCAGCCGGGAAATCTGCGATAATAGACGATTCCATGAAGAACATCAGGAACTTCTCCATCATCGCCCATGTCGACCACGGCAAGTCGACCCTGGCGGACCGGTTCATCGAGCTGACCGGGGCCCTGTCCGCCCGGGAGCTCAAGGAGCAGGTCCTGGACACCATGGATCTCGAGCGCGAGCGGGGCATCACCATCAAGGCCCAGACCGTCCGCCTGACCTACAAGAGCCGCTCGGGCGAGGACTACGTCTTCGACCTCATCGACACCCCGGGGCACGTCGATTTCTCCTATGAGGTGTCACGGAGCCTGTCCGCCTGCGACGGGGCCCTGCTCGTCATCGACGCCTCCCAGGGGGTCGAGGCCCAGACCCTGGCCAACGCCTATCTCGCCATCCACAACGACCTCGTCCTCATCCCGGTCATCAACAAGATCGACCTGCCCCAGATCCAGATCGAGGACTCCCTCGAGCAGATCGAGCACGTCATCGGCCTGCCCCGGTCCGAGGCCCTGCTCGTCAGCGCCAAGACCGGCCAGGGCCTGCCGGAGCTCTTCGAGGCCGTGGTCGAGCGCATCCCGCCGCCGAAAGGCGACCCCGACGCCCCCCTCAAAGCCCTGCTCTTCGACAGCTGGTTCGACAGCTACCGGGGCGTGATCGTTCTCGTCCGCGTCCTCGACGGCGAGCTCCGGACGGGCGACCGGATCGTCCTCATGGCCTCCGGCGCCGAATACGAGGCCGAGGAGGTCGGCTACCTCACGCCCAAACCGGTCAAAGCCGGCGCCCTGAAGACGGGGGAGGTCGGCTACCTCATCGCCGGGATCAAGAAGCTCGGCGACGCCAGGGTCGGCGACACGGTCACGCACCGGAACCGCCCGACGGCGACGCCCCTTCCCGGCTTCAAAGAGGCCAAGCCGATGGTCTTCTGCGGCGTCTTTCCCGCCGGCGAGAGCAACATCGAGGAGCTCCGCGACGCCATGGAGAAGCTGCGCCTGAACGACGCCTCGTTCCAATACGTGCCGGAGAACTCGCCCGCCCTAGGCCTCGGCTTCCGGGCCGGGTTCCTGGGGCTCCTCCACCGGGAGATCGTCCAGGAGCGCCTGGAGCGCGATTACGGGCTGACCCTGATCACGACGGCGCCGAGCGTCGGCTACCGCGTCACCGACCGGAAAGGCGAAGCGACCGAGATCCACAACCCGTCCGAGATGCCCGATCCGACCGAGATCGCCATGATCGAGGAGCCGGTCATCGAGGCCGTCATCCTGACCCCCGACCGCTACCTCGGCGGCCTGTTCAAGCTCCTCGAGGAGCGCCGCGGCGTGCAGAAGAAGATGGAGTTCATCGGGCCGGGCCGGGTGCTCCTGACCTACGCCCTGCCGCTGAACGAGGTCGTCTTCGATTTCTACAACCAGCTCAAGCAGCTCTCGCAGGGCTACGCCTCGCTCGACTACGAGTTCGCCGGCTACCGCGAGGGGCCGCTGGTCAAGCTCGACATCCTCATCAACGGCGACCCGATCGACGCCCTGTCGCTCATCGTCCACGAGGACAAATCGGTGGCGATCGGGCGGGCCCTCACCGAGCGCATGCGCAAGGTCATCCCGCGGCAGCAGTATGAGGTCGCCCTGCAGGCGGCCATCGGCAAGCGCATCATCGCCCGGGAGACGGTCAAGCCGTTCCGCAAGGACGTCCTGGCCAAGCTCTACGGCGGCGACTACACGCGCAAGATGAAGGTTCTGGAGAAGCAGAAGGCCGGCAAGAAGCGGATGCGCCGCGTCGGCAAGGTGGACATCCCCCAGGAAGCCTTCCTCGCCATCTTGGAAGTCAAGTAGCCAAAGCGGTCGCCGGGACTTCATCCTAACGCGCCTAACGCTCGGGGCATTCCCACCCGTCGGCCATCAGCCGGCTTTGAGGGCGATCTCTCCCTCATGGGAAAAGTTTAAAGACGCCGGGCCGTGCTTCGGACTCGGCGTCAAAACAACTCGCTCCGGCGGGGAGCGAAGTCATCGGAGCGGACCTGCAGAATCGGGCTGAGCACTCGAAGCCTGATTCTGCGAAATATCCGGATAAAGCGCATTGTTTCAGATATTTACCAGATGCGCAGCTCCGAGTCGCTCCGCAGCGCATCTGGGCCTCCGCTTCCAATAGTCCGCTCCGGGCAGGCCCCGGCTAAACTTTTCCAAATCGGGCTCGATCGTCCTCCTCGCCGGCTCTCGATGGCCTTCTCCGGGCCTACCCGAGCACGGTGTTGGATGACGTTCCGGCAATTCCTTTGGTTGGGTAAGAGCTTTGATTCTCAGGTGGCCGGTTGAACGGCGCCGAGAGGCGTGTCGTATAATGAATCACGATGAGCAAGAAGGGCCTCGAGGCGGCGCTGGCCAGGGGCGTCGAGCTCCTCGATAGGCTCCTGCCGCTCAAGTCCTGGCTCTATTTCCCGATCCTTTACGCCGCCTGCGTCTGGGCCGTGCGCCGGGTCTTCGATTACCGCGAGCGTATCCTGGCCTGGCAGGTCTGGCTCGATCCCGAGTTCATCCGGACCAAGCCGGACGCGTTCATCCTCGACTTCTTCCGCGGCGACGAAGCCCTGGGCCGCGAATACGCCGCCGAAATCGGCCGCGGCGACCTGCGCGTCCTCCGCGCCGCCTTCCCGGCCCTCTACGGCGTCATCGGCCTCGACGACGCCTTCCTCAAGGCCCTCTTCAAGCCCGAGCTCGACGCGCGCGACTTCCGGGCGATCGTCGTCGAGTTCGCCGCCCGGACGGCCCGGGCCAAGGAGGCCATCAAACCGGCCGCGGCCGATCCCGCCTTCTGGTCCGCCCTGGAGAGCGTGGGCCGCGAGGCCGCGTCGCTCGGCCTGCATCTGCTCAAAGACAAGGACGTCCAGGACCTGATCATCTCTCTCATCAAGGGACCGGTCGCGGCCGGCCCTGTCGTCCCGCCGGAAGCATGAACGCCCGACGCCGCCTCGCCCTCGTCCTCGCTCTCGCCTTCGTCCTTGCTTCCGCCGCGGCGTGCCTGACCCATCTCAGCTGGGCCAAGCGCTTCTACACCGAAGGCCAGGAGCAGGCCCGGGCGTTCCAGGCTGAGGCCGCCGTCGCCAACTGGAAGAAAGCCCTCGACGAGTCCGTCCGGGCCTGCCGTCGCCGACCCTCGGCCCAGTCGTTCACCGTCAGGGGCCTCGCCGAATGCAATCTCGGCCGCTTCCGCGAGGCCGAAGCCTCGTTCCTCGCCGCTTACACCCTGGGGTTCGGCGAAGGCAAGACCTGGGCCACGGATTCGGCCCTGGCGGGCCTCGCGGCCTCGTTCGAGGGCCAGGGGCTCGAAGCGGCGGCCCTGCGGATCTATGCCCAGATCCTCGACGACTCGGGCTTCCGGCCGGCCCTGATGCTCGCGGCCGAGCGAAGGACGAACCTCGTCCTGGCCCGGCTTACGACCGCCCCGGCTGATGAAAAAGCCCGCACCCTCGCCTCTCTCGTCAAGTCCCTCGACCGCCTCCTCGAGCGCGATTTCGCCTGCGGCCTCTATCACTATCTTCACGCTCAGGTCGACGGCCACCTCGGCGACTTCCACCGCTCATACGAGGAGGCGGTCGTGGCCAAGGAGCTGGGACTCCCCTCGGAAAAAATCGGGCGAGACAACGACAACGAGCTCGTGTATTGTTATGTGCGGCTTTTGGAATCGCTCGCCCCGGCCGACCGGGACGCTTTGGCGGTGGCCCAGGCCCGCTGGGCGGCGAAATGGGGCTGGCGCGACGACCGCACGCCTACCTGGAAGAAGGAGTGACCGATGCTGCCGACGATCGTCTGGCGCGGCCGTTCCGTGATCATGATCGACCAGCGCAAGCTGCCCGGGCAGGAGGCCTACGTCCGCTGCCGGACCTATATCCAGGTGGCCCAAGCTATCGAGAAGATGGTCGTGCGCGGCGCCCCGGCCATCGGCATCGCCGCCGCCTACGGCGTCGTCCTCGGCGCGTTCGGGCTTAACGCGGAAACGGGCCGGTCGCTCGAGCGCGACTTCGAGAAGGTCACCAAGCGCCTGGAGCGGACGCGGCCGACGGCCCGCAATCTCTTCTGGGCCCTGGAGCGCATGCGGACCGTCTATGAAGGGACGCGGTCCCAGGGTCTGCGCGTCCTCCGCGCCGCCCTCCTCGAAGAAGCCAAAACGATCGAGCGCGAGGACGCCGAAACGAACCAGGCCATCGGCCGGAACGGCCAGCCGCTCCTCGCCGACGGCATGACGGTGCTGACCCATTGCAACGCCGGGGCCCTGGCCACGGCCGCATACGGGACGGCCCTCGGCGTCATCCGGGCCGCCGCCGCCGAAGGCAAGAGGATCCGCGTCTTCGCCGACGAGACGCGGCCGTTCCTCCAAGGGGCTCGCCTGACCGTCTGGGAGCTCGACCGAGACGGCATCCCGGTCGTGCTCATCACCGACAACATGGCCGGCTGGTTCATGCGCCGCGGCGAAGTGAGCGCGGTCATCGTCGGGGCCGACCGCATTGCCCGCAACGGCGACACGGCCAACAAGATCGGGACCTATTCGCTCGCCGTCCTGGCCAAAGAGAACGGGATCCCCTTCTATGTCGCCGCCCCAACGAGCACCATCGACCCGGCCCTGACCGACGGCGGCGGCATCCCCATCGAGGAGCGCAATCCGGACGAGGTCCGCGAAGTGGGCGGGAAGCTCGTCACAGTCCCGTACGTCGAGGTCCGCAATCCCGCCTTCGACGTCACCCCGGCCGCGTACATCACGGCCATCATCACGGAGCGCGGCGTCTGCCGCCCGCCGTTCGAGTCGAGCCTCCGCGGACGGTGACGATGCGCCGGAGCGGGAGGCCCTTCGTTGCCGCCGCGGGCCTAATCACTCTTGCCCTCGCGGCCGGGCTTGTCCTTGCCGCCGGCATCGAAGGCCGGGCCACGACCGGCTATATCGCCAAGGACCGGATCGTCGAGCTGGCCAAGGCGGCCGACCCGGCCATGGCCACGTTCACGCCGGCCGCGACGGCCGTCGCCTCGCTCCTGGCCCTGGTCGATCCCGTCCACGTCCGCATGTTCGTCTGCGCCTCGCGGCCGGCCGACCTCAAGCTGGCTGCGGCCGTGGGCCTCGCCGCCGACGCGGCGGCCAACCCGGCCCTCACCGTCGAATTCGTTGCTGTCGCCGAGGACCTCTCCGAACCGAGCGGCCTCATCTCCGAGAACGCGGTGACGAAGGCCCCCGAGCTCATCGTCTACTGGATGAACCAGGAAGTGGCCCGCCTGCACCCCGAGCCTGGCGCGGCCATCGATGCCGACTTGGCCGAGGCCATCTTTCAGGCCCGGACCCAGATCTGCCAGGACATGATGATGGATAAAGAGTTCTTCAAGTTCACGTTCCACAAGGACCTGACCGGCCTGGACTGCAAGCGCTGCCACGGCCCGGCCGGCCGGGTCTCGCGTTAGCCCGCCTTCTTCCCGAAAAGCCCCCGGGCCTCGCGGGCCTTCTCCGCCCCCCATGCCCGCAGGCCGTCGCCGTGATAATAGAGGACCGGGATGACGATGAGGATGAGGAGCGTCGAGGTCGTCATCCCCCCGACCGTGCAGAGGGCCAGCGAGGTCCAGATCTGGCGCTTGTTCTGCTGGGCGCTGATGAGGAGCATCGGCAGCATGCCGAACACGGTCGTCATCGTCGTCATCAGGATCGGCCGGGCCCTGTCGCGGGTGCCCCGGACCACGGCCTCGAGAAGCCCCAGCCCCTCCCGGCGCCGGGCGTTGATGTGATCGACGAGCAGGATGGCGTTGTTGACGACGATGCCCGCGAGAAGGATGATCCCGATGTAGGCCGTCGGGTCGAACGGCTCCTCGGCCACGACGAAGGCGACGAAGACGCCGATGAGGGCAAGCGGCACGGCGAGCAAGATGAAGAACGGGGTGACGAACGACTCGTAAAGCGCGGCCAGGATCATGAAGATGATGATGAGGGCCACGGCGATGGCGAAGTTGATCTGCTTCTGCTCCTCCTCGGTCACGAACCAGGTCTCTTCGAGAGAGGCGGAGAAGCCCGGCGGCAGGTGGAGCGAATCGTACACCGCCTTGCGGTAGCGCTCCTCGGCCTTGGACGGCCCGCGGAACTCCCACATGATGGTCTGCTGGAACTGCTGGTCCTCGCGGTCGATCGAGCCGGGGATCGGCAGCTCGGCGAACGCCGCGATCTGGCCCAGCCGGAGATACTCGCCGCCCCGCGTCTGGATGAGGGCTTCGTTGAGGCCGCGTATGTCGAGTGTCGCGGCCTCGGGGTATTTGACCGAGACGGCGATGTCCTTGCCTTCCGTACGGATCCGGGCCGGTTGGCCGAACGTGCCCTGGATCATCGTCTGCAGCGCGAAATAGAGATAGGCCGGATCGATGTTGGTGCTCTTGAGGGAGGCCTTGTCGATCTTGAGGACGTCCTCGAAGGTGTCGCCGCGCCACCAGCCGTAGCGGCTCGAGACCGTCCGGACCTCCTTGATCCGCGGGTTGCGCCGCAGCGTCTTCTCGAGGTCGGCCGTGATCTCCTTGAGCTTTCGGAGGTTGTAGCCGAAGAACCGGATGCGCGAGCTGTAGTAGGTGCCCGCTCCCATGCTCGAAGCATAATACTGGGGATCGAAGCCGGAGACGCTGACGTCGATGCCGGCGAACTGCGTCGCCAGCTGGATGAGCTCCTCTTTGAGGGCGTAGGGCCGGTAGGACCGCTCGATCGCGGGCGGGAACTCGACGCTGGCCCAGGCGGACTCGGAGGTGACGTTGACCTGCATCTCCTTCTCGTAGCCCTGGACCATGACCTTGTCCTCGAACGACCGGATCGTCTCGTCGGTCCGGGCGATGTCGGTGCCGGGCGGCATGCCGACATGGACGTAAAGGCGCTCTTTGGAATACCAGGAGCCCCAGCGGCCCGTCGTCACCTCGGCCTTGAACCATTTATAGGACCCGAAGAGCAGGGAGGCGACGACGAGCAGGACCTCGACGGGATGACGGACGAGGGCGCCCAGGACCTTCTCGAAGCGGGCGCTTCTCTTCCCGGCCCCGGCCGTCGGCCCCCGTCGCTTTTTGAGCAGGAGGGGGCTCAGCGACGGGACCAAGGTGAACGAGACGAGGAGCGACGCGGCGATCGACGAGGCGACGACGATGGCCAGGGGCAGATAGTAGATCTTGAGCTTGCCCTGGAAGAAGGGAAAGCTGAAGAAGACGGCCATGGTCGTCAGGGTCGAGGCGAGGACGGCCACGAACACCTGCCGCGGCCCCTCGACGGCCGCCTGCCGGGGCTCCATCCCGCCCTCGCGCAGGCGGAGGGTGTTCTCGAAGACGACGATCGAATTGTCGACGAACATGCCGAAGCCGAGAGCCAGGGCCCCGAGGGTCAGCATGTTGAGCGAGATGCCGAAGGCGTAGATGAGATTGAAGGTGATGACGATGGAGAAGGCGATCGACGACAGGATGAGCAGAGACGGCGCGAGGCGCCGCAGGACGGCGAAGATCATGACAAAGACGATGACGGTGATCAGGCCGGCCAGGAGATAGAGGTCGTTGAGGTTCTTGCGGATCTCGTCGCTTTCGTCGTCGACCTGCTTGAAGACGAGGCCGGGCGGAAGCTCGGCCTTGATCGCCTCGAGCTTGCGCTTGACCTCTGCGGCGACGCGCAGCGTGTTGGCGCCGCGTTCCTTGGTGACGCTCAGGCTGACCGTGGGCTGGCCGTTGATCCGGTTGATCTGCAGGATCTCGGCGTAGGTCACCTCGACCTTGGCCACGTCCTTGACCAGGATCGGGTTCTCGCCCGAAGAGGCGACGGTCGTCTGGCGGAGCTCGTCCAGGCTGTCGATGCGGTCATCGAACTTGAACAGGAACTCCTGGTTGCCGCGGCGGACGCGCCCCGTGGGGTGGGTCCCGAGCCGGGCCCCGATGGCCTGGTTGACGGTGTAGGGATGGAGGCCGAGGGCCTTGAGCCGGTCCTGGTCGAGCGTCACGCGGATCTCCGGTTCCGAGCCTCCCATGACCTGGACGTCCGAGACGCCCCGGACGGCGCCCAGGCCGATCTCGAGCTTCTCCTTGACGAGCTCCTGCAGCTCCTGGAGGCCGTACGGGCCCGAAACGGTGTAGGAGAGGAACGGCCGGACGCGGAAGTCCTCCGGCACGTACGGCTCGACATAAGGCCGGACCCGGGCCGGTAGCCGCGGCCGTGCCTTGGTCAGCTCCTCGCGGAGGGCCAGTGTCGCGAATTCCATGTCGGTCTTGGGGCCGAACTCGAGCGTGATCCGGGAGAGGCCGATCTGCGACGTCGAGCTCATCTTGGTGACGCCCTTGACGGTGGCGCAGGCCTCCTCGAGCGGGGCCGTCACCTGGGTCTGGATGACCTCCGGAGGCACGCCGCTCCAGCTCGTGACGACGCTGAGCTGGGGGAAGGTCTCCCTCGGCGCCAGCTCGATCGGCGTGTTCAGGAACGAATAGACGCCGAGGACGAGCAGGCACAGGTAGCCCATGGCCGTGGCCACCGGCCGCTCGATGAAGACCTTCATGCCGCCTCCCCGCGGCCGGGCCGGAGGGCCCGGTGCTCCTTCCGCTCCTCCACCCACTCGTAGACGACCGGGATCAGGATGAGCGTCAGGAAGGTCGAGAACAGAAGCCCGCTCAGGACGACGATGCCGAGGGGCTTCATGAGCTCGCCGCCCGCTTCGAGGCCCAGGGCCATGGGCAGGAGGCCGAAGACCGTGCTCAGCGAGGCGATGAGGATCGGCCGCAGGCGCGTCAGGCAGGCCTCGGTGACGGCCGGCCGCAGGGCCCGGCCCTGCTTCCGCAGCAGGTTCGTGTAGTCGACCTCGACGATGGCGTCGTCGACGACGAGGCCGACCAGGACGACCATGCCGATGATGGCGATGACGTTGAGCGACGTCCCCGTCACCAGCATGGCCACGACGGCCCCGGCCGCGCCCATGGGCAGGGTCAACATCACCAGGAACGGGTGCATGAGCGACTCGAACTGGGCGGCCATGATCATGTAGGTCAGGACGGTCGCCAGGATGAGGGCCAGGATGAGGCTCCGGAAGGAGCGGTCCATCTCCTCCCGCTCGCCGCTCCAAACGACGCGATAGTCGGCCGGGAGGTCGAGCCCGGCGATGGCCCTGTCGATGGCCGGCGCCACCTGGCTGATCTTGGCCCCGCGCAGGTTCGCCGTGACGACGATCTCGCGCTGCTGGTTCTCCCGGCGGATCTCGCGCGGGCCGCGGACGATCTCGTAGCTCAGGAGGTCGCGGAGCGGGATGAGCCGGTCCCCGGCCGGCAGGGACTCGGCGAGCAGGGCCTCGATGCTCTGGCGGGAGGCGCCCTGCAGGCGCACGAGGATATCGTACTTCTTCTCGAGCTCCCGGAACTGGGTCGTGACTCGGCCGCGGACGGCGCTGACCAGGAAATCCCCGATCGCCGCCGGCGAGACGTTGACGTGCCTCTTGAGGGCCTCTTTGTCGACCGTCACCCTGAACTCCGGCTTGCCCTCGCCGATGTTGGTGGCGACATCGGAGAGGCCCGGGATCGCCTTGAGGCGGGCGGTGAGCGCCCCGGAGATCTCCTTGAGGCGGTCGAGGTCCTCGCCCTTGACCTTGAGCCCGATCGCGGCCGAGGAGAAGGCCAGGAATTGGTCGAGCGTCGACTGCTCGCGCACGATCGAGTAGGCGACGTCCGGGTCGTCGGCCAGGCGCCGCCGGAGCGCCTCGAGGACCGTCTCGAGGTCGGACGGGCGGGCCACCTCGACGAACATGCGGATCGAGTTCGCGGAGATCGTCGGATCGGCGCTCTCCATCCCGCTCACGATGCCGACCTGCGTCAGCACGGTTTTGACGGGCTTGAGCCCGCGGGCGCAGCCCTCGAGCATCACGGCCATGTCGGCGGTCTGCTCGAGCGAGTCGTCGACAGGCGTCGCCAGGTCGAGCTCGAAGGTCGTGGTCTTCATCTCGGGCATGAGCTCGCGCCGGAGGAAGCCGCCCAGGGCGAAGGTGACGGCGAAGAAGGCGATCGTCACGGCGAAGATCCGGCGCTTGTTCTCGAGGCTCCAGAGGAGGGCCCGCTTGTACCAGGCCGTGAAGCGCCCGTAGCCGGCGTTGAAGGCGGAGAAGACGACGCGCAGGAGGGGCCGGAAGGGCAGGCCCAGGTAATGGACGACGAACGCGAAGAGCTGGACGACGAAGCTCGCCAGGGCGCTCAGGACGAACCCGATCCCCTTGACCGCCGCATAGGCGAGCCAGCGGAGGGCCCGGACGGGGACAAGGAGCCAGGCGAAGGCCGGGGGAAGCTTCCCGGGTTTCCAGATCCTCCCGAGCCCCCAGGCCCACTGCCAGCGCCCGCCCTCGCCGGCCCCGAGATCGAACGTCCGCGACTGGAGCGTGCCGATCAGCGTCAGCGACACGAGCAGCGAAGCCAGGAGCGAGAACGTGACCGTGAGCGCCGTGTCCTTGAAGAGCTGGCCGGCAACGCCGTGGACGTAGATGACCGGCAGGAAGACGACGATCGTCGTCAGGGCCGTGGCCGTGACCGCGCCGGCGACCTCGGACGTGCCGACGTCAGCGGCCTCCTTGAGGCTCTTGCCGAGGCTCCGGTGGCGGAAGATGTTCTCCGAGACGACGACGGCGCAGTCGTCGAGCATGCCCACCCCCAGGGCCAGCCCGCCGAGCGACATGATGTTGAGGGTGATGTGGCCGAAGTCGAGGAGGCTGAACGTCCCGATGACGGAGATCGGGATGACGGTGTCGATGATGAGCGGGGTCTTCCACTCCTGGAGGAAGATGAAGAGGACGAGGAAGGCCAGCAGGGCCCCTTCGAGGATCTCGCTCTTGACGGCGCCGATGGCGGCCTCGATGTACCGCGACTGTTCGCTGACGACGCGGAGCCCGACCCCGGGGTTCTCCCGGCGCATCTGATTGAGGACGGCCCGCACGAGCTTGGTGACCTTGACGGTGTTGGCGCCGGACTCCTTGCGGACAAGGAGGCCGATGCTCTCGAGGCCGTCGAGGCGGGTCATGCCCTGGCGCTCCTTGATCGAGTCGTTGACCGTGGCCACGTCGCGCAGGCGGACGACGCCTCCGTCCGGCGTGACCTTGAGGCTCGTCTCGCCGATCTCGTCGAGCGACTCGAACTCGCCGACGACGCGGAGAGCGTACTTGAACGTCCCCTTGCGGATCGTGCCGCCCTGGAGGTTGCGGTTGAAGGCGTCGACGCGGTTGGCGATGTCGTCGATCGTCAACCCGTAAAGGGTGAGCTTGGCCGGATCGGCGTCGATCTGGATCTCGCGCTCGACGCCGCCGGTGATCTCGGCCGAGCCGACGCCCTCGATCTGCTCGAGGCGCGGCTTGACGAGCTCCTCGGCGAATTCCTTGAGCTCGAGGAGGCTCCGCCCGCCGCCGGTCAGGGCCAAGGTCATGATCGGCTTGCTGGCCGGGTCGAGGGGGATGATCGTCGGGCTCTCGGCGTCCTCCGGGAAGCGGTCGCGGGCGTTGTCGAGCTGTTCCCGGGTGTGGAGCATGGTGAAATCCATGTTCGTGCCCCAGTCGAACTCGAGCGTCATGTGGGAGACGCCTTCCTTGGACACCGATTCGACCCGGCGCAGGCCCGGGATGCGGCTGACGGCCGATTCGAGCGGGGCGGTGATGAGGGTCTCGATCTCCTCGGGGGCGACGCCGGGGTAGTTGGTGATGACCGAGAGCCGCGGGTAGCTGATGTCGGGCAGGAGGTCGACCGAGAGCTCGCGGAGCGAGACGGCGCCGAGGAGGATGACGGCAAGGTAGAACATGTACATCGTCACCGGGCGGTCGACGGCCAGGCGCGCGAGCTTCATGACGGCCAACCTCCTTGGCTACTCGACGATGCTGACCTTGGTGTCGTGGGCCAGGGTGATGTGACCCTCGACGATGACCGTGTCGCCGGCCGAGACGCCCCAGCCCGGCTCCTTGCCCGGCAGGACCTCGGCATACCGGTCGTTCTCCAGGCCGACTTCGATGTAGCGCCACTTGGCGACGCCGTTCTCGACGGCGAAGACGAGCTTGCGGCCGCCGCGGACGAGGATGGCCTGCTGCGGCACGAGCAGGCGCCCGGTGAAGATCTCGGTCGGGAACTCGACCTCGGCGTGCATGCCCGGCTTGATCTCCTCGGACGCGTTGTCCATCGAGACGTAGACGGCGCAGGTCTTGTCCTCGGCGTTGATGATCGGGCTCACGGCCTGGATGCGGCCGCGGAAGGACCGGCGGGGGAAGGCGCTGAAGCGGAGGTCGACGCTCCGGCCGGCGACGACCTTGCCGACTTCGCTCTCGAGGACCTTGGCCTTGACCTTGATGCGGCTGATGTCGACGAGGGTGAAGAGCTCGCGGCCGCCGTCGACGCGCTCCTTGGGCGAGATCTTGATATCGGTCAGGATGCCGGAGAAGGGGGCCCGGACGCGGGTCTTTTCGAGGTTGAGGCGGGCCACCTTGACATCCACCTCGGCCTGGGTCAGGCCCTTGGTCGCGGCCTGGACCTCGTCCCTCTTGCGGCCCGACTCGATCAGGGCCAGCTCGAGCGCGGCCTGGGCCTTCTCGAGATCGGCCTGAGAGGCGACGCCGCTCTTGAATCCCTGCGAAACACGGTCGTAGTCGGCCTGGGCCTTGGCCAGGCGGTCCGTCACGTCTTTGGAGGGAGCGCTCGGGGCGAGGGTGAACTGCCGGTCGAGGAAGAGCTCCGAAAGATATCGCAGCCGCTGGGCCTCGAGGCTCTCGAGACGCAGGCGGTATTCGCGGTCGTCGAGCTCGACGAGGAGGTCGCCCTCGCGGACATGCTTGCCCTCGGCGGCGTAAAGGTTCTTGACCTCGCCGCCGACCTCGGCCTTCATGGTGATCTTCTTTTCGGTGTAGGCCTCGCCGGGGGACCTCAGTGTCATGACCAGGTCGCCGACAAAGGCTCTATCCACCTTCACCGGGAGAGGGGCGGCCTCATCCTCTTGGTCGGGGGCGGGGCTCGTCGAAGCGTCAGAAGTGGCGGTGGGGGCCATCCCTGCCTGATCCGCGGTGGCCGGGGGCATTTTGTCGAGAACGAGAAAATAGACGGCGGCGGCCAGGGTCACGATGACGAAGCCGCCGAGGACGGCTTTGGGGACGCGCATCAACCACCTCTAATCCACTTTCGGGGGAGGCATCGCTCTAATAAGAAAAGACGGACCGTGGGGGTCAAAATTCCCGTTGCCATTTGAGAATGATCACGCCCGGGCCGGAGGGCCCGTTGAAGCCCGTGTCCCCGGTCATGGTTTTCTGCTAAGATGACGGCGAAAGGCCGCATCGAACGTGCTCGTTTTCGCCATCGAAACATCTTGCGACGAGACCTCCGCAGCCGTGCTGCGAACCCCCGAGAGCGCCGTCCCCGCGCCGGCCGCAGGGCCGGTGATCCTCAGCAACATCGTCCTGTCGCAGGACGAGGTCCACGCGCCCTACGGCGGGGTCGTGCCGGAGCTGGCCTCGCGCCAGCACATCAAGTCCATCACGGCCATCGTCAGCGAGGCCCTGGGCCGGGCGGGGGTCGGGCTCGAGAAGATCGACCTTTACGCCGTGACCCAGGGGCCGGGGCTGATCGGGTCGCTCCTCGTCGGGCTTTCCTTCGCCAAAGGCCTGGCCTATTACCACAAGAAGCCGCTCATCGGCGTCGATCACCTCGAGGCTCATCTCGAGGCATGCTTCCTCGAGAATCCGGGCATCGCCTATCCCGTGCTGGGGCTCCTCGTTTCGGGAGGGCACACGGCCCTCTATCTCATGGACCGGCCTCTCTCATACAAGCTCCTCGGCAAGACCCGCGACGACGCCGCCGGCGAGGCCCTGGACAAGATCGCCAAGTTCCTCGGGCTCGGCTACCCAGGCGGGCCGGTCATTGAGAAAATGGGAAAGGCGGGCGACCCCAAGTCTTTCCCCTTTGCGATGCCCCGGACCAAGGACCGCAGCCTGGACTTCAGCTTCAGCGGGCTCAAGACGGCGGCCCTGAAGATCATCCGGGCGAACGGCATCGATGCCGGCCATCCGAGGCTCGCCGATTTCCTGGCCAGCTTCGAGGAGATCGTGGCCCGGACGCTCGTCGATCACGTCAAGGACGCTTCCGACAAGGTCCAGCCCAAGTCGCTCATCCTGTGCGGCGGCGTCGCCCGCAACACGCGCCTGCGGACCCGCTTCCAGGACTTCGCCCGCCGGGCCGGCCTCGACGCCTACATCCCCTCTCCGAAGCTCTGCACCGACAACGCGGCCATGGTTGGCGCTGTGGCCATCAAGCGCTACGCGGCCCACCCCGACGCCGCGATGGACCTCGACCTCGACGCCTTCGCCCGCTAAATCGGGACCGGGGTACCGCCAGAAGGGTTTAAACCTCCACTTTTTCAGTTTCTATCCTAATCAATTGATATTAAATGTCTTGACAACAAACTCATTGAGGATTCATAATAAGAATAGGAACGAATAGAAAAAGGAATCACAAATATACAGGAGATTCTATTGAAATCCATCAGCGTCCACGGGATTGGAGATGATCTGCTCAAGGCTGTCGAGGAGCGAGCAAAACAGGAGGGGCGGAGCGTCAATAAGATCGTGAAGGAAATGATCGCTAAGGGGCTCGGCATGGATGACAGACCGCCCGATAACCGGGCCATGTTCGAGGATCTCAGCGGCGTCTGGACGGAAGCCCAAGAGCGGGAATTCCTGGACTCCGTCGCCGACTTGGAGACGACGGACGAAGAGGATTGGACATGAGAGCGGTTTTGCTCGATACCAACGCTTATGCAAAGTACTTAAGAGGCGATCCCGCGGTCCTCGAAGCCTTGGCCGGGGCAGGGGTCGTTTATATGTCGGTGATCGTCTTGGGCGAGCTCTTCGCGGGATTCCGGCACGGATCGATGGAAAGAACAAATCGGCAGATCCTGGAGTCGTTCCTCGCGAAACCGGTGGTCCGGGTCCTCGAGGCGACCCGCGAGACGGCGGATTATTTCGGATTGATCAAGTCGGCGCTAAAGAAGGCGGGCCAACCGCTCCCCGCCAACGATGTCTGGATCGCCGCGCATGCGCTCGAGACGGGCTCCGTCCTCGTGACGTTCGATGCGCATTTCAAGGTTGTTCCTGGCCTCCGGATCTGGGGAGAGCTTTAGCGGACGTCGTAGCGGATGAAGGCGACGTAGGCCGCGGCGAAGAGCACGACGCAGTAGCCGAGGAGGACCCCGAACGGCGGCAGGGCGGCCTGGACACGACCGCCGAGACTCTCTTCGACGTAGTGGAAGCGCGGGGCGTCGGACATGTCGATGGCCGTGTTCCAGGCGTCGCCGGTCGGGTTCTTGGCCCGGAACGCCTCGATCTTCTTCGGCTGGTAATCCCGGAAGAAACCCGCGTCCCAGAGCCCTCCCAGCTCGGCGAAATGGACCAGGTTCCTCGTCCCCGTCGACGACAGGTCCGTCGCGAGATAGCTGAAGTTCGCGAGGGGCGAGACCATCGAGATCGTCCGGGCCAGGTCCGTCTGGGCCTCTTCCTTTTGCCGCAGGTCCTTCCGCAGCTCTTCGGTCTTGGCCCCCTGGATGGCGTTGGCCTCGCGCCAGGCCCTCTCGACCGCGGCCCGGTTGGCTTCGTAGGCCGTCCGGTAGAGCGGATCTTCGGCCACCCGCCTTTTCGTCTCGGCCTCGGTCAGCCGCTCGCCGAGGACCGGATACTGCTTGAGGACCTCGGCCCGGTATTGGGCCATGAGCTTGCGCCCGAGATCGTCGCGGTCGGTGTCGGTCAGCCGGGCCGTCTCGCGGGCCACCTTGATCCTCGACGGCGCCGGCGAAAGGAAGGAGGCCACGTAGGGGCTGAGGTTGGGCACGACGAGGACGAGGAGCGTCCAGACGAAGAGCGAGGTCATGATCGACGAGGCGCTCGAGCGGTGCAGCGACGAGACGAGGATGCCGATCAGCGAGAAGACCATGCCGTAGAGGACGGCCGCGGCGACGATCAGGCCGAGCGCGCCCCAGTTCATGCCCGCCCAGTTGACCCGCGGGTGGAGAAGGACGACGAGCATTCCGGCGGCGAGCGATACGACGAGCGGCCCGGCCAGCGTCAGCCCGGCCCCGGCGGCCTTGGCCAGGATGATGTTCGGGCGCGGCACTCCGTTCGCCAGCATCAGCTTCAGCGTCCCGTCCTCCTTTTCGCCGCTCACGGCGTCGTAGGTCAGGATGAGGGCGATGAGGCTGATGAGGATGGTGACGATGAAGACGAGGTCGATGAGGGGGAACATGACCGGCAGCGGATCGTCGTCGAAGGCCTCCACGTTGACGTCGGCGGTGATGCCCCGAACGAGCGTCTGGAAGGGGACGGGCGGCTGGGCCGGCATGATGATGCCGCCGATGCGGTTGAAATGGGCGTAGGCGCGGAGGTAGCGGTCGAGCTCCGCCTGCCGGCCAGAATACTCGTCGACCTTCCGGAGGTAGTCGTTGGTCAGGACCGCGGCCGTGCCGACGACGAGGACGAACAGGATGACGAAGCTGGCCAGGAAGCGGAACGAGAGGAGATGGGCCCGCATCTCCTTGGCGACGAGCGTTCTCCACATGGCGTCACCTCACGTCCGCGCGGGCGAACCCGGCGTAGGCCAGGGCGAAGGCCAGGATGTTGAAGACGGCCAGCCAGGCCGTGTTGAAAAGCGCCCCCGCGGCGAAGACCTCGCCGAGCGGCCGGGTGCGGTATTGGAACGACGGATAGACGGCATCCCGCTTGCCCGCCAACTGGTCGGCGATGAGCCGGTCGATGATCGAGTTCTTGTAGCGGACGACCTCGGCCTTGAGCCGGCTCTCTTCGTCGATGCCCGTGCCGGCGATCTCGGTCGCGGCGTCGAGGAAGCTCGCCGCCGGCGAGAGGCGGTTGATGTTGCGGGCCAGGCGCACCAGGCGCTCGAACTTCAGGCGGAAATCCTCCTCCATCCGGTCGTTCTCGCGGCTGATCGTCTTCCAGTGCTCGCCGACGTCGGCCCCCTTGGCGATGCCGAGGAGCACTTCGCGCGTCCAGGTCTGTTCGCGCTTTTCGTTCAGGGCTTGGACCGATGGCACCGCGACGAACTGGCGGGCGACGAGCGTCCCGATGTTGGGCAGGACGAAGACGAGCAGGGCCCAGACGAACAGGAGCACGATGACCGATGTCGCCGACCGCCGGGTCAGGGCCGAGACGAGCATCCCCAGGCTGAGGAAGAAGGCCAGGTAAAGAAGGGACAGGACGAGGAGGAGCGCGAAGCGGCCCAGCTGCCCCGCGCTGAAGCGGATATTCGTGTCGAAGAGCAGCACCGCCGTTCCGAGGAGCGTGACCAGGAGAAATGGGACGGCCAGGCTGGCGAAATTTCCCAGCCATTTCCCGGCGAGGACCTTGGCCCGCGAGACCGGCCCGCTCAGCATGAGCTTGAGCGTCCCCTGTTCCCGCTCGCGGCTGATCTGGTCGAAGCCGAAGAGCAGGGCCACGAGCGAGAGGACGATGCGGACGACGTAGAGGAAGTCCGGCGTCGGGAAGAACGAGTAGATGACGTTGCCCGACGATTGGCCGGCCCGGACGTCGACGCCGATGACGCCGATCTCGAAGGACCGGGTCATGGCGTTCTCGAGGCCCTTGGCGAAGATCGACAGGGGATTGGGCGGCACGACGGCGATGGGCTGGCCGGGCTCGGGCCGGATGATCTGGTAGTCGGCCGTCCGCTCGGCGAAATCGCGGTGCATGATGAACAGGCTCGTGGCCACGAGCAGGACCATGAGCAGGAGGACGATGAAGAACTTGTAGCTCAGGAGGTTCGAGACGATCTCCTTGCGGGCCACGGCCCCGATCATGGCTTACCTCACATCGTAGCGCAGGAATCGCACGTAGGCGGCCGTGAAGAACAGCAGGCCGTAGATGGCGAGAAGGGCCAGGTCCGGCCAGGCCGCCTCCAAGCGCCGCTCCAGGGGCACGGGCCCGGCCGGGAGCTTGGGCGCCGGCGCCTTCCGGTCGATCTTCGCGCCGCCGTAGCTGAGGTTCTTGAAGCGCGTCATATCCATCTTGCTGGCGATGTCGCGGTCGACGATCCGCTTGTACCGGGAGCGCGTCTCGCGCCAGGCGGCGTCCTCGGCGAAACCCGTTCCGGCAAGCTCCGTCAGGACGTGGACCAGGCAGCTGACCGGCGAAAGCCGGGCGATGGACCGCGCCGCCGCCGCCTGGCCGGCCCTCTGCTCGTCGAAGGCGGCGTCGATCTTCTCCAGGTCCGCGTTGAGCCGGGCCGCGAACTGGCTCCGGAGGTCGGCCTGGGCCTCGGCGTAGCCGCTGATGGCCGGGGCCTTGGCCCGCATGGCCTTCATATAGTCCTGCAGGGACATATCCTTGACCCCGGGAGTTGCCGCGGCCAGCTTCTCGACGGCGTCATCGACGTCCTTCTGATATTGACGCCGGACCTGGGACTTCTCGAGCTCGACGACCTGCTGGGACTTGATGGGCCGAACGAGCTTGGCCAGGATGACACTCCCCTTGGGCAGGACCATGGCCAGGGCCACCCAGCACGAAAGCAGCGCGACCATGGCCGAGACCGAGCTCCGGCTGAAGCTCGAGACGAACAGCCCGAGGGCAAAAAAGGTCATCAGAAAGACGAGGGACGCGGCGATGCCGATCGCGAAGGGCGCCCAGGTCCCGGCCTCCGCCAAGGGGCCGATGCCCAGGGCCGTCGTCAGAAGGACCCCGGCCAGGACGCCGACCAGGAACGCCGCCCCGAGGAGGGTCGACCCGGCGGCCATCTTGGCCCCGATGACGACCGGCCGCGGCACGGCGTTGGCCATGACCTGGGCCAATGTCCGTCGCTCCTTCTCGCCGATCACCGCGTTGAAGGCGAAGATCATGACCAGGACAGCCAGGACGGTGGTCGTGATGAAGGCCAGGTCGAGCCGGCCGAAGAGCGAGGTGAACGGATTGTCCAGCCGCCGCGAGTTGTTGAACTGGATCTGGGTCCCCTCCTGGGTGACGAAACCGCGCGTCTCGACGGCGTTCGGCAGCACGGTTTCGACGCCGGCCGAGAGCAGCCCCAGGACGGCCGGAGGCCGGAGCGCCAGGCCGCCGTTCTGCAGGAAGTCCTGGACGGTCTTGCGGAGCTCGGCGTCGGCGCGGACGGCGTCATCGTAAACCTGCCGCCGGTCGGCGTAGTCCTTCTGGCTGACGACGAAACCCAGAGGGATCACGACCAGGCAGATCACCAAGGCCAGCAAGAAGCGGTAGTTCTGAACGTTCTCGAGGAGCTCTTTTTTATAGAGGGTCTTGAACATCGCGGGGCTCCCTCTAACGGACGTCGTAGCGCACGAAGGCGACGAACGCCCCGGCGAAAAAGACGAGGTTGAAGATCGCGAGGATGGCGACATCCGGCAGGACGTCCCGGACGACGGCCTCGGTCGCGGCGGGGACATGGGTGAACACCGGCGGCGCGGCGTCCATATCGACCTGGTTGTCCTGTCCGATGCCGTGCTTGTAGCGGATCATCCTGTTCTTCTCGAAAATGTCCCGGTTCAGAACGTCCCCAAAGCGCCGGACCTCCGCCTGGAATTGCTCATATTCGAGCCGCCCGGTCCCGCCCAGCTCGGCCAGGGGGCGGATGACGGACGTGACCGGCGACAGCCGGGCGATGACCAAGGCCAGGGCGTTCCGCTTCCGCTCCCGGACCTCGAGGTCGCGGTCCATGGCCTGCCAGCCCTGCTCGAGCTTGGCCTGGTAGCGGTTCCGGATCTCCTCTTGTGTTTTCGCCCCCTCCTTGGCCGCCGGGCTGGTCTCATCGTCGGGCAGGGTCTGGACCAGGCGATCGATCTCGGCGTCACGTTCCTTCTGCACGTTCCGCCGGAGCTGGGCTTTCTCCAGGGCCACCCGGGCCCCGGACTTGCAGGGCGAGATGATCTGTGCCGCGGCCGAGCTCAGGCGCGGGTAGACGCCGTAGAGAGAGACCCAGAGAAGGAGCAGGGCCACCAGGGCCGGAACGGCCTGCTTCGTGAGCGCCGAGACGAGCAAGCCCAGATTGAAGAAGGCCCCGATGAAGAGGACGGCGATGAGGACCGCCATTCCGATGGAGGTCCAGGCGCCGGGCACGGCCGCGATAAGATTTCCCTGGACCTCCAGCAAGACCAGGCTCGCGGCCAGGGCCAGCAGGAAGGGGATGAGCAGGACCAAGGCGTTGGCCGCGGCCTTGGCCAGCAGGAACGCGGCCCTCGGCACCGCGTTGCTGAGGACTTGGCGCAGCGTCCCCTGCTCCTTCTCCCCGGCCACGGCCCCATAGGTCAGGATGACGGCCAGGAAGCTCATGACCACGGCCACGACGAAGACCAGGTCGAGGGGGCCATAGAAAGACTCGTAGAGGTTGTCGCGCCCCTGGTTGTTGCTGAGGCGCATGACCGCCGGCGGCTCGCCGTACTTGTATTGGGTTTCCGCGACGTTCGGGCTGAGAAGCTCGAGGCCGAGCGACAGGAAGGAGAGCGGCGAGGGCGGGGCGAAGGCCTTGGCCCCCTCCCGGTAGAGGATGTCGTTGACGGTCTTTGTCTCCTCCTGGTTGATGCGAACAGCCTCGCGGTAATTCTGGAGCCGGGTCTGATAGCCTTTCAGGCTGACCTCAACGCCGAGCGGGATGAGGACCAGGCACAGGACCAGGATGACCCAGAAGCGGCGGCTGGCGAACGCCTCCCGCAGGTCCTTCATGAACAGCACGCGTGTCATGCCGGCCTCCCCGAAAATTCTCACTCTTATCTCACATCGTATTTGATGAACCGGATGTACGCATAGGCGAAGGGCGCGATGAGCCAGACGAGGAGCGAGACGAGGCTCCGGGCGTTCGTCTTGAATGTTTCGGCGAGCGAGGCCGGCGCGATCGTGAACTTCGGCAGCTTCGACGCGTCGACCGGTGTCGCCGAGAAGCCCATCGACATCTGCCCGCCCTCGTGGATCATGAGCGTCCGCTTGACCTTGCTGAAGAGCTCGCCGTCGAGGGCCTTCTGGTGGGCCCGGACCGCCTCGAGATAGCGGGCCCGCTCGAGCTCGCCCGTGCCGCAGACGTCGGCGATGAAGCGGGCGAAGGCGGCGCTCGGCGAGATCAAGGACAGGTTGACGGCCAGGTCGAGCTGGCGGCGACGCTCCTGGAGATAGGTTTCGTCGATGGCCGCCAGCTGCTGCGACTTCTTCTCCTTGGCCCTCAGCTCGATGTCGTCGCGGAGGGGGTCCCATTTTTTGCGTTCGGGCGATTTCTCGTCGTCCCGCGCCTGTGGGGACGCCGGGCCGAGGATGATATCCCACTGGTGGCCGAGCTCCTTGGCCGTCTCGATGTCGAGGGCGTGGACGAGGAGCGATTTCTGGAGCGAGACTTGGGTTTCGCTCCGGACCGGATAGACGAGGCGGGCGGCCATGTCGCCGAGCCGCGGCAGAATGAGCTGGAAGGCCGCCCAGACGATGAGGATGGCGACGAGAGACGTTCGGGCCCGGGCCGTGCTGGCCGAGACGGCGACGCCGATCGTGAAATAGGTCAGCACGAAGAGGGAGGTGGCCAGCAGGACGATGAGGAGGCGGGCCGCCGTGTCCGCGCCGGCAAGCGGGAAGGCCCCGAGCATCAGGACCGCGTTGCCGATGAGGAAGGCCAGCAGGAAGGGCACCCAGAGGGCCAGGAAGCCGCCCCCGATCTTGCCCGAGAGAAGGGCGTCGCGCGGCACGCTGTTGGCCAGCATGGCCCGCAGCGTCCCGGACTCCTTCTCGCCCGAGATCATGTCCGAGGCGAAAAGCATGGCGATCAGGCTGATGACCATCTGAACGAGGAAGACGAAATCGACCTTGCCCTGGACCGAGAGGATTGATTCGTCGTCGCTCGCCGACTCTCCGGGCTTGAAGCCGTCCTGAGTGAACTCGTAATAGCGGGGCAGGGCGCTCTCGAAGCCCTGGGTGAAGACCGAGAGCGGGGCCGGCCGGCGGAAGCCCTTGATGGCCACCGTCCCGGCCATGATGTCCTGGATCTTGATGGCG
>Ga0116202_10000025_pt1 | contig 58238 bp, 53 predicted proteins | sample LakKivw325mmetaG_FD_94479 | JGI IMG/M metagenome (GOLD analysis project Ga0116202, IMG submission 94479) | Anoxic lake water microbial communities from Lake Kivu, Rwanda to study Microbial Dark Matter (Phase II) - Lake Kivu water 325m metaG | ecosystem: Environmental > Aquatic > Freshwater >... | reverse complement strand
GCGTTATCCCTTCTCATCATTGTCTTAAATCTTCAATGTAAGAAAGAAAGCGTGCCGGTCAATGATCACACTTCTTATGTCGTCTGCGATGAGGTTATTACCGACTGGGACGGATTATTACAGGATAGCCTGTTAATAACGACCGCTATCCCGTCAGTCCCGGAAATCGACACCAACTATCTTAACTGGATTAATGACAGATATAACAGGATCGACATCCGCTCATTGACATCAGAAAATTTTTCAGACCTGCAATGCTTAAAATATTATCTGATGAACAAGGATCTGGTGGCTCTGGGTGAAAGCTGTCACGGGACAAAGCAATACAGCCAGATCAAAGTCCGGCTGATAAAATTCCTGCATGAAGAGATGGGATTTGACGTGATTGCCTTTGAAAGCGGCTTATACGAATGTTTTTATACCAATGAAAACATACAGGAACTCTCCGGCCTTGATGCCATTAAAAATTCCATTTTTTATTATGTCTGGGGCACACCTGACGTACTGGATCTGTTCGATTAAATAAAAGAAACCAATAACACATGCCATCCTTTGATCCTGGCAGGTTTTGACTGTCAGTTCACGTCTAAATGGCATTCCATAATGAAGCACCCGGCGTCTCTATATGATATCATCTCCATTGTCGAAAGTTCTTACGCAAAACAGGTAAGGGTATTCGATTCCCTTACCATTAAAGAAATACAAGACGGGAATATAACTTATCTTGTACAAAACAAGGATTCCATTAAATATCATTATTCTCAATTATTGACTTTTATCGATAATCATTTCATTGAATTGGTTACTGAATTTCCGGGCAATAAAATATATCCTGCTTTTCTCAGGCAAACCATCACTTCGATTATCGCCAATTTCGACCACATGCTACTCACCGATCTCATCAATTTATCCGGATCCCCCGGTGCATATAAAATAAGGGATTCCGCGATGGCCGCCAATGTCGTGTTTCTCAAAGATATGCTCTATCCGGGTAAAAAATGATCCTCTGGGCGCATAATTACCATATTGCACGAAGCGAATACAATCATGCTTTGTATCCAGATATTAAAGCATGGGATGCTGGCTTTCCGAAAAATACGAACCCAATCTTTACGCCGTAGGATTATACATGGTACGTGGTAAAACAAGAACGGACTGGGATTGGTCGATCATCAATGTCGAGCCACCACGTCGGCCTCTTCACTGGAAGGGATATTATATCATTGCAGAAAAAAATACCTGTTTGTCGATATTTTAAACCAGCCAGAATGTGACGGGAACAGATGGATGTTTTCGACCATCTCGGCAAAGATATCAGGTTTTACCAATGAATCCATGATTTTGAAAAATGTATATGACGGGATCATACTGATTGATTCCTCCTCCGTTCCACAATATCTGAATTAATGGTTCAATGATATTCAACTATGAAAACTGCATACAATGAGAGCCTATATTCGGATGGGCAACAGAGGGCTATCTGCTTACTCCATTCCCTATAATTGATTGAGCACAATGAAAAAATTTTACCTTCTCTTTGTGACCTATACGATTCTGTGTGATCCCATTACTCAAGCTCAGAACATTCTGGAAAATAATTACGATTTCAAGCAATACATATTGGACTTACAGCTTCATAATAATTCAACATTTGTCAGGGGCAATGTCACCATAAATGCTGTCGTCACGGCAGCCCTGCTCGATACGTTTGTCGTTGAGCTGATCGATACCATCACCGGAAGCCAGACTCACATGGCCGTGGATTCTGTCTTTGTTAATGGGGTGCTGAATGACTTCCAACATCACGATGATCTGGTCTTTATTCCGGTCAGTGAGCCTATAGCTCAAAATCAGCCGTTCCCTGTCAGGATTTATTATCATGGCAACGGAGCCGCAAACTATCTCTTTCATAATGACGGCATTTACGTATATGTGCATACCGCCAAATATCAAATCTGCTCTTTTTCGGAAACATGGTGGTCCAAGGTCTGGTGGCCATGCAAACAAGACCTGAGAGATAAGGCCGATTCGGTCACGTTTTATATTACAACGGACTCAACCAATCGTTCCGGTTCGAATGGCATTTTAAAATCCATTACTTACTTACCTGACAAAAAAGTGAGATACGAATGGGTGACAAAAAATCCGATTGACTACTATCTGATTTCGTTCTCAGTCGGACCTTTGAGTGAATACATTACCCACGCTCCCCTTCCTGACGGGCAGGATTCGGTTTTACTTCAAAATCTCTTATTCCCAAAATCAATTTATTACGAAACCCATCTGAAAGCCATCGATGAGACCAAAGAACTGATCCGGTTATACTCGGAACTCATCGGCACTTATCCCTTCAAAGATGAAAAATACGGCTATTGTGTCGCAGGTACCTCTCTCGGAGCCATGGAAAATCAGACCATGTGCACCATCGGCTATCAGGCCTTTGATACAACGGCAGCCCCATATTATAGTCAGTATTACTGGTACACGGCCCATGAGCTCGGACATCAGTGGTTCGGCGATCTTGTGACGTGTGCCCGATGGAATGACATATGGCTGAATGAAGGATTCGCATACATTGACCGTCATTTCTAATCAGACAACATCTTCACTGGCAACGACCTTATTCCGGACGCACTTCGACATGAAAATATTTTACCCTGCAGGCGACACCACAGTGAGGCTGTATCAGGGTCCCAACAACGAAATGTACAGACTCTGCCTTCCTGAACCCGTTGATTCCATTATATTTGACCCCGGATCATGGTTGTTACAGACAAATACCGTTAGCGAAGGTATACCGGAAAATGATATCCATACCTTGTTCAGAGTGTTTCCCAATCCTGTTCGTGACCGGGTAGTCATCTCATTTAAATCAAAAGACAAACATAAAAATGCCTTAATATCAATTTGCACGGTTCAGGGACAGTTGCTCCTGACACAACCCATCGAACAGGAACAAACGGAACTGGATATGAGTAATTACAGGAATGGCATTTATATTTTGACAGTTAGCAATAACGACAAAACCGAAGTGATTAAATTGGTGAAAGAATGATATTTTTGTTAGCAGAAAAGCCGATCATCATCGATCTATAATTGCATCTTTCTTCATGGCTCTCCGTGCCTTCTCTGTGGTCCTTCGTGTAACTCGTTGAAAATTTAAAATCTCAATTATGAAAAACTCACGATCAAAAACATTCCGTACGTCAAAGCTGTTGCCCAAAACCGGCAGGACGGCTGACATACCGGGAACCGTTGAATATGTCGGCATCCAGCGAAAGACACCAGTTAAACTGCATGTTCTGGATTACAATGAAAAGGAGTTTACCGAAAAGGAGCTTGCAAACGTTGGAGAAATCATTCCCTTCAAAGAAAGTCCGACCGTAACCTGGCTGAACATCAACGGGGTGCATGACGAAAAAATCATTCATGACATCGGTGAAATATTCAATATCCATCCTCTTGTGATGGAGGATATGGCCAACACGACTCAAAGACCTAAGGTGGAAGAATATGATGACTACCTTTTTGTGGTCATCAAAATGGCTTACTTTAACGAAGAATCACACGAAGTTACTCTGGAGCAGGTCAGTCTGGTCATTGGAAAAGACTATGTCATTTCGTTACAGGAAAAAGAGGGAGATGTACTGGAAGGATTGCGTGACAGGATACGGATGAGCAAAGGAAAGATCCGCAAGCTGGGAAGTGATTACTTATTGTATGGAATATTGGATGCTGTGATAGATCATTATTTTTCCGTTCTGGAAAATATTGGCGAAGAAATAGAAAATTTGGAAAGCCGGCTTTTAGTGTATGCCAACCAGGGTTTGCTTAACAAAATTTACCACCTCAAGCAGGAGCTGGTCTTTATGAGGAAATCCATCTGGCCCATGCGTGAGGTGATCAATGTGCTTCAAAGGGCTGAACACAGGTTAATAAAAGAAAGCACCGCCATTTATCTGCGCGATGTTTATGACCATACCCTCCAGGTGGTGGAAACGGTTGAGACCTTCAGCGACATGTCGTCGGGAATGCTTGATTTATACCTTTCATCCGTCAGCAACCGAACAAATGAAGTGATGAAAGTGTTGACTATTTTCGCTGCTATTTTTATCCCGCTAACCTTTTTAGCAGGTGTTTATGGTATGAATTTCAAGTTTATGCCCGAGTTACAATGGAAGCTTGCGTATCCCATCTGGTGGGCAGTAATGGTTTTGATGACGGTGGTGATGCTGATATTTTTCAAACGGAGAAAGTGGTTATAAATTGATTCGTTGACACATCATCTCAATCAAACAAAATTCACCGGGGTGGCGCCGACACGGTGATGTGCATGGGCGAAGCCGATATTAAGGATCTTACCACGTTATGTTTGACGAAATCCCGTCCTGCCCTGTAATCATATCTGTCACTCTTATCTAACATAGGATAGCAGGTAAGCCAAATCTATCTATATTTCTCATAATTACATAACAGAATACTTGTAAATTTATAAGGCCAAGGCCGAAAAATGCTATATTTGCACGCCGGTATGCGTGAATGCGTATATCGTTTTTTTTACCCTGAAAGGAGGATGTATGAATAATGCCATCTATAACTTCAATGCTCCCTCCAATGAGCCCGTTCTGGGTTACCTGGAAAACAGCACGGAGAGGAAAAACCTTATTGGCGAATTAAACCGCCAATTAAGCGGGACCGTCGAGATCCCTTGCATCATCGGAGGAAAGGAGTACTTTACCGGCAACACCACCGAGATCAGGCCGCCGCACGACCATCGTAAAGTGATCGGAAGATTTCATAATGTCACTGAAAAGGAACTGGAAATCGTGGTGAAGTCAGCTTTGGATGCACATGCCATCTGGTCCAATTTATCCTGGATGATCAGGGCTTCCATCCTTTTAAAAGCCGCCGAGCTGATATCAGGCAAGTACCGCCATGTCATCAATGCGTCAACCATGCTGGGACAAAGTAAGAACATTTACCAATCGGAAATTGACGGCATTTGTGAGACGATCGACTTCCTGAAATACAATGCCTATTTCGCCTCAAAAATCTATGAGATCCAGCCCAAATCCTTTTATAACCAGTTGAATAAAATGGAGTTCAGGCCCCTGGAAGGATTTGTCTTTACCGTGAGTCCTTTTAATTTCACATCCATAGCGGCCAACCTCAACATGGCGCCGGTGATGATGGGCAATACGACCATCTGGAAACCGGCCTCCACGGCCGTCCTGTCCAATTACTACCTCATGAAAGTGTTCATGGAAGCCGGCCTGCCGGAAGGGGTTATCAATTTCATACCGGGAAAAGGTTCATTGATCGGTAAGAATCTCATGTCTGATCCAATGCTGGCAGGTATACACTTCACCGGCTCCAATGCAACCTTTAACACCCTCTGGCGGCAGGCTTCGGAGAACCTGACCAATTACAGGTCTTATCCAAGGCTTGTGGGCGAAACAGGCGGGAAGGATTTTATTTTTATCCATCCTTCGGCCGATGTTACGGAAGTGGCGGCCAACGCTGTACGGGGCGCCTTTGAATACCAGGGTCAGAAATGCAGCGCCGCATCGCGGATGTACGTCCCGGAATCGCTTTGGCCAAAAATAAGAGACATGATGCACGACATGCATCATGAAATGAAAATGGGTGATGTAATGGATTCGGATAACTTTATAAATGCCGTCATCGATGAAAGCGCCTTTGACAACATCATGGGATATATTGAGTTCGCCAAAAAATCGCCGGATGCCAAGATCGTTTTCGGAGGCAAAGGCGATAAATCAACAGGGTATTTCATTGAACCTACCCTTATCGAGACGACGGATCCCTTCTTTAAAACGATGCAGGAGGAAATTTTCGGTCCCGTTTTATCCGTATGGGTTTATAAGGATAATGAATGGAAGGAAGCCGTGTCAATCTGTGACAGGACCTCACCTTACGGGCTGACAGGCGCCGTGTTCAGCCGCGACAGGGTGGCGGCATTAAAAATTTGCGAAGCATTACGATATGCCGCAGGCAATTTTTATATCAATGACAAGCCTACAGGAGCTATCGTCGGCTTACAGCCTTTTGGAGGCTCCAGGGCATCGGGGACAAACGACAAAGCGGGCGGAGAATTTAACCTGATCCGCTGGATCAGCCCACGGACCATCAAGGAGACATTTTTACCCGCTGTTGATTATAGATACGAATACATGATTAAAAAGTAAGATGATGAAAAGAACGGATGTATTGAAGAATTTGGGAATAAGCGAATTGAATCCGGGCGTATGCACCGGCACCGTGTGGTCTAAAGCAAACGGGCAGATAACGGAATCTGTCTCGCCTATCGATGGGACCGTTGTCGGCAAGATTCAAAACGCTTCTTCAGAAGATTTTGAAATGCTGGTGAAGAAAGCACAGGGCGCCTTTATCAAATGGCGCAGTATACCGGCTCCGGTGAGAGGCGAGGTCATAAGGCAGATTGGCGAGGCCCTGCGAAAGGAAAAAGAAAACCTGGGTTACCTGATCACCCTTGAGATGGGTAAGATATATGAGGAAGCCCTGGGTGAGGTGCAGGAAATGATCGACATCTGTGACTTTGCTGTAGGCCAGGCGCGTCTGCTGAACGGTTTTACAATGCATTCCGAACGGCCCAACCACCGGATGTATGACCAGTATCATCCACTCGGTATCCTGGGCCTCATCACCTCCTTCAACTTTCCGGCGGCAGTGTGGGCATGGAACAGCATGATCGCTGCCGTCACGGGCGACGTCATCATCTGGAAACCCAGTTCAAAGACACCCCTCACGGCAATAGCTATACAGCATATCATCGCGGGCATCCTGGAAAGTAATAAGGTGCCGGAAGGTGTTTTCAACATGATCGTGGCACAATCAAATGTGTTGGGTGACAGCTTTGTGAAAGATAACCGCATGCCCCTGATCTCCGTGACAGGCTCCACCGTTGTGGGTAAAAAGATCGGCGCCATTGTCGGCAACAGGCTGGGAAGAACGATCATGGAACTGGGAGGCAACAATGCCGTCATCATCTCCGATAAAGCCAACCTTGAAATGGCTATAAAATCAGTCGTCTTTGGGGCCGTGGGCACCTGCGGCCAGAGATGCACAACAACACGCCGCCTTATCATTCATGAAAGCATATACAATAAGGTTAAAGATCTGCTGATAAAGGCTTATAAGAGCGTTGCTGAAAAGATCGGGGATCCCTTTGAAAAAGATATACTGGTAGGCCCGATGATCGACGGAACCGCTGTCGACGCTTTTCACAAAGCACTGCACGAAGCCGAAAAGGAAGGCGGTAAGATCATTTTCGGCGGGGAGATTTTACAAGGAGAACAATTCCGTAACGGTAACTATGTGGTGCCGGCGCTCGTCGAGGCTGAGAATCATTACTCCGTGGTACAGAGAGAAACCTTTGCACCCATTCTATACCTGATGAAATACAACAATATTGAAGAAGCCATCAGGTTAAACAACAGTGTTCCTCAAGGATTATCCTCTTCCATATTTACACAGGATCTGACTGAATCCGAAAAATTTCTGTCCGAAGCAGGGTCGGACTGCGGCATTGCCAACGTCAATATCGGGACTTCCGGCGCCGAGATCGGCGGCGCCTTTGGAGGTGAGAAAGATACCGGCGGAGGCAGGGAAGCAGGTTCCGATGCCTGGAAGACTTATATGAGGCGTCAAACCAATACCATCAATTACGGATCGACACTTCCGCTGGCGCAGGGGATCAAGTTCGGTTTTTAGTACCTCACCCTACACCCTCACCCTGACTGACGACTGACGACTGACGACTGACGACTATCAAATAATCCCGAGCTTCGCTGCATACTTGATCGCTTCAATGGCGTTATCGGCCTGTAATTTCTCCAGGATGCGCTGACGGTGTGTGTTGACGGTGTTGACGCTGATGTAAAGCTTGTCGGCTATCTGTTTGCTGATGAGGCCCTTGGAGATAAGCTGCAGAATCTCTTTTTCACGGGCTGTGAGCATGGCCTCTTTACCGGGAGGAGGAAACAGGTACACCTTCCCTTCACGGAGATCGATGAGACGGCTGCGAAAAGGAGTATCCGGCGACTGGTCGGGTGAGATGTCCATGATGCCTAAAGCCAGCCATATATTACCGTGGATATCGTTCTCGAAACACATCTGTTGCTCCAAAATCCTTACATATTCACCTTTACCGTTAAGAATCCTGTATTCGTTGACCAGCTTTCCCTCCTTCTGGCGTGCAGGTGGAAGAGACATGCCATACCTCAGGAAGTATAATCCTGCTTCATACAATTCAAACAAGTCATCAGGATGTATCCTTTCATCGATATAGGCTGGGTCACCATGCGATTGTTCAGGATCAAGACTGAATATCTGTGATATGTTCTTTGAGACATAGACATGTTCTCTCCTGAAAAGGTCGAAGACCATGATGACGCTGTTGCTCAGCTCACTGATCCTGTCGAGGTTGGGGATATGATGGTCGAGGATGGCATAATCCGGATCCTTTTCGACAAAATGCTGTGAGTCGAGGAGCCTGTAATGCTCTTTGTGAAGCTGCTCAATCGTTTTTTGCATCAGAAATACTGATTTATCAGTATTGTATACCACACCGGATGCACCGACTTTTGCAAAGATAAAAAATATGCAATGCACCTGAAAATCATTGTCATTGTCATTGTCATTGCGCTCACTATACTGTCAGGTGCCGTCATGGGACAGCGGCTCACGCAGACGGTGAAGGGCAGGGTCACGGATAAGGAGAGCCAGACCACGCTTCCGGGTGCCAACATCGTCATTCTGGGCACCGATCCATTGCTGGGTAGCGCCACCGGACCTGACGGCAATTACGTCATCAAAAATGTCCCCGTCGGACGTTACGATATCAGGGTAAGTTTTATGGGCTACCGCGAGGTGATCATCAATGAGGTGCTGGTCGGCTCAGGTAAAGAGGTTGTTTTAAATGTGGAGATGGAGGAGAAGGCATTGGATGCAGCGGAGGTCATCATCAGGCCGGACAAGGACAAGGTGGAATTTTAGTTGCGGGTTGCAGGTTGCAGGGGTAGCGCCGCGCCGGTGGCGCGGCTTAGCTGCAAACTGCGAACCTGAGTCCGCCGAAGGCAGACGTCATCCAATAGCGAGAGGATGTTAAGATATTGATTGTTAGTCCTGTAGAGACGGCATTTATTTAACCACAGAGGAACACCGAGGTAAACGGAGGTTCGCGGAGGATGAAAAGATTCATTTTACATTCCTCTGCGTTCTCCGCGGTAAAAAAAGCCTCAATTCTTGCATAATAAAAAAATTAATTTGATATTTGAACCATAATATCAGCTATTTAGTGTAAAGCCTCATGCCGTCGCTCATCTACCCCATAACTTACAGAACATCTGACTTATACGGCATCTTTCGACAGGAAGCTTAAACTTAAAACCCAGCGAGGTCGGTTCATTAAAAGAGATCGACAGTTATCCTGAGCAACACTTCAAATCATGAAAAAAATTACCCTCATCATTTCCTGTTTTCTTATTTGTATCAATACCTTTTCACAGGTGCGCGACAGATACTTTAGCACGCTTGGCCGGCAGATCTTTAATGATCTTGAGAAGCAGGATTATTATAACGCCATAGCCGGGATGGATGTCTTTCTCCGGGTTTACCCGGATGATTCAATCATGTGGTACTTCAGAGGAATGGCCAAATTCATGATGAATGATATTCCAGCAGCAAGTATCGATCTGATCAAAGCCCAGCAGATGGGCTATCACCAAAACGACAATTTTATTAACATGATTGTATCTAAAGATTACCAGGTAAAAATGCTGGCCAAAGACTATATCGATGACGTTAATATTCTTAAAACAAAAGATTTCAAACCTGTCTTCAGCCTGAAGGATTCATTGCGTGGAGCCCTTCGACCCGAACGAACATGTTATGACGTCTATTACTACAACCTTACCCTCAAAATATTGCCGGAATCAAAGAGCATCGAAGGGCGTAATGAAATTTATTTCACGACAATGCAGAACACTATAAGGATACAGGTGGATCTGACCGGTAAACTGCAGATCGACTCGATCACCTGTAAGGGCCGGGAATTAAATTTTACAAGGATCTTTGATGCCGTTTTCGTTGATTTTGACGACACGCTCCCTGCCGGTAAGGACCTGATATTGGCCGTATCATATTCCGGAACGCCGCGGGAGGCACCCTCCCCTCCGTGGAATGGTGGTTTCGTATGGAAAAATAATAAAAAACGGCAATGGACAGGGGTGGCATGCGAACATCTGGGCGCCAGTGCGTGGTGGCCCTGTAAGGATTACCTGGGCGATAAGCCTGATTCGATGTGCATTAATATTCAGGTTCCAACCGGATATCAGGCTATCGCTAACGGAAATCTCCGGTCGTCCCGGGCAGTCGATGATCAATATACCAATTTTGAGTGGTTTGTCAGCTACCCTATCAACTCTTACGGCGTCACTTTCTACGTGGGAGATTTTGTCAACTTCAACGAGATGTATACACATGGTGGCAGTTCATTCCCGATAGATTATTATGTCTTACCCAAACATTTAAAAGCAGCCAGGAAGTACTACCAAAATACAAAGGATGTCATAGCTGTTTATGAAGATCTGTATGGAGAGTATCCCTATAAGAAAGACGGTGCAGCGATGGTGGAAGCGCCATATGAAGGCATGGAACATCAAAGTGCCATAGCCATTGGTGACGTATACAAGAAAAAGAATCGTGAAGACAGGCCAAGCATCAGCGACGGCTTTGACTATTTGCTGGTTCATGAAACGGCGCACGAATGGTGGGGCAATACAGTGACCATGAGTGACATGGCCGATGCGTGGATCAGTGAAGGCTTTGTAACCTATTCCGAAGCGCTGTTCGCGAAAAGAAAGATGGTTATGGGGAATATCTGACAAGATGCGCCGAGGACATGTGGAATATCTTTAATATATGGCCCATGGTTGGCATCAGGGACGTGAACGACAACACTTTTCCGGGAAATGATATCTATCATAAAGGAGCGGCAATGCTCAACAATCTGCGGTGCATCATCAATGATGACAGCCTGTTCTTTGCCGTCATCAAAGGATTTTATGACCACTTTAAATTTAAAACCATTACTACAGCTGATTTTGTGAATTACGTCAACGACAGGACAGGCGCAGACTATAACGACTTTTTCAACAAATTCCTGAACGATACCGATCCACCGGTACTGAAGTACAGATTCACCCTTGAAAATGACACGCTGCGGTTTTATTATAAATGGGTCGGCGTAGGAGAAAACTTTGCCATGCCTTTCAGCATTACTCTCAATAATAAAGATAACCACCGCCTTGACGGCACCACGGAATACCAGATCTTTGAAGCGGGTGGCGTCAGGTCATTTTATCTGCCTAATGAAAAGAGATTCCATAAAGATCAGATCACTAAAAATTCGTTTACCTATTACTGGACATCATGGAGAGAAAGGGATTGATGACTAATTAATATCTTCGCTACGCGATTCGACGGATATTGTGACATATGGTCCTATCAAATATAGTCGCTACGCGACTTTTATGTACGGTTTGGGACAACCTTCCGGCACTTCGTACAGGCAAATCATAAAACTCCATTTATCCTTGGATTTCCAATAAGGATCATTTACATTTGTTTGGGATTACGGACAAGTGGTATCGTATTTAAACTTATTAATCTTGTACCCTTTAAATGTAAGCCATGGAAACAAATGATGAGATTCGGGATCAGGAAGTGATCCGTGAAAAGGTTGAAATACCGAATGAATTTATTCATCACCTCAATCAAATCAGCAAATGGACGACTTTCTTCTCAGTCCTGGGATTTATAGCGGTCGGCGTATTACTGATCTTTGCCGCTTTTTCGGGACGGATTTTTTCAGCCATGACGCACTATCATGCCAAGGGAGCTGCACTGATAATGAGTCTTGTTTACATTATTATGGCGGTCATCTATTTTTTCCCTGTGGTTTATCTTTACCGGTTTTCAATTCTTTCGCGGCGTGCCATAAGGGTTAATGATCCGAACGAAATCGTCACCGCCTTTAAGAACCTAAAATGGCACTTCCAATTTGTTGGAATAGTGACTATTATTTTTCTGCTGGTCTATCTGCTTGTGGGGATAGGCTTCTCAATTACTGCTTTTTTGAGATAAGTATGACCTGATAAATACGTCGATGGAACCATGAAAAAAAAACTCTTCCTTTTTCTGGGCATATTGTTCATTATCATTTTCAACGACGGCTGTGAGAAGAAAGAGATCATCAACATTTATGAAAACCCAGCTGCGGGCACATTGGTATTTCTGACCGATTTTGATGCGGGTTCAGATGTGGTCATTTCCATGACGGCATCATTAAAAAGCAGGTTTCCCGGCCTGGCTGTCGACTTCATCCAAGCCAAACCTTTCAATGTGAAGGAGGCGGCATACCAGTTGGAAGTGGCAGCCATAAACTATCCTGCCGGCACCTTTTTCCTAGGCCTCGTCGATCCCGGTGCCAATTCGCACTGCATGGTCTTTAAAGCGCAGGATGATAAAAAATTCGTCGTGCCTGATAACGGTTTGGCCACGCTCGTCTTCAAATACATGTTAACCGGTGATTATTATGGTGTTGATAATCCGCTTGATGATACCGGTATACCTCCCAGTCAGCTTAATTTCAAAGAATTATACTTGAAAGCTACGATGGGCCTCATTTCGGGAAAGTCTCTCTCCTCTTTCGGTGATCCCATCGAGCAGCCTGTCACTTTTAATGTGGTCGAGCCGGCTCTCGTCAACGACACCCTTTACGGTCAGATCACCAATACCGATAATTTTGGCAATTGTATGACTAACATACCCGACTCATTGCTGGATGCCTTCGATACAGGTGTTCTGTTCAAAGTTACAGGAGGTTCGCAACCTTTCTTCGCTCTTTACGGCATCAATTATTCCTCAGTTCCTCCGGATCAAAATATTGTCTTTTCCAGCCCTTCCAACCTGCTTGAAATAGCTGTTAATTTAGGTAATGTCTCACAACGTTATCAACTAACGGCCGGAGCCCCCGTCAAACTTCACAGGGGCATGGCACGCATTGGCATCTTGCAATATAACGATATCTCAAATTCTTATGTCGACATTGTGAAGAACGAGCTCATAGCTAAGGGATTTGTTGAAGGCGACAATGCCTTATATATCGAAAGAAATGCCGGCGGAAATATTGCTCAGCTCAGCAGCATGGTCCATGAAATTCTGGAAGAGGGTATCGACATCATGGTCTCCTTCTCCACACCGGCGACACAAGCTGCCGTTTCCATGGTTCCCGATGACATACCCATAGTATTCAGTATAGTAACCAATCCGGAGATTGCCGGTATCCTGAATCAGCGTACAGGTGTTACGGGCCTCTCCAATGCCACGGACTTCAATGCGTTTATCGGCTTCACCAAAAGGCTTTTACCCGCAATTTCCATCGCCGGCAGCCTGTACAATGCAGGGGAATCAAATTCCATCTTCTCTCAACAGCAACTCAGCAATACCTGCGTTTATTACGGTATGAATTTCTTCAATACTTCCGTGACCGGTGCCGGTGACATCCCTTCCGCCTATGCGGATATCAAACAGAATCATATCCAGGCCATCCTGATCAGCAATGATAACACCATGACCCTGGCCATGACTGATCTTGTCGCTCTTGCATTGCCCGATACCATACCGGTGCTTGGCACCGATTATGTCAATACTCAGGATGGCGCTCTTGCCTCCATCAGCGTGGATTATGATCTGATAGCCCGGGAGACCGGCAAGCTCGTTGTGGCAGTGATCCGCGGCGTGAATCCCGATGATGTGTCAGTAAAATATTTCGATACGAATATCATTGCCATCAATACACAAACGGCCGAGAGTCTGGGATATGTATTCGATCCCGGAATCATCTCAGAAGCCCGCTACATTTACCCCTGATTTCCATTGATATGTCAGGCTTCAACGGCAGGATGAAACAAACAATCACACTGACCGGAAATGAAGCTAAGGACATGCTGCCTGCCATCCATTCCTATAGCATATCCATGCGTTATCAGCTTAAGAACACGTCGGCAAAGGTCTTTGAGATTATCCTTCCCACCGTCAACACCGGGCTTGAAAGGGGCACCAGGGCCAGAAGAGAGGTCATATACCGGGGATTAGCAACTGAGGAAGTAGCTGTTGAAACCATGAAAGCCCTGGAGTGCGACAAGTTTGAACACGCCATCGGTCAGGCTAAAAATCTGCTTGAAGCGGCTGAAAGCAATCCGGAACAATTTTTTAACCAAATGAACCACTGAATGATTGGGAGGTATCATGCTGCTGATGAAAACTGTAAAATCTAAGATAAGGTTGACATCACAAAAAATTTCGTTACAGTCATTTTATAGGATAATTTTTCATCCTTTGTCTTTCACCTTTATTTTTCATGACCAAACTATTTATTCTATAGTTTGTTATCATCATAATGACGGCGCATCCCGATTTAATACAAGCCGCTCATTCCGATATAAATGGGAATAGAGTTTTTAATCAAAACAATGGAGATCTTTGCAATGAAAAACACGAACCGTTTACCTATTGGTTTATTAGTTCTTTTTATTGGATTCAGTTTTTTCTTCCTTCAGGGCTGTATGGTCAGTCAATACCATGTGCCGCCGGTCACCGTGGCTCAAATCGTCGAAATGAGCAAATCCGGTGTAGCGCCCAAGGATATCATCGACAAGATCAAGAAATCGCACACCGTTTACCGTCTTAAAGCCGATCAGCTTGTCCAGCTGGAGAAGGAGGGTGTTTCGACAGAAGTGCTTGATTACATGCAGAAAACATATATCGATTCGGTACGTCAAAACCAGCAGCTGGAGGATTGGAATTACTGGTGGCCGGGATGGGACGGTTACTGGTACGGAGGTCCGGCCTTCGGGTGGCCCTGGGGTTACTGGCGCTGGCACTGGGGCGCCGGTATCGGTTTCGATTAAATATCATCATTTCTCCTCAATTTAAATCGTTTTTCATATTCAACTTCCTTAACTGTAGAGGACATTATGATGTTTTTTGACGCAAAAGCCCGGGAGTGGGATAACGATCCTCAAAAGATCGACAGGGCCAAAGTCTTTGCCAATGAGATACTGTCATTTGTCAAGCCATTGCGATCCATAAACGGTTTTGAATATGGTTGCGGCACCGGCTTGCTAAGCTATTTCATGAAAGATCATTTTGCCCGGCTAACCCTCGCCGATAATTCCGATGGTATGCTCAATGTACTGCGTAAAAAAATAAAAAAAGAACATATCCCCAACATGACCCCCATCCACCTGGACCTGATGACACAAAATTTCAGACAACATTCTTATGATGTGATATACACCCTGATGACACTCCATCACATCAGGGATATCGGAAAATTATTGAAACAGTTTTTTTCGATGTTGAAAAAAGGTGGTTACCTGTGTATTGGAGACCTGACGAAAGAGGACGGCTCCTTTCATTCCCATATACCGGATTATGACGGCCACAATGGCTTTGACAGGGAAGAGATTGAAAGGATCATGGAAAGCAGTGGATTCAAAACAGAATTGTACAAGATCTGTTATCGGATCACAAAACAATCGGAAGGAAAGGTGACCACCTATCCTTTATTTCTGATGATAGGGAAAAAATAATCTGGAAAATCAACCGACGATAAGCCATTCTTTCAGGACGACGGCCTGGTTATGTTCAGTATCCTTCGACGAGTAAAGTAATATGAGAGGTTGATGTTGTGCGATGTGACGAAGTCTTCCGACAATGTTTTCATGCGAGGCCAGTTCCTGCCTGTATTTGATCCTGAACTCTTCCCAACGTGCGGGATCATGTGCGAACCATTTCCTCAATGCAGTGGTTGGTGCGATCTCGTGGCACCACTCATCCAGGCGCAGGGATTCTTTTGAGATTCCCCGTGGCCACACCCTATCGACCAGGAGGCGGTAACCCTCGCCGGAATAAGTAAGATCATACACCCTTCTGATCGTGATGTTCATACCCATTTTAAAAAATCCAATAAAGGTTTTATCCTTTAAGATAAAAACATTTCTTGACCCGTTTTGATTGTCGACAGGTTACCCTTTGATCAGAACCATTCTTCAGTACCATCCTCCAGCAATATACCGCCTCTTTCAAAGTACAGGTCAAGAGCCAGTTGATAGTCATCGGCTTCTTTCTTCGGCGAAATCTTCCTTTTTCTTGAACCAACGGTTTTCTTTACATTTTCATCCATGATTGTTCATTTTAAGTGTTAATATATGATGAAAGAAGGATCTATCAGGTATTCACAGGAAAAACATACATACTCTCGTCAATTTCTATCAGCTTGATCTTATCTTCACGGGCAAGCCATCCCAGTGCCATGTAAAAATCATCTTTTTTAATCCGGCACTCTTTTATTAACATCGGGACCTTGGTGTCGGTGAGATCTGCCTCCAGCCTCCGCCAAATGATTCCGGCATTTGTCCCAATCTGATCCTTTTTTTTCATGTGTCATTCATATTATCAGTTATATTAAACAAATTCCTGAAGCATCTGTCTATTACATTAGCTTTTCTGCTGAGAATTAATACATTAAACTACAAATCATCATACCCTAAAGACCCCATAAAAGTACAGGCGTCTCTTTGGATCGGCATTAAGAACGGATTAAGAAAAAATTAAGATCTCATTAAAAATACCGTGCGAACATCTACCTTTTATCGGTCATAATGTACCCGACGCCGGTAACGGTATGAATAAGCCTGGGAGAAAAGTCCTTGTCCAGTTTTTTCCTTAATGAATTGATGTGAACATCGATAACATTGGTGCCGGGATAAAATTGAAAGTTCCAGATTTTCTCAGCTATTTCGGCTCTGTCGAGAACCCTTCCCTGATTTCTCAATAACAACTCAAGAATATGATATTCACGTGACGTAAGTATTATCTCTTTATCAGCCCTGGTTACTTTTTTTGCCAGGGTATCCATTTCCAGGTCGGCAAGCCGCAGTAACGGATGAATGATCATATCTTTGCTCCTGCGGTTCAACGCCTCGACACGGGCCAGCAGCTCCCTGAACTCAAAGGGCTTGGCAAGATAATCGTCGGCGCCACTGTCAAATCCTTCCACCTTGTCGTCGATCGAACCGAGTGAAGTCAAGATAATAACCGGGGTTTTTATCCCGGCCGCCCTGATCTTCCTGCATAGCTCCATTCCATTTATTCCGGGCAGCACCACATCGAGGACGATCAGATCATATTTTCTGCTCGTCGCCAGTTTTTCCCCGGTCACTCCGTCATAAGCCTGATCGACAACGTGCTTTTTATCTTCCAGTCCATATTTTATGGAAGTTGACAGCTTTTCATCATCATCAACCAATAAAATTTTCATCGGACCGCGATTTGAAAATAACGGCCATTGCCATCATCTGACAAAAATATATAACATCCGTATCTTTTCTATTCCACGCATGACTTTTTTTACTTCAAATAATTATAATTTTACACGGCAAGGTTCTTATTTTATAAATTGTCATAGAATTTATCCACTTGACGGTAATCGAACATTTTTTTGTAAATTCACCCTGTCGATATAATCGGTAACCGGTCACGTGGTAAACCCGGCTATCAATACGCCGCGACCAGGTAGTCGTACATTGTTTCGCAACTTAACGGTTCACACGATGAGAATGCCCGGGAAAAAAGATATTATACAATTGCTGATCATCATGATCCTGATACCTTTGGTGGTGACGGTCATCACCCTCATCGTGGTTTATCACCTGACACTCAGAGGTAAAATGGATTTGCTGAAAGATATTTCATCGGACCAGACCGAGCTGATCACAACAGCCTTTCAGGCGACAAAAGATACTACTGCCGTTTTGAAGACAATAAAAAAGCAGGAAGATATAACCAATGGCTTGGATGAGACGGGCGAGTTCATTCTTGCTTACCGTAAAAAGGATTCAATATACTTTATTTTAGAACAACGGAATGAATATTTCATTCAGCCCAAGCCCATTTCAATTGATTCAAAAACCGCTGAACCCATCAAATATGCTCTCCAGAAACACAGTGGATTTATCAGGGGTAGGGACTATAAGAACAAAAGGGTCCTCGCTTATTATAATCACATCCCTGGTCTGGAATGGGGCATGGTTGTAAAAACGGATCTGGCGAAATTACAAAGGCCTTTTTATCATGCAGCCTTTTATGCCGTCATATCTTCACTCTTACTGGTATTGATTGGGATATATATTTTCAGGCGGGTCTCGGTGCCCATCGTAAAAAAAATCATTGAAAGCAATGAGCGTTACAGGAACTTATTCGAGCATTCCGTCATTCCCATCTGGGAGGTCGATCTCTCATTAATAAAAAAACATCTCAACATATTAAGGGAATCAGGCATCAGCGATCTTAAAGCTCACTTGGAACAAAATCAGGATGCTTTAAATTACCTGATCTCATTGGTTAAAGTGATTGATATCAATCAGAAAAGCGTATCATTTTTTAAAGCCGGGGGTAAAGAAGATCTGTTGACGAACACGCAATTTTATTTCAGTGAGGATTATAAGGAAGTGTTCAGGGAAATGGTGATTCGTCTGGCGGGAGGTGCAACTCATTTTGAAGGTGAAATTGAGGCCAGGACCGTGGAGGGCAAGCGTGTACTTTCAATACACCTTGACGTGGCACCGGGGTATGAAAACAGTCTCGGTAAAATCCTGGTTTCATTTGTCGATTTCACCGACCGAAAGCGCATGGAGGAAGCTTTGAAGGAAAGCGAAAAGCAGCTCCGCCGCCAGGCTGAACTTTTGGAATATGCTCCTGTGCTGGTACGTGATTTACAAGATCAGATCATCATGTGGGACAAGGGCATGGAAGAACTGTACGGTTACCGCCATGATGAGGCTTTGGGAATGATATCACATGACCTCCTGAAGACTGTGTTCCCTCTTTCTCGTGCTGCCACCGCCGAGGCTTTGAACCGTGGCGGCTATTGGTTCGGTGAGTTACGGCATTACCGCAACGATGGCCGGCAGGTATGGGTCAACAGCTTACAGATCCTTCACCGGAACCGGCAAGGTAAGCCTGATGCCATCATCGAAATCAATAACGACATCACGTTGTTAAAAAAAAGAGAAGCAGAACTCCATAAGCTGAACCGCACCCTCAAGGCTTTGGGCAACAGCAGGCAAGCCATGTTACATGCCACGGATGAAGTGCCCTACCTCCAGGAGATATGCCGCATTATCCAGGAGGATTGTGGCCATGCCATGATATGGATAGGCTATGCCATAAACGATGACACCAAGTCGGTCATCCCCGTAACCTATGCCGGTTTTGAGAAAGGTTATCTGGAGACACTTCACATCACCTGGCACGATACGGAACGTGGCCGCGGTCCCACAGGCACTGCCATCAGAACCGGAGAGCCTGCCGGCTGCAACAACATGCTGACCGATCCTAATTTCAAGCCCTGGCGCAACGAAGCCCTCAAGCGCGGTTATGCCTCTTCCATCGTTCTCCCGCTGAAAGATGACAAACGTACCTTCGGTGCCATCTCAATCTATGCCAGGGAACCGGAAGCTTTCTCCGATGAGGAAGTGGCATTACTCTCACAGTTGGCTGTCGATGTCTCCTACGGCATTATGAACATCCGCCTGCGTCTTAAAAACATCGAAACGGAAGAGGCCATACGCCAAAGTGAAGAAAAGTACCGCCTGCTGTTCAATACCATGACCGATGGCTTCGCCCTTCATGAGATCATCCTTGACGATAAGAATAATCCGGTTGACTATCGGTTCCTCAGCATCAATCCCTCTTTTGAAGCGATGACCGGCAGGAGTGCGAATGATTTGGTCGGAAAAACCGTCAGGGAAGTGTTTCCCGATATCGAGCCCCATTGGATCAACACTTACGGAACGGTTGCCATGACAGGGAAAAGAATGGTATTTGAACATTATTACCCTTCTTTAGACAAGTATTTCAATCTCAGAGTTTTCTCGCCTAAAATGGGTTATTTTGCAGTGATATATGATGACATAACGTTTTATAAAAAAGCCGAACAGGCCATTGCCGCCAGCGAACAAAAACTGAAAACATATGCTGATGAACTCAAAAATCTACTGGCCACAAAAGATAAATTTTTCAGCATCCTCGCACATGACCTTCGAAATCCCTTCAGCAGCCTGTTTATCGCTTCCGAACTCCTTTATGAGAATGTACCTGAATATGACACCGAAAGAACCAGGGAATTCATTAAAATCTTCAACGACGCAGCCAAACATGGTCACGACATCCTTGAAAACCTGCTTGAATGGTCACGGTCACAAACAGGGTCCATCAGCGTCAATCCTGAGTCATTGAATATCAGTGAACTTATCAGAAGCAACCTGTCAGTGCTGCAAGCGGCAGCTATCAGCAAACAGATCTCCATATCTGCCGAGGTTCCGGACGATATCCGGATAAACTCCGACAAGCATATGCTGGATACCATCCTGAGAAATCTGTTAAGCAATGCCATTAAATTTACACTTAGAGGCGGCTATGTCTCTGTTCATGCAATACCAAGCGACGACCATCTCCTAGTGACCATTAAAGACACGGGCACAGGGATCTCAGAAGAAGATCTGAGCAAACTTTTCAGAATAGACATTAAATTTAGTAATGTCGGTACCGAGGGTGAAAAAGGGACCGGCATGGGATTGATTTTATGCAGGGAATTTGTCGGAAAGCTCGGGGGCAAGATATGGGTTGAAAGTGTTGTCAATCAGGGAAGTGAATTCAAATTCACCATTCCGATGCAGTGACATCCCTGTAATATGGAAAAAGAAGCCAATTATCTTTTCGATCATTTTGACGATATTTGAATCGTAATCTTTAATTTTACGGCCAATTTTTTTCATTTTTCAATAAACCGGCTTTCCGGACGATGAATATTTTACATGCATAACCATCAGGGAACAATTAATCATAATATATGTCACTCACGGCATTAATTACCGGAGGTTCCTCCGGACTGGGATATTCTATCGCCACACTCCTGGCACAACGGGGTTACAACATCATCATTCTGGCCAGGGACTCTCAACGCATCGATGCAGCCTGCCAGCGGTTATCCGTTCACCCGGTTTCACGGCGGGGCATCACATGTGATATCACGCGGGAAGAAGACCTTCGTGCAGCTGCAAAAATCGTGGAACAGGAATTTGGAACAATTGACTTCCTGGTGCTCAATGCCGGTGAAGTCACCGTCAGATTACTTGGCGAATACGGTACTGTTGCCGATCTTAAAAAAGATATGGAAGTTGATTTATGGGGAACCATCCAGTCCGCCTGGTTCTTTGTTCCTTTTCTTGCAAAGGGCGCGAAGGTGCTGATGATCTCATCGGGTTTCGGATTGATGGGAGCGGCGGGGTATTCCGTGTATTGCGCTGCCAAGGCAGGAGTCATTAACTTCGGTGAAGCTTTGCGTCGTGAGCTTTTACACCGCCACATACAGGTTTATGTCGCCTGTCCCGGCGATATGGATACGCCGCAGTTTCATGGTGAGATAGCCAGCCAGCCGGACTGGATGAAGGCCAAAAATTCACCGCGCCGGGTCATGTCACCGGAAAAGACCGCACAAAAGATACTGGGCAGATGCACCGGCAGTTCCAAATTTCTGATCATCACGGGCGCGGATGTCAGGTTGCTGGCCTTCGCCACCAAGCTCCTGCCGCGACGATGGCGCGACAAATTGATCGACGGCATGCTGCCTTTACCTGGATAATGAGAGTATCAGTTTAAAAGAAAAGGTTTATTACATTAGTTGGATAATTACCAATAAAATAAACATGAAATCTGAATTGTTAAAAGCCCTCGGGGGAAGTGCCCTTGATTATTTAAAGGTGAGCGGTAAAACCCTGATGTCACGATATACACCTCTATCCGATCTGGCGGCTCTTCGCAACAGTTATGGCGTGATGTTTTCGGCCAACAGGGTGCTGACATCCGTCGTGTCACCCTATGTGGATGCCGAGGTGGCCAACCGCAGGAAAGAGCGTTATCTGAACTTCAGTTCACAGGACTACCTTGGACTGGCCCAGGATGAAGAGGTGAAGAATGCCGTTAAGCAGGCTGTGGATGACTATGGCATTCATACGGCCTCATCCCCTATCCTGACCGGCAGGAACAAACTCACAGAGAAGCTTGAGGCAACCTTGGCAGGCATTCTAAATACGGAACAATGCTTACTCTATCCCACCGGCTGGAGCGCCTGTTTCGGTGTCATAGCCGCCCTGGTCACCGTCAACGATCACCTGATCATTGATTCATTATCACATAACAGCCTGCAGGTGGCAGCGCGTTACAGCACCCCGCTGCTGCAAAAATTCAGACACAATGACATCGGTCATCTTGAAACCCTGATGCAGAAATGCCGCGAGAAAGATCCGGTGAACGGTCTCTTCGTCGTCATGGAGAGTCTTTACTCCATGAATTCAGATGTGCCGGATCTGAAGCAGGTGCTGCAGTTGATCCGGCAATATGAAGGCATTCTGATCCTTGATATTGCGCATGACTTCGGAGCCATGGGTGAGAGAGGCCTGGGATTGCTGGAGACCGTGACGAAAGCGGATCTTGACAATGTGGTCATCTGCGGCGCCTTCAGTAAATCCTTTGCCTCCAACGGTGGCTTTGTGGCGGGGCCCAACATCATCCGGCCCCAGCTCATCGTTTTCAGCCCCTCCTACACTTTTTCAAACGGCATCTCACCCATGCAATGTGCGGTGGTTCAGAAATGTGCCGAGATCATTTTTTCGGAGAAAGGCGATCATCTGAGAAGTATGCTAAGGGATCACATCGATTTTGCCATCCACGCCTTCACCTCCAATGGATTTGTCACCACCGGAGTTCCCAGCCCTATCGTGCCGGTACTCATTGGAGCCGAAGAGCTGGCCAGACTGATATCAAAGGAAACTGCTAAAAAAGGCCTGCTGGCCAATCTGGCCGAATTTCCTGCAGTGCCTAAAGGCAAGGCCATCTTCAGGTTCCAGCTCATGAGCACACACCGGAATCAGCATATCGCCGAAGCCGTCCAGATACTGAAAAGCACCAAGGCCGACGCCGAGATGATCCTGCGCCAACTGAAATGACCGTCAGACCGCATCACGTCATTGTGGTCCATCAATAATCCTGACATTTTCCACCTGATACCTTTCAAAGGGTATCGGGTATCATCATCCCTCCATAACAAAACATCCGTTAACAAAACAGGTAAAAGATTGTTTATAAGCCGGTATTGTTATAGTTGAATTATAAAAAATAATCATGCCTGATTATCATTACCTTATCATCGGTGGCGGGATGACTGCCGATGCTGCCGTGAAAGGCATCCGCCGGGTGGATAGCAACGGCAGCATAGGTCTTATCAGCAGCGAGGGTTACCTTCCCTATGACCGGCCTCCATTGTCGAAGGCTTTATGGAAAGGCGAACCGATGGATAAAATATGGCGACATACACCCTCCGGCCATGTTGAAACACACCTGTCACGGACAGTGAAAAAGATCGACTCCGGAAAGAAAATAGTCACCGATGATCAGGGCACTGTTTATTCTTACGGTAAACTTTTACTGGCCACAGGCGGGAGAGCGCGTCGCTTACCCTATCATGTGAATGGCATCATTTACTTCAGAACCCTGGATGATTACCATGCGCTGAAAGCTTTGAGCAGTTCACATAAACACATCGCCGTGATCGGCGGGGGCTTTATCGGATCTGAAATTGCCGCGGCACTAACCATGAACGACACTTCCGTCACGATGATCTTCCCTGAAGAAAGCCTCGGAGCACATGTTTATCCTGCCGCCCTGTCGTCGTTTGTCCATGCTTATTTTCAATCAAAAGAGGTTCATATCATTTCCGGCGAGAGCGTGACAATGATCAAGCAACGTGATTCTTCATATGTTATTGAAACCTCTCACGGCAAAGAGTTGCATGTTGATGGCGTTGTGGCCGGTATCGGCATTCTGCCCGAAACGGAACTGGCACATGCTTCAAAACTGGCCACCGATAACGGCATTATTGTGGACGAATACCTCCAGACCACACACCAGGATATTTATGCTGCGGGTGATGTAGCCAACTTTTATAATCCTGTCCTGGGGAAAAGAATACGTCTGGAACATGAAGACAATGCCAACCGTATGGGTGAAACAGCAGGTATGAATATGGCCGGCGAGCATGTTCTTTACCACTACCTGCCATTTTTTTACTCCGATCTGTTCGATCTTGGCTATGAAGCCGTCGGTGAAATTGACAGCCGTTATGAAATGATCGGCGACTGGAAAGAACCTTTTCGTGAAGGTGTTGTTTATTATCTGCATCAGGGCAGGATAAAAGGGATACTGCTATGGAATACATGGGGACAGGTGGAAGCTGCACGTCAGTTAATGGCTGAGAAAGGGCCTTTCACCGCACATACAGTGAGAGGACGTCTTCAGACTTAACATCACTGCCGCTGATAAATCATGAAAAAGGATCGAACGATAGTTTTTCATAACGACAATGGAAACACCTCCGACGGAACCGGTATTATTTCTTCTTCTTGAGAACATACTGTTTTACATGCTGAACAATAACCTCAGCAAGTCGCTTTCATTGACCCTTTCAATACCTATTTTAAACGGAAGGCAGGCAGCCGATAATGTCAAACTGGGCGAATTGAACCTGCGCAATGCCAGGTTGAACGAAGAACAGGGTAAGGTCACCCTGCGCAAGGAGGTGGAACAGGCCTATTATGATCTTAAAAATGCGATATCCAATTACGAAGCGTCACAGGGACAACTGGATGCGGCTGCCGCTTCATATGACGATTCCAAGACATGTTACGATGCAGGCATGATGAATGCCCCCGACCTGCTGGTTCAGAAGAACGCCCTTATAAAAGCACAGTCCGGCTTACTTCAGGCTAAGTATGACCTTATTTTTAAGTCTAAGATCCTCGACTACTATATGGGCATTAAAATAACTTTACAATAGCGTGAAAAGATGAAAAAAAGAAGAAGAAATGTGATCATTATCGTGATCGTAGTCGTTGTGCTGGCATTGCTGATATCTCCTTTTATCAGGAGACATCCTAAGATCACGGCTGCCAGTTTCATCACGACCACTGTTAAAACCGGCACGGTAACCAATGAGGTGACAGCCACCGGCACAATCAATCCGCTTGTATCGGTGGATGTTGGTACACAGGTTTCGGGCATCATCTCCAAAATATATGTCGACTACAACGATATTGTAAAAAAAAGTGAGCTGATCGCATTGATTGACACGACAACGCTGCATGCATCCGTGGTGGATACACGTGCGGCCTTATTGAAAGCCAGGGCGCAGCTGGCTCAGCAGGAAAAAGAGTACGTCAGATACCAGGATCTGCTGGCTCAGAAGGCCATCGCTCAGAGTGATTACGACACCCAATATGCCGGCTACCTGTCGGTAAAAAGCGATCTGGAAGCAGCCGAAGCCGATCTTAATAAAGCACAGACAAACCTTTACTATGCCAAAATCACGGCACCCATCGATGGTGTTGTCATTTCGCGCAATGTGAACATAGGACAGACCGTGGCAGCAAGCTTTGCCACTCCCACCCTGTTCACCATTGCCAATGATCTGAAGAAGATGCAACTGCTGGCTTATGTTGATGAAGCCGATATAGGCCAGGTGAGAAAAGGTCAGCCGGCTATGTTCAATGTTGACGCATACCCGGATGAAACATTCAGGGGAATTGTCGATCAGATACGGTTGCAACCCAACACCACGGGGAATGTCGTCACCTATACGGTTGTGATTGACGCACCCAATCCCGATCTGAAGCTTCTGCCAGGTATGAACGCCGATGTGTCGATCGTTGTCAGAAAAGATACCAACGTGCTGACTGTACCCATGGCGGCCTTTGAATTTTCGCCTTATTCCGACACCGCCGTCACAACAAATACCATAGATACTGTCTGGACATTAAGAGGAAACATACCCGTCCCCGTTAAAGTGAACAAAGGCATTGATGATGGCACCATATCGGAAATCTCGGGGAAGGGAGTGACCGACACCCTGAGGGTGATCATCGGCCGAAGGGTTGTCGTCACACGTCAATACCGATCGATATTCCCGTCGCCACATAACAGACCGCATCCACCGAGAATTTAACAGACATGGAACAAAGCGAAGCCATATTGAAAATTGAAGATGTTCACAATATCTATGAGGTCGGTGAGGTCCATATCAACGCCCTGCGCGGGGTGACCCTGGAAGTGCACAGCGGTGATTTTGTCGCCGTCATGGGAGCCAGCGGCTCCGGTAAATCAACACTCATGCACATCCTGGGATGGCTCGACAGACCTACCAAAGGAAGGAACTCGTTTTGCGGGCGCTCGAATCGGTCGGCCTGAAGGACAGGATGTACAACAAACCCAACCAATTGTCGGGAGGACAGCAGCAACGTGTGGCCATAGCCAGGGCTATCGTTAACAATCCGGCCGTCATTTTTGCCGATGAACCCACCGGTAACCTTGACACGCACAGCAGCCTGGAGATCATGACCATTTTTCAGAAACTGAACAATGAAGGGGCCACCATTGTCTTTGTGACCCATGAAGCCAATCTGGCCGATTTTTGCAAATCGAAAGTCATGTTCAGTGATGGCAAAATAATCTCAACAAAAACCAATGATAATCCTAAGTCGGCCCAGGCAGAGCTTGACAGGCTGCCTGTTATGGATGAAAATACAAAAGTGGTATGAATGCGTTAATGATGATAAAAAGTGCCTTTGGTGCCCTGGGGAAGAATAAGTTCAGGACTTTCCTGACCATGCTGGGCATCATCATCGGTGTAGCCGCTGTCATCGTGATGCAGGGCATAGGCAAAGGCACCGAGGCGGTTGTGAATAACCGTATTGCCAGTCTGGGTACCAACCTGGTCTTTGTAAGCCCGTCGGCGGCACGTGAGAATGGTGTCAGACAAACCGCGGGAACACAGCAAAGCCTCACGGTCAACGATGTCGAGGCCATACGAAAATTTTGTTCCGACGTTCAATATGCCTCACCTGTTATCAGTACATCAGTACAGGTCAAATTCAGTGCAAACAACTGGCAGACGACCATACTCGGGGTATCGTCCGATTTCCTTAAAATACGTGACATGACCCTTATCGACGGTGCATCGTTTAACAGTGAAGATATTAAAACGTCGGCTAAATATTGTCTCCTTGGCAATACGGTCAAGAACGAGCTGTTCACCAACAACGAAGATCCTGTAGGAAAGACCATCCGTGTGGGTTTGATACCCTTCAAAGTGATCGGCGTGTTGGCGCCAAAAGGACAAACCGGTTTTGGGCAGGACCAGGATGACATTATCCTTGCCCCTTACACAAGCGTAAAAAACAGGATCACGGGAAGCCGGTATATACAGCAGATCTTTGTGTCGGCACGCACTCTGGGTGACATTAACCCGGCTGTCAGCGAGATCACCAGGACTTTAAGGATACAGCACAGGATAGCGAAGGGCCAGGCCGATGATTTCACCATCAACACACAGTCAGAGATAGCCCAGACGGCTAAATCCATCACAGGGGCTCTGACGACGTTGCTGGCCAGCATTGCGGCGATCTCACTGCTGGTGGGAGGCATCGGCATCATGAACATCATGCTCGTGTCGGTGACGGAGCGCACGCGTGAGAAAGGCATACGCCTGGCTATCGGCGCCACAGCCTATGACATCCTCACCCAGCTCCTGATCGAGGCTGTTGTCCTGAGCATCACCGCCGGTCTCATCGGCGTGCTCTTTGGCGTGGCCGTCGCTACCGCCCTGTCACGCTTTGTCGGATGGGAGACAGTCATCACACCCGGCACCGAGTTGGCCGCCTTCCTCATCAGCTCGTTCATCGGCGTCTTTTTTGGGTGGTATCCCGCACGCAAAGCTGCACGACTTAATCCCATCGACGCTCTTCGATTTGAATAAACACCGCGGCATAGGTTGATCTTATGACCACCGGGATGATAATTGCGGAAACCTCGTCCTAGAAATGGTCATGATCCATGCCGTCACGCCATCTCTCTCCCGGCTGGAACTGCGGCGCACCTTGAAAATTTCTGAGGTTATAAGTAAAGATGATCATGAGATAGCGGTTCAGGACTTCGGTCTGCGTATTCTCAATATAAGAGTCTGTCACCGTCCGGTTGATGCTGTTGTTGCTGTTGAGGATGTCAAAGGCATAAAGCCGCACCTCGGCAGCATTGTTTTTTAAAAATTTATACCCTATGGACGCATTCCACAGCAGGTAATCTTTGACCAGCGGACTGGTGAATCCGGTGTACAGGGTATAGCTGATATCGGAGCCGAGGATGAGACCTTTCCAGGGCAACAGGTTGATTTTGCCGGTAGCCACCTGGTAGAGGTAGTTGTTATCGGAAGCCGGCTGAATACTGTTCTTCACCAGGTTATAATCCACCGAATAAGCCACGGTAAAGTCGATGTTTTCGCTGATATTGCTGCTCACAACCACACCGCCGTTGAAATCGGATGTATTGGCGTCATTCACGTTACCGTTGATTAATCCGGGGGTATGGGAATATGAGATGCCGCCGTGAAGGTTCAGGTTGCTTTTGATGCTTTTCACCGGCACGCCGTACATAAAGAAAGACCGCACGTTCCAATAACCCCTGAGATTGACGGGTCTGGTGAGCTGTGATCCGGCATTCAGGATCATGCCGTTCTGAAGAACTGTATCAGCCTGTTCAAAAAGGATGGAATTGCCGATGTAATTCTGTGTTAACATGCCGCTGAGGAAGATAAAAAAGGGTTTGATCCTGTCAGGATCGGTCCTCCCGTAACGGGCCACGATCAGGTGACTGTACTGCTGTTTCAGGTCAGGATTACCGGTGGAAAGGATCAGCGGATTGGTGTTGTCGATGACATCCTGTAATTGGCCGACACCGGGGGTGTTGGTGAAAGTCCTGTAAAAAATCCTCAGATTATTGGAAGAGGAGAATTTATACATCATCACTGCCATAGGCAGGAGATTGTCGAAGTTCTTACTTAGCCTGGATGATGACGGAAAGGTTTGGTCACCCGTTAAAAGGGTGTGCTGGTAATTGACTCCGGCTATGAAATTATATTTCACACCCCTCAGGCGGTAGCTGATGCCTCCCCTGTGGATTGTATTATATGTGCTGTATTTATTAGAAAGAGAGGTATCGGGAATGGAATATTGACCGCTTATGGAATCGAAGAGAAAGGTCTCCTTATCAGAATAATCTTTGGAATACGAGGGGTCATAGCTGAACTGTAACTGGCTGTTGACCCCCAATGGCTCGGTGTAGGCCAGATCGCCCGAAACCATATATCCGTCGGCGACAGTATGCGCATTCTGATCATTGGTCTGCAGGGAATCATAACCCACATTATAACGGCTTTGAGAGAGAAGATCGCTGTTACCGGTTTTATTATTGCATGCCGATCCTATATTCACCGAAACGGTTCTTCCTGTCTTATTGAATTTATGCCTGTATAAAAGGTTGCCCGACAGATCATACCCTGAATAAGTTGCATTGTAATCGCTCGTGCTGCTGTTGATCATCACCTCATTGAGCAGACTGTTGGTCCCCGTCAGATCACTTGTGGAATGATTCTTCTGAAAGCTCAGGCGGGGTGTGAAAATGAAGGAATTCGACGAATCGATATTGTACTGCATGCGCATATTGAAACGGTGATTGTAATTGTTGCCGGCGGCGTCATTGGTTTCATGGTAATATTGGCTCGTGGTGTCATTGATGAAATATTGCCTGTCGAGGATGCTGTTGGTCTTATTCCTCACCTGGTTAAAGAAATAGCTGGCAGTGATTTTGATTTTTTGTCCCCAGGTGTCACTGTAATTGAATCCTATGGCGTTTGTGGTGTTGATACCAGACTGTTGTCCGATGAAGAAGTTGCTCATATCAAATCCCATGGGGCCACCGCCGAAGGAACCACCGCCGCGACGGCCGCCACGGCCGCCGAAGCCTCCCAAGCCGCCGCGCCGGCCTGACATACCTGCCACCCCCAGGAAATCCTGCGAAGAGAAGTTCTGTTGGTTAACGTTGTTGCTCAACCCGATAATGGTCAAACGGCGCTGCTGACCGAACAGATTAAGGTTGCCGCCCACCTGGTACCTCCCGTCGGTGCCATAACCGGCGAAGAATCTACCAAACCGGCCTTTGTTCATACCCTGCCGTGTGACGATATTCATCGTCTTGTCGGTATTACCGTCGTTAAAGCCGGTGAACTGTGCCTGGTCGCTGAGCTTGTCGAACACCTGTATCCTGTCGATGATCTCTGCGGGGACGTTCCTGAGAGCCAGCGAGGGATCATCACCAAAAAATTCCCGCCCGTCGACGAGCACCTTTTTGACATCCTCGCCCTGTGCTTTCACCGTGCCCTGCTCCACGGTGATGCCGGGCATCTTCGTGACGAGATCTTCGGCATTGGCGTCGGGGTTGGTCTTATAAGCACCGGCATTGTATTCGACCGTGTCGCCCCTCATCTCGGTGCGTATCTGTTGCGATTGAACCGTGATGCCTTCAAGCGGAGTGATGACCGGTTCCATCATGATATCCGCCAGACGGATGTCGGCATTGGTGACGATGATGCTTTGTTCATATTCTTTCAATCCGACATATGTGGCCTTGAGCTTATACCTTCCCGGCGCCACATGCCTGAAGGTGAAAGTCCCTTCCAGACCTGACACCTCACCCAAAGCCCGCGTGGTATCAGGCGTATCCATCAGCAGAACATGGACACCTTGCAGGGGCGCATGATCGTCCTTGCCAAGGATCCGCCCGGTAATCGTAAAGGTCTGCGCATGAATAAAAAGGAAAGATAAAATCAGCATCAACGTAGTAAAATATCTCATCGCCAGCACACGGTTTGGGGTTGAAGGGCAAAATTATTTAATTACTGAGCCGGAAACGTACGTTAGACGTAAAAAAGAGGATAAAGTTTAATACACTGAATCATATCCACATTCATGAGCATAATGCCGGTTATATAATTATACACTATGATTGACGGGAATCAATAACGGTAAAAGCAAACTGTTTTTGGCTCCGTCATTTCCATCAGCGAGAACTTGATCCCTTCACGGCCCAGCCCGGAGTTTTTAATTCCGCCGAAGGGCATGGAATCTAACCGGTAATCGGTGGAATCATTGACCATCACCCCGCCGCACTCCAGATCATAAGCGGCCTTCAGGGCCGTATTCACATTGGAGGTGAATACAGCGGCGTGTAAGCCAAACGGCAGGCTGTTGGCCTTTGCAATGGCTTCTTCAATGGTTTTGACAGGAAAGAGGTTCACTGCCGGGCCGAACACTTCATCTTTAAAGATCTTCGCTGTCGCGGGGACATTCTCCAGCACCGTCGGCTCCATGACGGCCCCTGTTCTCCTTCCCCCGCAAAGGCAGGTGGCGCCCATGGTGACGGCTTCCTTCACCCACGTTTCAACCCTGACCGCTTCCTTTTCGGTAATCATGGGCCCCATGTCGCACTCCTCCGACAGCTTGTTACCTGTTTTGTATTTCTTTGTAATGGCGACAAACCGCGTTTTAAATTCATCATAAATATCCTCATGAACATAGATCCTCTGCACGCCGATGCAGTTTTGTCCTGCCGCCCAGAAGGCACCTGACACACATGATTCCACGGCCATCCGGAGGTCCGCATCGTTCCACACAATGACCGGGGAGTTGGAACCCAGTTCCATCCCGATCTTTTTAATACCTGCTATTTTTGTGATCTCTCTCCCGGCTTCCAGCCCGCCGGTAAAGGATATCATCCTGATGTCTTCATGTCGGACCAGGACGGGGCCTATCTCGCTACCCTGGCCGGTGACGACCTGCAAACATTCGGCAGGCAGGCCCGATGCCAGGAAGGCCTCCGCCAGCTTCAGGGCAGACAAAGGGGTGACCGTGGCAGGTTTGAGAATGACGCTGTTGCCGGCAGCAAAAGCAGGGCCCAGCTTGTGGGCGACAAGGTTCAACGGATCATTGAAGGGCGTTATGGCCAGTACGATGCCTATCGGGAAACGGTAATAATAACCGATCCTGTTCTCACCTCCCGGAAAGGAATCGAAGGGTATGGTCTCGCCCAGGATTCTCTTCGATTCTTCGGCGGAAATTCTCAGAGTGTTGACGCAACGTCCCGCTTCTTTCCTTGCTTCTTTTATTGTCTTGGAACCCTCCCTGGCTATGGTCCGGGCAAAATCTTCCTTGTTTTGCTCCACGTAAGCTGCTGTTTTGTAAAGGATGTCGGCCCGTTCAAAAACCGTCATCTTCCGTGCAGTCTGAAAACCTTTTTTGGCCGACTCAACGGCCCTCAGAGCATCCGCTTCAGAAGCCTTCGGCACGACATCTATCAATGAATTATCATAAGGATCATACACCGGTATGGTTTCGCTGGTCATCACCCACTGACCGTCTATCAGCATCTTCATAATAAAAGTTTTGAATGAATAATTTCAGATTGAGACGATTTCATGATGGGTACAAATATATGACCTAATGGTGGAATTTAATAATAATTATCCCAGGCATACAAAACGAAGCCAACATGCCAATCCGGGTCGATATGGTTGCCGGACAATAAATTCTTCCCAGAAAGACCAGGATTCACATATACAGATCGTCCCATTAAGAAATAATTAGATGAGTTTCCCGACGTTAAATCAAAAATGGGATCCACTAAATCTGATCGGTTATGAACACAAAACTTTTTCTCAGCAGCCTGGTGGCTTTTCTGGCACTCGTCAATCCGGTGCACAAAATTCTGGTGGTTAACATATTACAGGAACAATTTACGATAAAACAACTGAGATTTCTTTCAATAAAATCAACGCTGACAGCCTTCATCATCCTGATCCTTTTCTTATTTCTGGGACACGCTATTTTTTCCTATGTCTTTCACATCCAGCTTTATGCTTTCCAGATCACCAGCGGTATCGTACTGATTTATACCGGTCTTCTCGGATTGCAGAGGGGTGAATTTATAAGGATGGAAAAAAACATCAGATTGATGGATGTTGCGAGCGTTCCAATAGCCATTCCCATGATAGCAGGACCTGCCACCATCACGGCAGCGGTGACCTTCCCTGCCGATTACGGTAAAGTGATCACCATTGTCTCCATTTTCTTTGCGCTGGTCATTAATCTCGTTATCATGCTGTATGCCCATAGCATAGGCAAGGTCCTGAGAAAATACAACTTCATGAGTGCCCTGATAAGGATTACCGGTCTGATCGTGGCCACCATCGGTCTGCAATTGATCCTCAACGGGATCAGGAACTTTGTCATTTCAATATGATGATAGTAAACCGTGGCCCGTCCAATTTATGAGCCCCGGCGGGGTGACAGGATAATATCAAAATGAAACGGAAATGAATAACCGTTCAGGAATGGTCGTATGAGATACCACGTTTTCCGTATCTTTACTCCATGAATCTGCCAATTATTTTATAACGGTAACTCAAACGTTATACATTAAAATGTCCCGTAAGCTAAAAAATATTACTTCTCTTTGGTTGGTGATCATTTTGCTTACACCGACCTTTGTAAAATTTGAGCATCACCATGAACATGTCATCTGGCACCCGTCAAAAGAAAGGCAGTTTCACATCTTTCATGAGAAATGTGCGATATGCAGCTTTGAATTCTCTGTTTTCTTTCCTGAAAAGACCGGCATAGTTCCGGCGAAGTCTGAATTAACAGACAGCTACAATAATTTCTATAAAGCTTTCCATCATTCAGATCCTTCCAGGTATACATTTTTACTTCGAGCTCCTCCGGTTTTTACAAATAACCTGACGTCCTGAAAGGATGTAAAAAGATTTTATTTGTAAAACCCAAAACCGTATAAAATGAAGATTATTTTCACTTTATGCGTTATGATGTTATCTTACCAAATCATAAACGCACAAAACAAGATTGCAGGGCGAATCACCGATCAGGATGGTCAGCCACTGGTGGGTGCGACCATCTTCTTACCCGAGATCAATAAAGGAACCGCTTCCGATATCAACGGTCACTATGAAATCAGGAATCTGCCCGGCGGCAAAGACAAAATCCAGATTTCATTTATCGGATATGCCACGAAAGTTGAAACCGTAATATTGGACAAGCCTGTCACTGAACTGAATATTGCGTTGCAGCCTTCAGTTATGGAGGCAGAAGAAGTTGTAATCACCGGGGGGTACAGTTCAACACAGGACGAAAATGCAGTCAAAATTGATGTCCTTAAACTCAACTCACCATTTGTAAAATCGACTCCCAATTTTTCAGAAATACTGACACAAATACCCGGGGTTGATATGATCTCAAAAGGAAGCGGTGTTTCAAAACCCGTTATCAGGGGGCTTTCAATGAATGATATTTTGGTACTGAATAACGGTGTCCGTTTCGAGAATTATCAGTATTCGGATCATCATCCGTTGGGTATCGACGAATTTGGGATCGACGATGTTGAAATCATCAAGGGGCCTGCATCTTTACTCTATGGTTCCGATGCTGTCGGTGGCGTGCTCAATTTCATAAAAGAACGACCGGCACCGGAGGGTACCACTGTTGGAGATTATAATTTACAGTTATTTTCAAATACGCTGGGGATGACTAATAATTTCGGTATAAAGACATCATCCAAGAAATTTTATGGCGGGATCCGCATCGGGCAAAAAACCAATGCCGATTTCCTGCAGGGTGGAGGGACCTTCGCTCCAAATACACGTTTCAACGAGTATTCGGTTAAACTTAACACCGGTATGACCGGGAAATCAGGCACCTTCAAATTGTTCTTTGATTATGGCCGGGAAAACCTGGGACTTGCTGAAGAGGAGGCTATTGAAGCGATAACCAAGAGGGGAAGAAAATGTGAAATTTTTTACGAGCAATTAAACACACACCTGCTGTCATCACAAAACAAGATATATCTGGGTAAAGCAAAATTGGAAGTGAATGCTGCCTATCAAAATACCGAACTCATTCATTTCGGGGAACCGGATGTCTATGAAATTCAAATGAGACTGGGAACGCTGACTTACGAAAGCAAGCTATATCTCTCGTCAGGTAAAAATACCGATTATATTGTGGGTTTTCAGGGATTGTATCAGACTAACACCAATTTGCACGACAGGGAGACCAAATTGCTGCCTGATGCGACAACAAATAATTATTCGGTTTTTGGATTATTGCAATGGAACCCCGTCAGGAAACTGAAAATTCAAGCGGGCATCCGCTATGACAATAAAATCATCATGTCAGAAGCTCTCGGCATGCCCGATTCATCTGATTTCCGGAGTGCGATTGATAAAAGCTATAACAGTTTCAGCGGCTCTTTCGGGACAGTGTATAATATTTCGGAAAGGTTTTTATTCAGGACCAACGTTGCGGCAGCGTACCGCACACCCAACCTGGCAGAACTGACATCCAAGGGACCTCATGAAACACGCTATGAAATTGGAGATAATAACCTTGTTCCCGAGAATGCTTATGAGTTTGATTTGAGCATGCATTATCACAAAGACAATTTCATGGCGGATGTTGCAGGGTTTTATAACCTTATCGACCATTATATCTTTATCACACCAACGGGCGATACAACTGCATCAGGCATGTATATTTATAAGTATATGCAGAGCAATTCATCATTGTTCGGAGGCGAGGCCGGCATGCACTATCACCCTTATCCAATACAGTGGCTTCATATGAAGGTTACCTATTCGTATGTGTTGGGAAGACAAAGAAATGGCAACTATTTGCCTTTTATTCCGTCCGGCAAATTTAATTTTGAGATCAGGGCCGAAAAAGAGAACCTGTTATTTATTCATCATGCATTTGTCTCGATAAATACGAACACAGACTTTGATCAGAATCATCCGGCACCTGATGAAACAACGACGCCGGGCTATACTTTATGGAACCTGTCAATGGGAGGTCAGATCATGTGGGGCCGTCAGCCCGTTTCAATCGGTATCTGCGTCAGCAATATCTTAGATAAAAAATATGTCGATCATTTGTCGACATTAAAAGAGGTGCATTTGTACGCTCCCGGAAGGAATATTTCGCTTACCGTAAGGGTTCCGTTTGAAATTAATAAGAAGGAATGAATGGGATTAGCGAAACCCCGAAGGGATTCCAGGATTGTTCACCACATTGTCTGCTATTATCATGTCCCCCCTACTGGGCTTGCGGATGGTTCAGGTCACCGACTGCTATAATCATGTCATCCCTTCGGGACTGGTGTTTAAATCACGGGTATGTACCCCAGGGCATGTTGAGCCTGCGAAATGCCGCTTCAGCGGTGCCCTGGACCCAATTTCCGCCCCAAAGGGCGGGGCATTATACCCTCCGCCTCCGGTCCCGCCACAGGCGGGATTCAACTTACAAATTTTAATTCACTACGTTCTTAAAATTTGAGTTTCACAAATAAATAAATTCTCTATATTTGTTTTAATTATTCATCCCTTTTTTAAAACTCCGACCTATGAAAACAAATACCAGAACCATCCTATTAATTTTCGCGAGCCTATTGCTGTCCTTTTCTTATTACAGTACAGGATATTCACAAAATAAAGTTATTCAGGATTCAATAAAGGACATCTTTCCTCCGGTGACGATCCCAAATACCGAATTAAGAACATTGCATTCAAACCTGATGGATGTGGACTTTAACCTGTATATTAAACTACCGGCGGGTTATCTTCCTGATACGGGACAGGTTTATCCTGTATGGTACTTCACAGATGCTAACCGGGCATTCCCGCTGGTTGCAAACATTGCCTCCCTCATGGAATTCCCGAAATCGGATGTCAGGGACATGGTCATCGTAAATATAGGCTATCCCATCCGTGATATGAGTGACTGGGCAGCCTGGCGCACGAGGGACCTGACATCAACAAATATTCCGAGGGTTGATTCGAGCTGGAACAGCACTCTGAAGGAAATGACAGGCCGCACCTATGATGTGAAGTCAGGCGGCGCCCCTCTCTTCCTGGAATTCATCATTAATGAACTCTTTCCGTTCATCGAAGCCAATTACAGGGTATCGTCCGACAGAGGCCTGGGAGGTTATTCATATGGTGGTCTGTTCACATTCTATGCCCTCTTTAAGCACCCGGAGGCCTTCAGCCGGTATTATGCCGGGAGTCCTTCACTGGCCTGGGATAAAGGTGTCCTCTTCCGGTATGAGGAGGAATATGCAGCCTCCCATGATAACCTAAACGCCAGAGTCTTTATGAGTATCGGTAAGGAAGAAGGCGAGAAATCGATCGCAAACTTGCAAAAAATGAACGACCAGCTTTTGTCACGCAATTACCCGGGTTTGACTATCCAGTTTTACACCTTTCCCGATATGGAGCACCGGTCCTGCGTCCCCGCATCCGTCATGAGGGCATTCCTGGTTCTGTATACCGAATGACAAAAACAGATTCCCTTATTCTTACATAATATGTGATCCTTATTCTTTTAATCTTGTTCAGCGTATCAGCACTTTCCGGTAAACGATCACATCGTCCAACAACAGCTTTAATATATAAATGTTGTGTTTTAAACCTGAGACATTAATATAGAATTCATTACCCACAGTGCAGGCATCTCGCTTCACAATCATCCCATTAACATTGATCAATTCATACGACCGGACAGGAGAAAGTGATGAAACAAAAATCCGTTTATCCGCTGGAACAGGATAGACGTTTATATAAGATAAGTCAGGTTTGTTTTCATGAGGTACACCATAATCAGATAGACCGTTTCCGGTGACCGGTATTGATATAACGGGATTGACCGTATCGTTGCTGTAAATGGATATGACACCGTTATAATGTTTCACTTCTTCAGGATAGAAACGGACATAAACAGTCAGGTCGTGCTTTCCGACGACTTCCAGACCGGTCAGTATCTGAACGAAGTTACTGTCTGTCTCCAGCAGACTGAATGCCCCGGTAGAGGTGATCGAATCAAGTATTAGCAGATCTATCCCTGAGTTGATTATATTGAATGAATCAACACAGAAATGGAAGACCACACAGTCATTAAAATTCAACGTATCTACACTAACCACAATAACGGGCGGGCCGGGGACCTGGTATTCGTAGGCCCCGATGTCAATATTACCGGCAAAAATTCTTGGCAGGCTGTCCAGATCGACCGGGGGTAAATTCAAACCCGTTGTATCGGGATTACCGGCGTTGATGGCAGGGCTGTTGGCTGAAAGCCGGTAATTGGTATCGGCGAGAAAGGCCGGATCTACTCCGGTCAGGTTATTATGCCCGGTCAGATTGCCCTCAGGGAGATATTGGATCAGGGAATAAAAGGCAGTGATGTTTCCGCCAAGGTCATCACCGTCGGGATAAGAGTCGGAATTATTCAGTGCGACGATGGTGTTATCGAGGCGTACCTCTCCTGACATGGCTATAATTCCTCCCCCAAGGCTATTCCTCCTAACAATGTTTTCAGTATCATTCTCATTTTTGCAACTGTTATTGGCAATGGTGCAATTCACCAGCCATGAGGTGCTATTTTCACTGCATATCCCGCCCCCGTTGCCTGATATTGTTTCGTCGGGCAGAGGTCCTTCGCCGGTTTTATTTCCCGCCACCAGGCTAGTGATCATCGTAAGCGGGCCTGTGTTGTCGACAGCACCACCACTTCCACCATCTCCTGATAAATTGTAATAACTACCACCTGCGGCCAGTCCCCCGTCACCTGTCAGATTACCGAACAAGTTGGACAGACTGATCTTGCATATTCCTGAGTTATCTATAGCACCACCGATACCGCCACTTCCTGCTGTTGCTGATTCACCCGAATTGGCTGATGCCCCGTCACCTGTCAGATTACCGGAAAGGTAAGAAAGACTGAAGGTGCAGGTTCCTGAGTTATAAACAGCTCCACCATTACCGCCAAATCCTGCTCTACTCACAGCGCCTCCAGCGCTGCATGCAGCTGATCCCCCCTTACCTGTTAGATTACTGGACATAAAAGACAGGCTGGAGTTGCATGTCCCTGAGTTGTAAATGGCGCCTCCATCACCACCATTACCTGCATCTGCGATGTACCCAGCAGAAGCTCCTTTTCCATTACTTGTCAGGTTATGGGTTAAAAAAGACTGATAAATATTGCATGTCCCTGAGTTATAAATAGCGCCACCATTACCGCCATTTCCTGAGGATGATCCACTAATATACCCATAACCTGATCCTCCTTCACCCGTCATATTATTGGACATGACAGAAAGGCTTAAATTGCATGTTCCTAAGTTGTAAATGGCGCCACCATCACCACCATTTCCTCCGTAACCATGCATATCCGATGATGCATTGCCACCATGGTCGGTATAGTTATAACCAAATGAACTTTTAAGAATAATCATATCACCGGCATTGTATACAGCGCCCCCTTTTCCGGCATCTCCAGCTACAGCAGACTCATGATATTCACTGCCACAATTCCCTCCTGCCCCGGTACTATTAGAGTCAACATCACTTTCCTCTATTGACAGAAAGCCATTGTTATATATCCCACCCCCGTTACCGCCATTACGGGCATCGTGGTCAGGTGTATATCCACCGGCACCTTTACCTGTATGATTATTCTTTATTTCACAATTCAATATGATGAGGTTCCCACTATTAAAAATTCCGCCTCCGTTGCCTCCGTTACCAGTCACATTGTTATAATAAGATCCATCACCTGCTTTATTATTCTCCACGCTGCAATCATGCATCACCACAGTGCCTTGATCGATCGAAATTCCGCCACCCGGTTTAACATAGGCGCTATCGGGTGTGGCACCATAATGAATATGAAGCCCCTGAAGAAAAACCGAATCGCTTTCGTTTTGAAGGTCCACATGGATGATCCGGAACCTCAGGGAAGTATTAATCGTGTCACGAATAATGGAAACACTGTCGCCAATGATATTCAATGGCTTATTGATCAATAACTCACCGGACGTCAGATAAATCGTGTCGACAGATCCGGTAAATTCAATCGTATCGCCAGGGTTGGCATAAGCAATCAAGGAACGCAGGGTTCCGCTGCCATCATCACCGTTATCGTTGACTGTCAAAACATTCTGGGAATAAGACAGGCAGGCGGAAATGACTGCAAAAAACAAGGGTAATAGTTTTTTCATATAATAGATTCTTAACCATCTTTAATAGCAAATATATTCATAAAAAATTAATAAAGCAACTTAATAATAAAAAATTTCATAAGACCGGTAAACAGGTCACCGTACCATCTTAGGAGAGATTCTGAAGTTGGATCAAGAGTTCAATTTCTCACAGATTTCTCAGCTTTACACAGACCGGCCAACAGCTACCTTCACGGTTTGTTGTTGTCCAGGTTTCCATAAGTGTAAAAGTTCTGAGCGTCGACAAGCCATTACAAATCATCTATTCTTCCCAAACGACAGCCATCTGTTCGTCATTACTTCTGTCCATTCTCAGGGTTGACTTACTGACAAATAAGGCCGAATCCTGGTTCCCTTTCACTGCCAGATGTTCATTGTCCATCAATCCATGACCACCACCTTTACCATTTTTATTATACCGTTTACCGTCGCTTTCACGAGATACATCCCCGGCGTCAGTCCGGAGGCATCGAGGGTAAGGTCAAATGTTCCCTGCGAGCGGTTCTTGCGGAATAGGTTTCTGACCATTTGTCCCTTAGAGTTGAGCAAGCTAATTTCCACCAATCCGGGATGGTCAAGGCTTACCTCGATAGTCGTCATATCTCTGATGGGGTTGGGATAGCACGACAGCGTGATGCTGTTGGTTCCGTTAATCTCTCCGGTGGCTGCACTGGGGTCGTAATAGGTGCTGTACAGTCCGTTACCCTGTGTAGCCACGGCGACGAATCCATCCGATTCCCGTGCGTCGATCATATCCACCATGATATTACCGATGGATTCCGGTCCTTCCTGTGACCACACTGTGGCGTTGCCGTTCAGTGTGGTGGTGGAATAGAGTCCGACGCTGGTCCCTGCAAAATAAACCGTGTGGTTATCATAATGCAATGTCTTAACCCACCGCACGGAAGGCCCCGCGCCGGTGCCGTCGGGATATTGCTCAAGGTTGCCGCTGACATGGCTCCAGGTGGTGCCCCCGTCGGCCGTGTAATAGATGCTTTGAATGCCATAATTGGAGAAAACGGTGAAGAGTTTCTCGGCGTCATCCTGATCCACATCGAGGCAGGCTACATAGGCATCGTAGGGAAAATCGGCACCGGTCACCTCCACCGGCACCGGGTCGCCGGTACTGGCATTGTCGATGCGGTAAACATGACCGTTGTTGGTGCCGATGTAGAGACGGTGCGGGGGGTTGAGAGAGATACCCAGAGCCGTGATCTCGACCGATTCACTGAGGTTCACCTGATTCAGCCTGCTCCATCCGGCGTTCCGGAGTGACGTATCATAGGCTGCCGCCTGCATGTTGTCTTTACGCCACAGACTGTTGATAGTCGGTATGAAGAACGTTTGATTGTTTGCGGGATCCAGGATAAAGTCACAGTAAAAGGGAAAGATGGGATTGGAACCGATGGTCGGATCATAAAAGATGAGAAGCGTGTCAGGGGTTTGATAGAAGATATTTTTGGTGTGGCCGTTTTCATCAAACTGGTGTGTCCAGATGTTACCGCTGTAAGCTGAGATGATGGCATAGTCGCGGTCATCGGCGATGCGGGCCGAGAAGCCGTCATAATAGAGGTCCACGCTCTGGAACCAGTAATCGCCCGGAGCATCGGTCAAGGTATAATACCAGTTGTTATCCTGCAGCCCTCCCAGGATAATGTTATCGCTGTTACCCGCGTGATCGATAGCTACGGAATAAAACTGTGAGGTGCACAGGTAGTCATTCAGGCGGTTCCAGAACACATCGCCGGCGAGACAATCGTCGGTGTACACGATGCCGCCGTCGCAGGCCACATAGAGTTTATCGGGATTTGAGGGATAGAAGGCGAAGGCATGAATATCGGGGTGCAGAAGATGGATGGAATCCATGTCGTAAGGGTCACCGCCTATCCTGGCGGTATGAAGGGTGTCGAGGAAAGCGGTGGTGGTGCGGAAGAGACTCATCCCCCCAATGAAGACCACGTTTTCATCATCGGGTTTCACGCCCAAGGTGAAGGTATAACCACCATAGGATATGAACGAGTTGGGATAGCTCAGGAAATCACCATGGCCGTTGCCAAACATGTTGGCAGTGCGGTTTTCCCATATCCCTGAATCGGCCTGGGGCATGTAGGTATATTTATAAAAGTAGTTATCCGAATTAAAAATGCCGGAATAGGGCACATGTATTTCGGAAGGTTTTTCAGTCATCAGGTAGACGACGTTCTCGTTGGAGGGTGCGATGGCAATTTGCAACCGGCGGTACAAGTCGGGAAAATCAGGCGGTGTGATGTTGGTCCAGTGCAGCCCGTCGACGGAGCGCCAGATGCCGGCTTTCTGCGGCCGCATGATGGAGGTGGTGTAAGAACTCAGGGCCGCATACAGAACACCATCGGAGGTGATGGCTATATCGGTGGCGAAGGATTTATTGGTCAGGTCGCCGAGGGTGATGTTCCATGTGGCTCCGCCGTCGTCCGACCGCATGATGGCGCCATAACAGGCGGCATAGACCACATCTTTATCGGCTATCGTGGGATATGTTACTATGCGCCAGACGCCCTGAAAGACTTTCTCCAGTGTGCCCTGCGTCCCGCCCTGTGTGGCCGGCAGGGCCTGCCAGGTCTCACCGTTGTCGGTCGACTTGAAGATGCCGTTACCAATGCCGATGGTGCGGACGTTAGTGCTGACATTGCGTTCGGTGGTGCTGAGGATCTCGCCTGTTCCGTAATACCAGGTACCGGTCTTTCCGGGTCTTTTATCCTGTGCCAGTGCTGTGGCGCTTTGTTCCACGTTGGGTGGCGTCACTTTGTACCACACCTCACCTCCGGTGGTGGTACGCCACATGCCGCCGGAGGCGCTGCCGGCGAGCATGATGTCACTGTCCTGCACATCGAAGGCGACGCACAGCATCCTGCCCCCAACATTAAAAGGTCCTCTGAGCTCCCATACCTGTGACCGCCCGGAGGGATCCTTTTTAGGCAATGAGGAGGCATAAGCCAGTTCATCGGCCTTGATGTTGTCAGGAACGGCATTTGTCCGGGGATTCCTTGTTTTTTCGAACTCATACTGAGCGTTATACAAGGCAAAATCGCCCCGCGACATGCTTTTCAGTTCATGGGTGATTTCCTTTGACATCCCGGTTTCAGCTTTCCTGACGGGATGATTTGAGAAACAGAGATAGCAAAACCCCGCCACAACAAGTAATGCAGTGGACAATAAATAGTAACCCTTTTTCATGATATGAAATTAAAGTTTGAAATGGCTAAAATACGGGGATTTTGCAAGAAAATCAAATTTATTGATGGGCGAAGATCATCATGACTTTACTTACAGATCTTTCTGAGGTTCTCAATAGCTGCTTTAGACTGTGCGTCATCAGGATCTATCTGAAGGATTTTTCCCCAATATTCCAGCGATTTGGAGAAATTCGCTTTCGCATCTGCCGGATGTGTCTTATATTCATTATCCCCAAGGACGAAGTAATAATAGGCCAGATACCGGTAACATTCCTCAATCCATTGTTGATTTCGGGTTATATTTCCTGAAAGCAGAACCGAAAGGGCTTTTTCATAATATGGTTTGGCGAGGCCCTGGGTGGTTTCAGGATCCAGCTTTGACAAACATCTTGCCTCCCAAATATACCCGATATACGAGGCAGAATCCAGTTTTGTCAGGATAGCGAATGAACTGTCTGCGTTTTTATAATATTCCTGTTTTTCAGATAGATCTTTGGGGAGGGTATCCTGCTCAGCCGCCAGATAATACTCCCGTCCAATCAGGTACACGATGTTGAACGCCGATCCCGGATTATATTTGAGCAGTTCCCTGTACACCGCAATGGCATCAATATGCCGGCCTGTTTTGGAATCGATTCTGGCGATTTCATTGTACAGGTCATGCTGTGTTGAATCCAGTTCAATGGCTTTCTTCAGTGCCACGGCTCCTGCCGAGTCGTGGTCATTAAGGATCAGAAGCCTTCCGTAATAAACATAATCAAGGGCCAATGCCTTCAGGGTATCACGGGTATTAAAGAAAGTTTGCATATCCTGTAATCCCCTGGCATAATCACCGGTCTCATAATCAAGATAGGCACGTAAACGATACAGTAAAGGCATGTCAGGGTATACTTTGATCACATCATCCAAAAGGGTCTTAGCCTTCATATAATCCTTGTTAAAGAACAGGATGAAGGCATATTCCTCCTCATCAAGTGGATTATACTCTGCCCTGGATATATAAATGTCATAATATTGCTTAGCCAGTTTATATTGGGCATTCTTATAATAAATATCCCCGAGATACTTATAGGCAATAATTTGTGAACTGTCACAGGCTATGGTGGAATTAAAGGTCGCTATTGCATCCCGGTAATCACGGGCGCCGATGTATAACTTACCTAATTTCAAATAGGCTTCAATGTTCTTCTTATCATAATAAATGGCATTTTCATATTCGTTAGCCGCTTCGCCGAGAGTTTTTTTTAATTGATCATAGTCACCCAATGCAATAAAATAACCCGGATTATTGGGACTGATATCTGCCGATTTATCAAGATATGTCATAGCCGTTTCAAAATCTTTTACCCGGCTCGCCAGGCAGGCCTCCGCAACCTCGTTGTAATAGCCGGCATTGTCTCTGGCCAGCTTTTTTCCTTCTTCGAAATGCCCCAGTGCACCGGATGTATCGCCTTTGTTTAAAAGGATCTTACCGATACCGATGTAGTTTAAAGGCTCCTCTTTATTGGCAGCAAGTCCCTTTTTGTAATAATAATCGGCTGAGTCTGGCTTGCCGTTCAGGAAGCAAATCTGACCGAGGTAAAAATCAGCCCGGGCATCCGAAGGATCTTTCGTAACAAGCGAATCAAAAATATTCCAGGCCCTCTTGTACTGCTCCTGGAATAAATACCATTTACCTTTCCGGATATCCTGCGCCTGGCTCACATGAAGAGTGCACAGCATCATAACGGCCAACAGGTAAAATCCGTTTTTCATTTCTGGATCGGTTAATATGATGCCGGAAGAGCATGTTCAATAAGCCGAATTGGCTCGTCCGGTTAAAAATTTCATTTACCAGTCCTGTGTGATCTTGACCAGACGCACCGGCATGGTGGCCGGAACAAGACCGGCTCTCAGGATGATTCGCTGTCCTTTATCGCTTGCCAGGAACGTCATGAACCCGGTGGCCAGGCCATTTCTGGGCTCCGTATCGATGGCATAGATAAAACGTACCAGCGGGTATGAACCATTAAATATATAAGCCTGATAGGGTTGATAACTGTTGTCAGGAGTAGCCGTCTCCTCTTTTGACAACGCGACTACCCTGATTTTTTTAAAAAATGATAACTGTGTGCTGTCACTATGATCATTGATCCAGCTTACACCTGTAAATCCAAGAGCATTAATGTTCCGGGCGACGTAGCTAACGACATCCATATTGGAATCAAGTGCATACAGATGATCCGATAACTTCATCCCCCGGCATATCGAATCGGCAGCATATCTGACCGTGCCGGAATTGATATTGTCAAATACCACTTCTATCCTTTCCAGACCGGACCGCGGATTGAGCTGACCCCATTGGGTCAATTCCCCGGTAAGGATCATTTGGAGTTGTTTCATCGTAATCAGGCTATCCTCATTTGCAGGATTGACAATCAGTGCAACGGCGTCTTCAGCCAACCTGGCTTCCCTGGGATACAGTTTTTTTTGTTCAAAATATTCCTTTTCTTTTGTGCTCAGGGGTCGGGAGACAATAATCAACTGGACGCTATCCTGAAAAAGATAATTAAAGGCATCATTTTCAGGAAGATATAAGGGAGTTATCCGGGCATCAACATACATATTCTGAAAAACTGTCAGTTCTGCATCTATGACAGGTCTGGAGGTTTCGTCTGCACCAATCCTGATAACGCCTGTTGTGGGAGTCTCCATCCCGGGATTATGACCGGCGCCCCGACAACCTGCAATGAGCAGGAAAACACAAATAAGTATACAAATCTTATGATCGTTCATCCCGTATCAACTTATAAGTTCTGTAAGCTCTTAAAATTCCATATGATATAAACAGGATACCGCAAACAAGTCGGGTAGACCTATTCAACCAACGGATACTCCCCTCGGATAGAATCAGCCAGATGCCAAATCCAAGGTATACTACCGGCATAATAATTCCATAAAACTTGGTAAAAGTTATGGATTTAATTTTATCATCCGGCCGCCGGTTATCCATTATTGACTACGTAATGTAAATGTAACAGGAATATTGAAATAAACAGGCACGGGCACCCCGTTTTGTCTGCCGGGTATCCAATCGGGCATGCTCATGACCACACGCAAGGCTTCCTCGTCACATCCTCCGCCTATACCCCTTAACACCTTGGCATCTCTTATTTTACCATCTTTACCGACAATAAATTGGACATAGACAGTACCCTGAATATCATTTATCCGGGCCATTTCAGGGTAATGAATATTTTTCTCAAGAAATTTATGCATGGCATTCAGTCCGCCAGGGAAATTTGGCATCTGTTCCACAAACGTATATGGTTGATTTTCCTGGCCTGTTACCTGCTGTTGCTGCTGTGGAACGGTGGTGGGTATGACTGCCGTGACATCATTTGTTCCCTTGTTGAAATTAATGGTTCCGATAGCCGCCTTGCTTGCAATCACTTCCTGCTGTGTTTTTGGCTGTTCCACTTCCCTGACTTCTTCATCAGGTTTGATGACAGGTGCCGTGAACTTGATGACATTTCTCAGGGCCGGGGGAGGGGGCGGTAATTCCTTGACGATTTCATTCACCTTTTCGTTTGGTTTTTCCATGTTGATATTGGACAGAACCCTGACCGATACCTCCTTCTCCACAGTCTCCGGAACGATTTTTTTTATAATATCGGGCGCGATGCAGATAATCGTAAAGAGCACTACCGCAACTAACAAGGCAAGGGCATGCCATTTGGCCGAATGCTCCCTGAGGCTGAAGGCACCATATTCACGGTTCCTTTTTTCGAAGACCAGGTCGCACCATTCATCTGAAAATATATTGTCCCTGTAAGCCATTTAAATTTTTAAAGATTAAAACCGTTTTATCAGGCTTTTAATTTCTTGAGCAAACTCAGATCATAATCATTGATATCCAGAATGGCGTAACGGCTGATATCGCAAATAGCCATTTCATCCAGTATATCAACCAGTTCTCCGTAAGTTGCGTCGTCGGTAGCTTTTATGATGACGATCGGTGACTGTTTATTGTTCATCAGCTCACTCTTCTTCTTTTCAAATTCCTCTTCCGGCATATTCGTGTTGGCTCTTTCCGCTTCCAGGGCGAGCACTTTCGTGACCACATCATAGTTTCTCTGCAGCAGGTACCGTCTAATTCCGCCGGACGACAAATCCGTGACATGCACGACAGGATCAACGCCATGTTCTCTGGTACCTTTATAATAATATACCGTATCGTCCTTACCCAGAATAATCGTAATAGCCCGCGATGCCTTTATTTCAGTCTGCTGGCTTTCAGGCACTTTTTGCTTTGACGGCATAGCGATCTCCATGGTCTGAGGCCTGATCAGAGTGGTCGTCAACATAAAGAAAGTGATTAACAGCATGCCTAAATCGACCATAGGTGTATAGTCAATCCTGGTGGAAATTTTTCTTGCTTTACCTTTCCGGGTTTTCTTATCTCCTTTACTTTCAGTACCTATCTCAGCCATAATCGGTCAGATTAAGACTCCGTTATTTTGGGCTTCTTTTTAAAAGCAGTGATCAGATCGTATCTGTTTTCATCAATATCCCGCAATGTATTCATCACATTTTTGATTGCGGAGTAAGGTGTTGACTCATCAGCTTTAATGGCAATACGTATCTGGGGATTGACTATACGAGCCTCCCTGACCCAGTCTTTAAACTGGTTATTGGTGGAATCAGCCGGTATCCCAAGCAAATTCTCTTTCATCTCCCGTTCCTTAGATGTCAGTGCAAGGAAATCTGCCATCTGTCCGATGGGAACCCCAAAGCTGTTGACAAGACTAAAGGCCTTTGATTCTTGCGGGGTAAATGACATATTATAATCGGCACCAACTTTTTTAAGCCATTCCATGCGTTTCTGTTCTCCATCCATACCGATGAATATCTTTCCGGTTTCGTCAATGAGAATGGTCAGGATGTTGGTTTCAGGTATTTTAAGCTGGGAAATGGAAGAGGGAATAGTGACCATTACCGGCTCATTCTGGATAAAATTGGAGGTGAGCATAAAAAAAGTCAGCAGCAGAAAGGCCACATCGGTCATTGCTGTCATATCGATAGCTGTGCTTTTACGCGGTACTTTAACTTTGGGCATTTGATCCCGTATTAGGTTGAAGAGGATTCTGGGCATAGGTCTGGATGATGCTGAATCCGGCTTCGTCAATGGTATACATCAATTTATCAATCTTAGTGGTATAATAATTATATGATATGACCGCCAGGGCTGCGGTAGCAATTCCAAACGCCGTATTGACAAGGGCTTCTGAAATACCTGTGGCCAGAGCAACGGAGTCGGGAGCCCCTGCATGGGCCAAAGCCGCAAAAGCTCTGATCATCCCCAACACCGTCCCAAGCAATCCCATGAGAGTGGCTATGGATGAGATCGTGGCAATGATGACAAGATTCTGTTCCATGCTTGGTAATTCCAGTGAGGTGGCCTCTTCAATCTCCTTCTGTATGGCAACGGTTTTCTGCTCTTTTGTCATGTGTTCGTCTTTATCCACAGTAAGAAATTTCATCAATGCCGATTTGATTACATTGGCCACCGAGCCTCCTTGCTTGTCACACAAATGTATGGCGTTGGAAATCTGACCCTGTGTCACCAAATGTTTGATGTTTTTGACAAAGTTCAGCACATTACCTTTTCCCGAAGCCCTTCTGATGGTAATGTAACGTTCAATGCTGAATGTGATGACGGTCATCAGTAAGGTCATCAGGATAGGAACGATTAATCCCCCTTTGTAAATAATCCCCAGGTAATTACCCGGTATCGGTGCATTGGCCGGATCATTACCCTGGAAATTTGAGGGATTACCCATGATTTTCAGGAATATGAGAATGGAAACCACCAGTGCGACAGGGATGACGGAGGCAGCGAAAACATTCCTGAAATTTCTGAATAATTCTTTGAATCTGCTCATAGCGGTCAGAATAAGTCGGTGAAAATTAAAAATTTGTCATAAGATTCATTTGCTTCATTCGTGTTAATGAATTAACAACAATCCAGATGACCAAATGTTGGATGTCATTGCATATAATTATGCCTGAGAAGAAGGTATAAAAAAGAAATCAAGGGATTAAAAATTATTTCAAACCACTAAGTGGCAAGACAAAGGATCAGTTTTCCTTCAGGACGAAATCATCGTATTCAATCTCAAAGCGGAGTTTGTGTTTTGATTCTTCAACGGCGAGTGACATGAACAATGAGCGTAATTCGTTGATTGTGGCTTTTGCTGAAAGATCCATGTATAACCTGAAAGCTTTTTTTTCCTTATTCATAGCCAAGATCAGAGCATCCTGGTAGTTCATCTCGGGTGACGGCTTTACATCAACCATATAATCGGCAATTTTCAGATCGGTAATTTTTTCAACAGGTAATTGAAGCTGTCCCGTGAGCTTGATATTGGTCAGCCGGGCTTTATGTCCCATTTCCTCTCCGGCAAACTGAATAAAGACTTTCTTCATTTCCTCATTGGTGGCCGTTTGGGCCAGCTGAGTATAAAAATCAACGGATTCCTGTTCTGAGTTGATGGCAAAATCGAGGATATCATTAACGTCATGGAATGTTTTCATTGTATCAGGCGTTAAGATTTTATATCTTTCATTTTTCATCTTTCATTTTTCATCTTTCATTTTTCATCTTTCATTTTTCATCTTTCATTTTTCATTGTCCTGTTATATCACTCCCTGATCGAGCATGGCGTTGGCCACTTTCATGAATCCGGCGATGTTGGCTCCCTTCATATAGTTCACATAGCCGTCGGGCTGCCGGCCATAGGTGACGCAGGTCTGGTGTATGCTCTGCATGATATGGTGAAGACGGCTGTCGACTTCGCCGGCTGGCCAGTTCAGTTTCATGGCATTCTGCGACATCTCGAGCCCTGATGTGGCCACACCACCGGCATTGACGGCCTTGCCGGGGGCATAGAGTTTTTTGGCCTCGAGGAAAACCTCTATGGCTTCGGGTGTGCAGGGCATGTTGGCGCCTTCGGCCACGCACAGGACGTTATTGCTGACCAGGTTCAAGGCGTCGTCTTTATCCAGTTCATTCTGTGTCGCACAGGGCAATGCAATATCGCACTTCACCTCCCAGGGTCTTTTACCCTGGATGAACTGAGCGCCGGGAAACTCATACGAGAAAGGTTTGACGATGTCTTCGTTCGAAGCTCTCAGTTCGAGCATATAATCGATCTTAGGTCCCGAAATACCCTCGGGATCATAGATGTAGCCGTCGGGGCCTGAAATGGTGATCACTTTGCCGCCCAGTTGGGTCACCTTCATGGCGGCGCCCCAGGCCACATTGCCGAAACCCGACAGGGCGACGGTCTTGTCCTTGATGTCTTCGCCTTTGGTCTTCAGCATTTCGAGTGCGAAATAGACGGCGCCGAAGCCGGTGGCTTCCGGTCGTACGAGGCTGCCACCCCAGTTGAGCCCTTTGCCGGTGAGCACGCCCGCGTGCTCGTGGGTGAGTTTCTTGTACATGCCGTAAAGGTATCCTATCTCACGTGTCCCCACACCGATATCGCCCGCAGGCACGTCTATTTCGGGGCCGATCACTTTCCACAGCTCCAGCATGAAAGACTGGCAGAAACGCATGATCTCGTTATTGGATTTGCCTTTGGGATTGAAATCCGAACCTCCCTTGGCACCGCCCATCGGCAGGGTGGTCAAACTGTTCTTGAAGATCTGTTCGAAACCCAGGAATTTCAGTATGCTTAGCGTAACACTGGGGTGGAAACGCAACCCACCCTTATAAGGCCCGATGGCGTTGTTGAATTGAATCCTGTAACCGATGTTCACCTGCACCCTGCCACCGTCGTCAACCCACGGCACTTTAAATATAAAAACCCTGTCGGGCTCAATTAACCGCTGAAGAATATTGGCCGATTCAAAATGAGGTTTCAAATCATACACCTCCTCAATCGATTCTAAAACTTCACGCACAGCCTGGTGAAACTCGGTCTCGCCGGGATGTCTTTTCTCCAGGTCACTCATTATCCGTTCGATATCCATGGTATTTTTGTTTAATGGTTTCTTTTCAGGTTCTTGCGTCACTATTGGACCAATCTATTGTTAATCGATTAACAACTGAAATTTTCCGGCAAAGTAACTTCTTTACTTATTCATTTCCAAATTTATTCAAGGATTTTATGTCTCATGATTTTCAATCCCCGAGGAATTCTGTTTCCGACTTCACTGCCCCATGGTTATAAATAATCACTTTCGTTTTATTGCCATTTTCATCATACCATACCTCCTCACCGTTCTTTTCATTCTGTTCATAGTTTATTTCCCTGCTGATCCGTCCATTCATGTAATAACCTGTTTCTCTGCCGGTACCACGGGTAAAAAAGCCCTCACCCACTTTCCGGCCGTTTTCATTGTAATAGGTCCAGGTGCTGTCGTACCATCCCATCCTGAAAAAACCGTTTACTTTTATCTGCCCGATGGCAAAGTATAATCTGTAAGGGCCATTCAAGGTGTCATTCGTATAATTTTCCTCCGACATCCTGTGTCCCTCTTCATCCCAATTGGTCGTCAGGCCGTTGCGCAAGCCACCGCTATATTGCACCTCCGACTGAAGTGACCCGCTGTAATACCACCGTGTGGATTTCCCCTGCAGGACCCCCCGACGGTAAAAGGTCTGCTGTTGCTTGTTGCCATTTATGTACCACCAGGTGGCTGCTCCGTTGATTTTACCGCACCTGTATGTTATTTCCGATTTTTTCAGACCGTTTTGCCAATAATCGACATCTTTGTGCGAGCAGCCATTTAAAATAAAGGCTATCAACAGCATGACCGCCAAATCCGGGAAAAACCATTTACTCATAAAAGGCGATACCCATATCGTCGATATAAAATTGCTGATGGCCATTGTTCCAGATGTACACTTTTAAACGATCGCCGTAGGATTTAATTTCAGGAAGTTTATAATCGAGGAAAACCTGGCTCCAGGAATCCGTATCGGTAAAATATTCCAGATTGGCTGCTCGCCAGACCAGCGTTTTGCCGTTGGGAGCTTCGATGGACAGGACAAGGTACACGTTGTGGACGGGGACAGGTGCCTTGACCCAGACACGGGCCTTGATGAGGTGTATGGTGTGCAGGGTGATTTGTGAAAAGGTTCTGGACAGTGTAGGACCATATTCGGCCGTGGAATCAATGAAGTAGCTGTGCGACCCGGAGTGGACGGGATCCTGCACGACCCTGGCGGTGTCTTCACCCCAGAGCGCAGGATGTTCGAAACCATTGATGTACCCCACTACGGGAGTCTCCTGTTTCAGACCTCCGGCCGGTAGTCTGAGACCATACAGGGTGATGGCCGAAAGATCACCGTAATCAATCCTTTGGATAATGAAAGGATACTTCTCACTGACGATATCGTCAATTTCAAGTGGTGCCGGCTTTGTCCAGGCATAGAGAAAGTAGGGTCTCTGAGACCTCCTGACAATGTGCCTGAGTTCCAGAAGATCCGTCCCGCCTCGGTTATCGTATTGTTCAAATGTGTCGTAACAACCGTACTGTTTGAGATAATATTCAATGTACCAGGGATTGTTCACGCTGATGGCCCTGGTAATGGAATCCGCGCCATAAACCTTATCCCATTTGGCAACATGTAAAGCCACATCCCTGAATTCACCGAAATGCTGTGAATGGTAATAATCTTTTTCGATCACCGTGCTGCCCAGGCAAACCAATCCCCAAAGAGCCAGCAAGACCATCTTAAAACGGTTCAAAGGCTCATCAAAGAAAGAGAATAAAAGAAATATCAAGAAGGGAAATGAAAAAAGAAGCACAGAATCCTGCAAAACAGGATTGACAGCCCTGGAGTATATAAATCCGACGAGAAAAGGTAAAATAAACCACACGATGCTGATGATCTGAAACGTGGTCATGCGAAGTTTCTTTAAATTGACCAGAATGCTGATGGTCACCAGGAGTATGACTGCGGCCACCACGATGTAGGAGTTATTCAGTGCATCGAACAGATAGGTCTGCAGCCAGTTGGCGCCGGGTTTGCCGAGCCAGAGACCGACACCGGCGATACGAAGGTGGTTAAGGGTGATAGGGATATGTGGTATGAACAGGATACCGCTCATGGCATTACCTGCCAGATAATACCAAACCGTGCGGCGTGACAGGAAAAACAGTCCGGTGATTCCCGTGATCACCGCCAGCAGGAAACTGAAATAATGATTATAGAGACAAAGAGTCATGGATAATGTGTACAACACGGTCATCCAGAATAATTTGCTTTTTTTATTCTCCGGCGATTCAAACAGGAGGCGTGTCCAGAAATAAACCATCACGAGGACAAAAAGAAGGCCGGTCACATAAGGACGGGCGATCCGGCTGAACACCAAGGGATACTGAAGAAATCCCACAGCCACGGCCGAAAAGAGTCCTGTAACCCGGTTAAACCATCGTGAGGCGACCAGATAGGTGAACAAAACCGATAAGGCTCCGGCAATGACAAATGGCAGCCTCACAGCGGTTTCAGAGAAACCGAACAACCGTACCCAGTAAAACAGAAAAATTTGTATGCCGCCGGGATGACCGTCAACATAAAAACCGTTTTGCACCAGATCATGAAACGTTTCAAAACGGGTTCGGTACAATGCGCTCAGTTCATCATTCGAGAATGAGAATGCCGCGTCATGCCAGAAACGCAGAAAAGCAGACACCGCCAGGATAACCAGCAGGAACAGTGTCACTTTATTTTGAATTATTTTTTTAATCATCGGCAGACCGTTGTTTAGCGATTTCAAATAAAATGATCCCGGCGGCGACGGCCACGTTCAGCGACTGTATCTTACCGTGGAGGGGTATGGCCACCATACCGTCGACCAGTTTCAGCAACTCCTTTGATATCCCCTTTTCTTCCGAACCCATAATGATGGCGACAGGGACGGTATAATCGGGTATATGGTATGGCTGCCCGGCTTTCTCTGAGGCAGCGATGATGCGCAGGCCACTGTTTTTTAAGTAGACGACGGTGTTATGCATGTTGAGGCTGCGGTGAACGGGCACCTTAAGCAAGGCCCCTGCCGAGGTTTTAACCGCGTCGGCGTCGATCTGTGCCGATCCTTTGGCGGGAATGACAATGGCGTCGACGCCGGCACCCTCCGCCGTGCGCACAATGGCACCGAAATTCCTGACATCGGTGATGCTGTCGAGGATCAGGAGAAAAGGTGATTTACCCTGTTCATAGAGGGCCGGTAACAAGCTTTCGACCGGCTGATAGACAATGGCGGAGAGAAAGCAGACGACACCCTGGTGGTTGCCTGTTGTCAACCTGTTCAGCCTGCCCGCAGGGACATACTGGTAAGGTGTGTGGCGCTCCTGCGCCATCTGGATAAGCTGATGATACAGTGACCCTTTCAGACCTGTCTGAATAAAAAGCCTTTCGATCTCACGACCCGAAGCGATGGCTTCCATAACAGGCCTCAGTCCATAGATGATATTTTCCTTTCTCATTGTCATCGTTTACCAACATCAGGCGGCATCCTCACCGTCGCCATGTGCTCACGGCCATGTACCATGATTCCTTGTAACCCGTCGATTTCTCAAGCATATAGTCATTGTTTGTGAATGGATTGGATACCTTGACAAAATTAAAAGTTGTGGACATCATGTTTCCCTCTTCACCAAATATCCATCTCTCGATATTGTTCTGACGGTACACCACATTGGGCGGGCCATAAATGATGTAAATCAGTCCCTTGTCAGTCTTCCAGCCTTCCACATAGGAAGTGAAATACCTGTTGGCATTTTCAACACGCATATAATATTTCCGTATCATCAATGCGGCTCTTTCAGGGTTGCCGGTGGTGCTGATCCAGAAGCTGTCGACAGCGGCTTTGGCATCGGGCTCCGATTCAAGTGTGCCGAATTCCTTTCGCGTAGAGAGGTAACGCAAAGGATCCAACATACGGATGGGATCGACGATTTCGGGGAATCCTTCGTAAAACCTGAAAACGGTTATTCCTTCATGCCGGCCGGTGTCGAGCCGGACATGATAGAAACCCTCTTTTTCAAAACGAATCAGAGGGGTGATGCCACCGGCGATGGTGATGGTGAACAGGCTGTCGGGCACATAGCTGAATTTCTCATTGTCAGGGGGCAGAAAAGGCGGTACGGCACACGGAAAATCGCGGTGATAATAACCCACGAAAAGCCGGCGGGCATCTTCGTTGTTGCATCTAATCCTGAAGTCAGTCGTTGCGGTAACATATGGCGTGAAGATGGCTTCATTTTCCCCGTTCAATAAAAGAAAATTCTGGTCCGAGAAGGATGATTCCTTATTGATCTCCAGAAGGGTCGTATAGGATTCTTTACTGTTCATATCTGTGAATGAAACCGACAGTATGAAGTTGGCGGGGTAAATGGTTTTAATATCGAAGCTGGAATAGTAACGTTTGCCCGGACTGTATTTCAACGTATCGGTGCGCTCCACGGATCCGCTGTCGATCAATGTTTTCTCATGATATGAAGGGAAAAGTTCATAGGATATCCTGAAAGTGGCACAGGAACCGGCGCCGTCGCGCCTTTTTTGATATTTCAGATCCGAGGTGTTGAACCTGTAATAGACGCGGCTTTTAAAGTTTGATGTATGGTACACGGTATATTCGACATCCGTAAAATTTTTATTCGTCCCATATAAATATGCCAGGTTTGTTATACCCAGTTTGTTAACAGTGAGACATCCCGTGATTGCGAGGAGGGAGAGCAGCAATGTCCAGGAAGGTTTCGGTGACAGGTGCGAAGGTGATATCATCCGATGGGAAAAAGTGCCGTCGGTCAAGGCGTTGATAATATATAAAAAAGATTGCACTTTTATTTTTTGCGTAAAAATAGTAAAAACGTACGAGGGGCTATGGGGGACACGATGAACTTTTATCCTCAGGGTGGCAGGGTGGATGCTCATTCCATGACGGCCACCTGGTTGCCGCACACGATGCAGCGGCCGTTGGTGTCGAGTCCTGACGTGGAGGTCCAGTAACCGTCGCGTCGCATCACCGTCCGACCGCACTTGCTGCAAGTCGTGTCACGCCCCTTGGAGAGATGCACATTGCCGATGTAAACGTAATCGAGGAATTCCTTTGCGACATCGTACAGATGCGTCAATGTGTCAATGGGGGTGCTTTCAATGGTCATTTTATATGTGGGGAAGTACCTTGAGAGATGCAGCACAGTTTCCCTGCCCAGGTTGGTCTGTATCCAGCGGCACATATCTCTGAAAATTTTTATATCATCATTCAGCCCGGGGATGACCAGATTGGTGATTTCAAGATGACGTTTGGCTTTACTTATTGTTTCCAGGGTATCAAGCACAGGTTGGAGGCGGGAGCCGGTGACCTTGCGGTAGAAATCGTCCGTAAAAGCCTTGAGGTCGACACTGAACGCATCCACCCATGGCATGAGTTCAAGCAACGGCTCCTGATTGATGAAACCATTGGTCACCATCACATTTTTCAACTGGTTATTCTTTACCAGACGGGCCACATCCATCATGTATTCAAACCAGATGGCCGGCTCGTTATAGGTATAAGCCACACCTATGTTGCCGCCGGCAGATAAAGCCATCTGGAGAATGTCACCGGGTGAATAGTCACTCAGATTGGGTAAATCGGATAAACAGGATTGCGAGATCTCGGCATTCTGACAAAATTTACAATGGAGGTTACATCCGAAACTGCCGATGCTCATTATGGCGGAGCCGGGAAAATAGTGGTACAACGGTTTTTTTTCAACAGGGTCGAGGTGGGAAGCTGTCACTAAACCATAGTTTTCGGAGAACAGGTGCCCGTCGATATTTTTACGAACCCGGCAAACACCTCTTTTCCCGGGCTTCACATGGCAGTTATGCGGACATAATGAGCAGGTCACCGATCCATCTTCCTCGCCTCTGTAATATAAAGCTTCTTTCATAAGATTACAGGCTTTGTGATCATAAAGTGAACTGACCGGTCATCATATTCAGTACTTGCCTTATTTGGCCTTTTTCCTTTTTATATGCCTGAAGATAAAATATCCCACACCCAAAACAAGCAATCCGACAACGATAATATCGGTGATGTGGCTATACTCCAGCAGGAGGTTCCATCCGGCCTGTCCCCAGCGGTAGCCGACATAGGTGAGGAACGAATTCCATAATCCTGCTCCGATGATGGTGTACACCAAAAACTTTAAGATGTTCATTTTACCGAAACCGGCCGGTAAGGAAATAATATGACGAACCACAGGTATAAAACGGCACAGAAGAATGGTCACATCACCACGGCGGTTGAAAAAACGTTCACTTATCTCCAGGTCACGGCGGTTTAAAAGAAAATATTTCCCGAATTTATCGACAAAGGGTTTGCCGCCGTAATATCCGATAACATATGACACCAATGATCCGACAATGCTGCCAAGGGTACCGGCCACCACGACCATCGGAAAACTGAATCTGCTTTGAGCCACCAGCAGACCGGCAGGCGGCAGCACGGCTTCGCTCGGAACAGGAAAAATCATGCTTTCCATCGTCATTAAAATGAATACGCTGATATAGCCTGTCCCGTAAAAAAAATCCAGGATGTTTCTCACCAGGAATTCAGTGATGCCCATCGTCCAATCAATTTAATACCAGTGCAAAGATGGTCATAATTTTCACGTACTGCCCTTTAATTTTCAAATAAAAGACAATAAGGGCGGTTAAAATTTGTTATTTCATCAAAATGAGTTATTTTTGTCATCCTTCTGTACCATGTTTAATTTATATTGACAATTGTATGAAAAAGATATTTG
>Ga0116202_10000024_pt1 | contig 58311 bp, 52 predicted proteins | sample LakKivw325mmetaG_FD_94479 | JGI IMG/M metagenome (GOLD analysis project Ga0116202, IMG submission 94479) | Anoxic lake water microbial communities from Lake Kivu, Rwanda to study Microbial Dark Matter (Phase II) - Lake Kivu water 325m metaG | ecosystem: Environmental > Aquatic > Freshwater >... | reverse complement strand
TACCGTACGCCGGCGGCAGTGTACAATTCAGACGCCTCGGAGATCGATGGAGTCAGTCGGACAGCAGAACTCCACCTTAATCTCACCCCTGTCCTGTCCTAAGGAGGGGGTCCACCTCAGTCGCGCACCTGCTTCTCCTCCTTCCTTTGAGTCGTCGCTTACCCAAAGCTACAGAGGAAGGCAGGTGCTTTCAACTTCCCCGCCACCATCACACTTATGAGTGTAGAACCGTCGCATGCGACCTCTTCATTTGACGTCCGAAAACGGATACAATAGTTGGTTCGAAAGGCAACCGTGAGAGGAAGTGACGTGGTAATTGAAGTTGCTGCCGGCGACATCACCAGGACTCCGGTGGATGGCATACTCGTCAGCCTGTGTGAGGACTCCGAACGTCTCGGTCTTCCCTCATCCGCTGTTGTGGCCGTTGACGCCCTGCTGGGCGGCGCCATAGCAACGTTGCTTGACTCAAAGGCCTTCAAGGGCAAGCCGAACGAGGTCGCGGTGGTTCACTCGCTGGGCAATCTCCCGGCGAGGCTTGTGGGAGTCTGCGGACTCGGTCGGCGCTCGGATCTGTCGGTAGACCGCGTTCGTGACGCGGTGGCCGAAGGCTGCAGGGCGTTGCGCAAGATGGGGTGCCGCACCGTCGCAGCGGTGCTGATGGGCGCCGGCGCAGGGAGACTGGATCCCCTCGACTCGGCGCGCGCGACCGCCGAGGGCGCTGTCCTCGGTCTCTACCAGTTCACTCGATACAAGGCATCGGAAGTTGGCGATGTCGAGCGTCTCTCCATCATCGTGCGGGACCCCGCGCTGGTCGGGCAGGTTCGCACGGCTGCTGCCGCAGGAGAGGTGCTCGCTCTGGCCACCAACCTCTCGCGCGACATGACGAATGAACCGGCTAACTACATGACGCCGACGCGCATGGCCGAGACTGCCCGGGAGCTCGGCGCGAAGCACGGGTTCGATGTGACCGTTCTTGATCGCCCCGAGATGGAGCGGCTTGGCATGGGAGGCCTTCTGAGCGTCTCTCAAGGGAGCGCAGAACCGGCGAAGTTCATCCGCCTGGACTACAGACAGGGTGCCGCTGACGCTGCGCCGCTCGGCCTGATCGGGAAGGCCATCACATTCGATTCGGGCGGCATCTCCATCAAGCCGTCGGATGGACTGCAGGAGATGAAGGACGACATGGCCGGAGGCGCAGGCGTGATAGCCGCCCTGTGCGCAATCTCGCAGCTTCAGGTGCCGGCGAACGTATCGTGTCTCATTCCAGCCACCGAGAACCTGCCCGGCGGACGTGCCTTCCGGCCCGGTGACGTGTTGCGCACCATCGGCGGGAAGACGGTCGAAATCTTCAGCACTGACGCGGAGGGGCGACTCATTCTTGCCGATGCCATCGGCTACGGCATCAAGGAAGGATTCAGCCCGCTGGTGGATATCGCGACCCTGACGGGCGCCTGCCGCATAGCACTTGGGACGGCATACAGCGGCGTCTTTTCGAACCGCCAGGAACTGGCGGACCGGTTTCTCCGGGCAGGCGCAAGGGCGGGAGAGAAGATGTGGCAGTTGCCGCTTGCCGATGAGTATCGCGAGCTGAACAAGAGTCAGATAGCTGACATAAAGAACGTCGGCAATCGCTACGGGGGCGCCATAACCGCCGCTCTGTTCCTGTCAGAGTTCGCGGGCGAAACCCCGTGGCTGCACGTCGACATCGCCGGCACTACGAGCAGTTCCAAGGACGCAGGCATCACCGTGAAGGGGGCCACCGGCGTTCCCGTACGCACGTTGTTCGAGTTCGTCAGAGGAGACTAGGTGAAAGGGCGCCAGCGCGGGCGGGAGTGCCGCTTACACGCCGGAGGTCCGGTTCAGCGGCGCACGAGGAGTGATGAGCGGCTGCGGCGGCCACCTCCGCCGGATCGTGGCTAGGGAGAATGGCGACCGTCTTTGAGGCTTCGAGCTTCCACTTCACCCCGCCTGCCGAGTTGGCGTGGGCACGGCGGGTGCTCATCAAGCCGTGCGCCTCACTGGGGGCGCCGTACCCCGTTTCGACCAGCCCGGCGTTGATAGAGTCTATCGTTTCCGGCATACGGCGGCTCACCGATGCCGAGATTCTTATTGCCGACGGCACCCGCGACGGGGAGCCGATATACCCCATCTACCAGTCTCTGAAGTACAGCTTTAACCGCGTGCTGCTTCTCGACGTCAAGGACTCCATCTTCCTCGAGATGGAGAATCCCCTGCAGGAGTTCTATGCAAGTGGAACCTTCTGGGTTCCGAACCTGGTGCTGAGGAGCGATTTCCTGATAAGTGTGGCGCCGTTCCACATGAAGGGTGGGGCGGGCCGGTTTTCCATCGCGAATCTGATGGGGCTGCTCCCGCTCAGCCCACGGCGCGGTCGCGAGCTTCCTGAGTACCAGGGGCTGAAGGGCCTCGACCTCGAGAAGGTGCTCGCGGACCTGTACTTCACGTTGCCGTTCGACATGGGCATCATCGAGGCGCGTCAGCGCCTTGACTATGACGCCGACCCGCACGCAGGTGCCGTAAGAGAGTACGGGAAAGTGCTGGTTGGGGAACCGTACGAGGTTGACCTCCTGGCAGCTCGTCTCGTCGGAGTCCAACCCGAGCATCTCACGCTGATCGAGCGCGGGAAACAGGTTCTGGCCGAGGCCGCGTAGAGTCCGCTCAGTAACGTATCGAAAAACCAGGGCACGTCGCCTCTTCGTTCAGGCGCTCGACCGTCATCTCTCGCACCAGCGACCCCGGCGGTCCTCTCCGAAGACGCGCGAGGTAATCCTCCAGCTCAGCTTCCGGTCCTGAAGCCATGACCTCGACCTCATCGCGGGCCGGCAGATTGCGGACGTACCCGGTGAGGCCCAGCCACAGCGCCTCGCGTTGCGCGAAACTGCGATAGCCGACACCCTGCACGTGCCCCCGCAGAGTCACCCTTACCATGCTCACCGTTTCCCGCCGGCAGAGGAAGCCGCGCGGGCCGGGACGCCTCGCGGCGTCTGCTCGTGCCCGCTACGGCGCGACGGTCGCCAGAAGCCGGCTACTCCTGTACTTCCTCTTCACTCTTGCGGCGCTTCTTGACTACTTCCACCTCAGCAGGGGGCTGCTCGAGCGTGGACATGACGGGTGGCTTCTTGGCGCCTTTCTTCACCTTCTTGGATTCGCGCTTCTCGAAGTCTCTCTTGCCCATGGTTCACACCTCCTTTGCTCTGAGTTGCGCCAGCGCTGTGCAGGCGGCGGTTGCTTCGGCCGTCTTCTTGCTCCGGCCCACGCCGGTGGCAAGAGGCGAACCGTGGACGCTCACTTCCACTGTGAACTCCCGGTCGTGGTCCGGTCCGGCTGCCTCCACCGTTCGGTACCTGGGAAGTGGCTGGTCGTGAGCCTGAAGGTACTCCTGCAGGAGCGCCTTGCAGTTGGGGGCCGTGCCGTGCGCGCGAGCGGATTCGATTCTCGGTCCGAGGAGCCGGAGTATCAAGGTTCGTGCGGCGTCGTAGCCCTGATCCACATAGACCGCGCCGATGATGGCTTCGAACACGTCGGCGAGGTTCTTCGGCTTGTCCCGGCCGCCGCTCGCTTCCTCTCCTTTGCCGAGGCGCAGACAGGCGCCGAGTCCCAGTCCTCGCGCCGTATCCGACAGGGTCTCGCGGCGCACTAGCGCGGAGCGCGTGGCCGTGAGCTTGCCCTCGCCCTCCTCGGGCATGCTGGCGTAGAGGTGCTCCGCTATGACCATGCCGAGAACGGCGTCGCCGAGGAACTCCATCCGCTCGTTGCCTTCCAGGGCGGCTGCGCCGGTCTCGTTGATATGGCTTCCGTGCGTCAGCGCCTGTTCCAGCAGTGCGGGGTTTTTCATGACCACACCGAGTCGGGATTCACATGTCCGGGTTGCCATCGACGTATTCCTTCCGTGAAGGCCGAAGGCGCACCGCATCACCGGCGCCGCGCGGTTGCCATGCTGTCGAGTGCTGCCTGGGCCAGTTGTTGGGCGGTCTGCTGCGGCATGCCGTCGCCCGCGAGCTCATCCACGACGATCTTCAGCGCAGCGCGCAGCTTGTCCGTGGTGACCTGCAGACCCTGCTCAAGGGAGACCCCCTGCTTCAGGTGGTCCGGGCTCAGCCGGGCCCCGCGTGGTGCGGTGGTCCCGGGCCGGCGGCGGACGCTTTCAAAGGCAGAGTCGACCAACTCGACTGCGGCCGTCCGCTGCAGACCGTCGTGCACCAGTGCGTCTGCAAGTTCGTTCCGCGCCGCCTCGGCGCGCGCCCTAACGATGGCCAGCGCCTGGTCGTACGATGTGTCGGCATTCAAGCGCCCGCCCGAATCGCCTCCGCGGGGAGAGCCGGCGGGCGGACTGGTCGCGGACGAGTCGCGGAGTGTCTGCCGAAGGAGGTTGACGGCCGTGTCTCGAGGCAAGCCATCCCGGACGATCTCATCGATCAACTGTTGTCTGGCTGCGTCGACCTTCCGCGCCACTGCAGCCATCACCTGCTCAAGTGAGGCCGCAGGATCGACCCGCTCGCGTGTGAATGGTGCAGCCGCCCCTGGAGCGGAGACAGGCTCGGCCTCCGGAGCGCCGGCCGGAAGCCCGCTGGTACGCCCCCGCAGCGCCTGATAGGCGATGTTGATCCGCGCCATGCGCTGCATGGCATCTGGAGCGGACGAGCGGTCGGGATGATACTTCTTGGCAAGAGCACGGTAGGCGGCCGCCACTACTTCGGGTTCGGCCAGAGGCGTGACCTGCAGTGCGGCGTAGTGGTCATCCTCTGCAGATTCCATCTATCTGTTCCTGTGCGCTGCCGTCCGGAAATCGGCGCGCCTCATATGATACCTTCCCTGAAGTCTCGTGGCTACAATGTTCGGGTGACGTGTCTCGATTCCTGACTCACGTACGCCTCTTGGTTGTCGCCTTCGTTCTGTGGTATCATGCGCGCGCATAGACGGTGTTGTCCCGCTGGGGATTAGTCTAGCGGTAGGACGACTGACTCTGGATCAGTTAGGCCTGGTTCGAATCCAGGATCCCCAGCCAGCCTTTCTTCTCGACTCCACTCAACCATTTCGGTGCCGCTGTGCGTTTTACTTGAGTGCGGCAACCCGCGAGTGGCCGTTGTCGACCGAGTCCGGCACACGTATAATCGGTCGTTGGCGCAGGAGAACCTCGAGTTGGCGGACTATCTGTACGACGTCTGGCATGCCTACTCGTCCGGCTGGGGCCTGGTGGTGTCTTCCGGGATGTACCTCTGGCTCAGCCTGTGCCTGATGGTCATCGCCCGCAAAGCGAAGGTGAACGGCTGGTGGGTGGGGTGGGTGCCGCTTCTCAATCTGAAGCTCATGTGCGTTCTTGGCAAGCTGGGTAACAGCTTCTTCCTGGTTTTCGTGGGCGTCTTCGGCGCCATCGTTGTCGGCCTGGTTGCGTGGTGGCCGCTCTGGCTCACGTTGTGGCTCAGCGTCTGGGCTGTCTGCTGGGTCGTCGTCTGGATGAGAATCTCCCGGGAGCGTGGCCGCCACAGCGCCCTGGGCATTCTGGTGCTGGTCCCGGTTCTCAACCTGGTGCTGTTCGGCGCCATCGCGTTTGGCGACTAGCGGGTCGGGTTCGCGTTCTCTACAGGTCGCCGATCTCACGCTGGCGGTTCTTCGAGGTGGCGTGCCACCGCCGGCTCCAGCATCGCCCGGGGCAGTGCTCCCAGCTTCTGGTCGACAAGGCGCCCGTTCTTGAATACGAGTATGGTGGGAATTGACTGAATGCGGTAGCGCGAGGCGGTCGCGCGGTTCCGGTCCACATCCAGTTTCGCAAAGGTGACGCGCCCCGCGTAGTCTCTGGCAAGTTCCTCCATGGCAGGTGCGACCATGCGGCAGGGGCCGCACCACGCCGCCCAGCAGTCAACCACGAGCAGCGCGTTGTCCGTCACCGCCGCGTCGAAGGTCGCGTCGGTCAGTTCAAGGATGGCGCCGGCTGATGCGGGTGGTTGGTGCGGGGGTACTGTCCCTTCAACGAGAGTCACCGCGCCGTCCGGGGCCTCGATGAACGTGAATCCGACCTCGGGCCACTTGAAAGATGTCTTTAGCTTGTCTCGCGCCGACCGCAGCGCGTCCCAGTTGCGCTGCTGCTCGTACTTCCGCAGTTGCTCAAGCAGTACGGTGGAGGTGACTTCGGCCTTGTAGAAGCGGCGCAGAAGCTCGTCGAGTTGTTCCTGATCGGCCAGAGTCCGTTTTTCGCTGTCGCTGAGGCCGCCGACTGCCTTGAGTCGCTCTTGCGCGCGCTGTGAGAGACCGTCATCCGGAACCATTGCAGCCTCCTCTAACCGCCGTCAACGGGGCGGGATGCGTTCGTTCCTTGTCGGGTCCAATCGCATGATTCTGGTGGCCCGGCGTTCGGCAGGCCCGGTCTAACGCGCAGCGCGCATCGAGCGCGCCCGCTGGAACCCCAGGAACGAGTAGACGCCAGGCGAGACCCGCTCGAGGCAGGCGTGCGGGTGGAGCTGGTCGCCGGGGCGTCCCACTTCGACGTCCTTGAGCACGAGGTCGCGGTCGAGGGCGCCCGGCGTGTCGTACGCGCCAGGCATAAGCTCGTCGCGCAGCACGATTCGAATGTCATCGAGTGTGAAAAGCTTGCGTCCGCGTGCCGACAGGACGAGGCCGGCCAGATAGGGGCCCCACTGCCGGAACGCGTAGGTGTCGTCGAACATGGTCCTCTCTTCCGGGTCGGTGATGAGCCGGTCGCCAAGCTCGCGTTTCAGATTGGCAAGCGCCTGAGCTGGACTGACCGGCGCCGCGGCGGCCGGCAGTTCCAGGACCGATGGTCTGCCCGGGTCCTGGGCGGAGCCGCCGTTCGATCTGCTGCCGGCGGAGTGTCCATCCGACAACTCGCGCAAACGTTCCATCACCCAGAGACGGGCCAGGGTTTGCGGCGACTCATCCAGGTCGCGGGCCAGAGCCCGCAACTGCTGCGCCCGCGCGACCGGCAGTTCGATCCGCAGCGTCACCGCATCGGGTCCGGATTCGCCCTGTGGTTCAAAGCCGCTCGAGCTGTCGTCTGCCGGCGCGCCGTGTCCCGCGGCTGGCCGGCCGACGGTTCCCATGATGCTGCGGTACATGTACTGGTCGATGTCCGGACCGGCGCCCGGGGCGCCGGAGACGGGGCGCCGGATGGGCTCGCGGGACTGGTCCACCCCGCCTCCGAAACCGGGCGCGTCCCCCCGGGGTCCCGGTCGCCCGTTGCGCTTCTTCTTCTCTTTCTCGAACAATGTTCCGCTCTCCTGCGTGTGTCGCCGGAAGACAGTCAGAAATATAGCAGACAGAAGGCGGCCTACGCATCTGGATGACCTTTCAGAGCAGGGCAATCCCGATCGAGCACGGCGTTGCCTTCGTGAGGGCCGCGCAACGTGTCAGTGGGAGGTCGGGCCGGCGGCGGCCTGTGGGTGCGTGTGAATAGCCCCGCGCGCGAGGGAGGCGAATATGCCGGCGAGGCAGGCCAGGGTGCAGATGACGAGGGTGGTTCTCATCGCCGAGACGAAGAGGGGAAGCGGCGCCGACTCGACGGGGATGTCTCCTATGATCGCGTTGATGACGACCGTGGCGGCTCCCATGCTGAGTACCATCCCGACCTGTCTCATGGTGCTCAGCGTGGCGGACGCCACGCCGTAGCGGCGTGACTCAACCGAGGTCATGACTGCGTTGGTATTCGGAGACGAGAAGAAACCGACGCCGATGCCGAGCAACGCCAGCGCGCACACCACGGCCCCGACCGGCGTGTGCAGCGTGAAGCGCGACATGACGAACAGCGCGATCACGGTGAACCCCATTCCGGCTGAGGCGAGCATGCGGGGTTCCACCCGGTCGGACAGTCTCCCTGCAAGCGGCGAGAGGACGGCCTGCATCAGGGGCATGGCAATCAGGACGAGGCCGGCAGTGCGGGGCGTCAATCCCGAGACCAACTGAAGATACAGGCTGACGAGGAATGTGGCGGCGAAGGTTCCTGCGTAGTTGAGCAGTGCGGCGACGTTCGACAATGCGAACGTCACGTTGCTCCTGAACATGGCGACGTCGATCAGTGGTGCAGGGATCCGACGCTCCGTCCGCACGAGCAACGCGAGTGAGGCGAGCCCCGTGGCCATCCCCGCGACGCCTTCCCAGCGTGGAAGGAGGGTCAGCCCGTACATGGTTCCCAGCAGAAACACCGCGTAGAAGGCGAATCCAGCCCTGTCGAAGTGTGGGGCACGTCCACCAGTCTGCTGGCTGGGGAGTCCGGACAGGGCCGTCACCAACAGCAACAGGCCGAGGGGTACGTTCATCAGGAAGACGGCGCGCCATCCGAGCGCCTGCGTGACGAATCCTGCGACGGCCGGACCGAGCGAGAGCCCCGCGTAGAGCGCGGCGGCGTTGATGCCAAGAACCCGGCCGCGTTCACCGGGAGCGAAGGCGGAGATGAGGATGGCAACAGCGGTGCTCGCGAGCATGGAGCCGCCGGCGCCCTGCACCGCGCGTGCGAATATTAGCGCGGAACCGGTTGGCGCAAATCCGGCCAGCGCCGAACCCGCGACGTAGGTTGCGACGCCCGAGACAAGCACGCGCTTGCGCCCTCTGGTGTCTCCCAGCCATCCGAAAGGCACTAACAGCAGTGCGCTCGTGAGCAGGAACGAGGTTGCCACCCAGGTGAGCTGCACGGCCGTCATACCGAGGCCCTGTCCTATCGAGGGAAGGGCGACGTTCACGGAAGAGCCCATGAACGGGAAGAGGAACGAGGCGGCACACGTGACCCAGAGCACCGCCCTCTGTGTGCCTCGAGTCGCCCCGGCTTCGGTCATGAGCGGACATTATATCCCACGTGGCGTGATGCCCCGGGGCACCTTGCGGCTTTCGTTGTGGTGGGCCACAGGCGGAGTCTGGACAGGAGAGTGGAAGAGAAGGGAACGCCACGCGCCACCGCATGACGCGGGTGGACGCGCCTCGACGGCTCTACTGCCGCTGCGAGCGGCGCCACTCCTCCCAGAGGCTGCGAAGCTCTTCCTCGGGCACGGCCCCGGCGCGGAGGAGCGTCAGTTCAGTGTCAGAGACGCGGACAACCGATGATGGAGCCGAACCGCCCGCGCGGCCGGCTTCAAGAACGTAGTCGACGCCGTTCCCGAACTGCCTTCTCACCTCATCCGGAGTCATGGCGGGCGGTCTCCCGGTCAGATTGGCGCTTGTACCTGTGATCGGCGCTCCGAAGAGCCGGATGACTCGAACGCAGATGGGATCGTCCGGAACGCGCAGCCCGACCATGCCGTCGCGCAGGACGGCGGCGGGCAACTCGACGCGCGAGGGAAGAACAAGTGTCAGGGCGCCGGGCCAGAACTTCTTCGCCAGCGCCAGCGCTGCACCCGCAAGAGGGCCGGTGACCGTCTCAGCCTGCGCGATGTCCGCCACGAGCAGCGGCAGCGGCGCGTCCGGCGAACGTCCTTTCAATTCGACCACACGGCGAACCGCATCCGGACTGCGGCCGTCCGCTGCCAGACCATACACGGTGTCCGTCGGCAGGGCCACAACTCCACCCTGAGTCAGGACGTAGACGGCCTGGCGAATCTGCCTGTCGAGGCTGTTCGCGACCAGCATTCCGATCCAGGTGCAGCACTGCATTGCAGGCACGAGTGTAGCAGAGGTCGACAACACCGCCAAACGGCGTGCCGGGAAGGACTGTCGTTTGCCTTGCGTGTCTCCAGAACCGGCGCGGAACTGTCTCACCCGAGCCACTGCACCGGAGACCTTGTCACCACGGCCGGTCCGGGCCACAATGGAGCCTGGTACGGCCGGGGATGCCTCCGCTCCATCGTCTGAGCGTTTCGGGGAGCAACGGAGGCTGGATCACACTCATGCCACGGAAAGGAGATCGGCGTGAAGACTATACCCCTCACCCGCAACTTCGGCAGTCCTTCGAACTACGTGTTTGATGCGCGAACGCCTCCGGTTCTTCGTGTTGCACCCGGTGAGCAATTCCGCGCGGAACTGCAGGATGCATTCAACGGTCTGCTGCGTGAGGACCCGTCTCGGCGGCAGCCGGACGACCTCAGGCCATATACGGACCATGCTCCGTTCTGGTACAACCCGGTTTGCGGCCCGGTGTATGTGGAAGGTGCTGAGAAAGGGGATGTGCTGGCCGTCAGCATCGATGGCATCGACGGTCTGAGCGACGGTACGCTCTCCACAGTGCCGCGGGCGCACCACTTCGCAGGCATACGCGGCTGGGAGGAAACCGACGAGTCGTTCACGGGAGTCGTCCGCCATCGCGATGGTGTTGCCGAGTTCTCCTACGCAGAGCACACGCATCGTTGGCGCCTGCAGCCGTTCGTCGGGACGATTGCGACTGCGCCGGAGCATGAGGTGCTGTCATCCCTGCCGACGAACTTCGGCAGCATCATGGCATCGGGCGGGAATCTGGACTGCTGCGACATCCGGCCGGGCGCGACCGTGTATCTCCAGTCGATGAACGATGGTGGTCTGCTGTACTGCGGCGACCTGCATGCTTCACAGGGTGACGGCGAGCTGTGCGGCGTTGCGAACGAGGTGTCGGGGAGCCTGACGCTCACCTGTCGCGTCATCAAGCGCAGGTGGCTTCGGAACGTTCGCGTGGAGACCCCCGACTCGCTCATCTCGCTCTACTGCTACCGCCCGATGGAGGATGGATTCAGACAGGCAGTGCGTGACCTGATACTGTGGCTGGAACAGGACTACGGACTGAGCAAGCGTGAGGCGTATCTGCTTGCCAGCGCCTGTCCGGACTTCCGGCTCAGGGCCTATCAGATGTGCGTCGGACTCGGCCGGTTGATGACAACCGTGGGAGCGGAGTTTCCGCGGTACCTGCTCCCCTCCCGTCCATGAACAGCCGAGCGCCGGTAGGTGTGCTGTGCTGCGGAGTGACTCTGTGGTACCATGACGCCGCACGCGGTTCGCGTGTTGTCTGATGTGGCAGCCTGCATGACTTTGGCTGGGCGGCGCATCCAGCGCGGTTGTTCCGGAGGTGTACGACGCACACCATAGAGGTTGGGTTCCGCAGTGACCTTGTCGATCCCCGCGAGCCGGGCACGCTTGCAGGTATCGTCGATCTTGGTGTACGGACCATCGAGGCCGTTCGCGTCTCCGACGTGTACTGGCTGGACGCCGACTTGAAGCCGGCTGACCTCAGCGCGGTAGGGTCCCGGCTGCTGTCCGACCCCGTTGCGCAGGTGTTCGCCTGCGACGGAGTCCACGTGCGGGGCGACGAACCCTGCCTGAGCGCGCTTGTGGTCACCTTCAATCGCGGAGTGAGCGACCCGCTCGAGTCGACCATTCTCAAAGGCATGGAGGATGTCGGCGTTCGCAAGGCCGCCAGGGCCCGTAGCGGAGTGAGGTACGTGTTGTACGGCTCGGCCACGCCCGCCGAGATTGAGTTCATCACGACCCAGTTGCTGCTGAACCCCATCGTTCAGCACGTGGTCCAGAGGGGCGAGGACCCCTTCCCGAACGAGCCGAGGTACGAGTTCCGCCTCCGCCACGTGAAGCTCTCGGGATTGAGCGAGGACGAGCTTGCCTCTCTTGGCGCGGGCTACGGGCTCTCCGGGGGAGAGATGCGGGCCGTCCGCGCGCACTACGCTGAGTTGGGCAGAGAGCCGACCGATGTCGAGCTCGAGACTCTGGCGCAGACGTGGTCCGAGCACTGCGTCCACAAGACGTTCAAGGCGCGAATCCACGTTGAAGGCCGGACCATTGACAACCTGTTGCGCAGCACGGTCATGCGCGCCACCAGGACGCTGAACAAGCCGTGGTGCCTTTCCGTCTTCGAGGACAACGCCGGCGTCATCGACTTCGATGGCGACAACGCCGTCTGTTTCAAGGTGGAGACTCACAACCACCCATCGGCCGTCGAGCCCTACGGCGGCGCCGCGACCGGACTGGGTGGCGTGGTACGGGACATCCTCGGTACCGGTCTCGGCGCGCGCCCTATCCTGAACACGGACGTGTTCTGCTTCGCCTCTCCCGAAACTCCCCAGCAGAGAGTTCCGGCAGGAGTGCTGCACCCGCGACGGGTGTTCAAAGGTGTGCGGGCGGGCGTGGCTGACTATGGCAACCGGCTCGGCATCCCCACGGCGAACGGCGCCATCAGGTTTGACGAGCGGTATATGGGCAACCCGCTCGTGTTCTGTGGCACGGTCGGAGTCATGCCCGCGTGGGCGGCGCAGCGGGGGATGCAGCGACCTGGCGATCTTGTGGTGCTTCTGGGCGGGCGGACCGGTCGGGACGGCATTCACGGCGTGACCTTCGCGTCCGAGAAGCTGGACGACACATCCGTCAACCGGTCGAGGAGCGCCGTCCAGATCGGGAATGCGATTGTGGAGAAGCGCACTATCGATGCACTGATGCAGGCACGCGAGCGTCGTCTCTATCGTCGCATCACTGATGTGGGGGGCGGAGGACTGTCGTCGGCGGTTGGTGAAATGGGCGCCGACACGGGGGTCGTGGTAGACCTGGAGAAGGTTCCCCTCAAGTACGCCGGGCTTTCATACGAAGAAATCTGGATATCGGAATCGCAGGAGCGGATGATCCTGGCCGTTCCACCCGAATCGGCTGCCGAGTTGCTCGACGTCTGCCGTCACGAGGGCGTCGAGTTCACGGTCATCGGTGAGTTCACTGACAGTGGAAGGCTCGAGCTACGATACGACGGCCACGTGGTCGCCGACATGTCGATGTCGTTCCTGCACCACGGGCGCCCGCAACTCGAGCTTGACGCCGTTCCGCCTGCCGCGCGGCAACCCGGGCCCGACCCGGAACCCGGCCTGTCGATGCGAGGTGCGCTGCTGGCCATCCTGTCGTCCCTGAACGTCTGCAGCAAAGAATGGGTCATACGTCAGTACGACCACGAGGTGCAGAGCGGCAGCGTGCTCAAGTCGCTCGTCGGTCCCGGTGCCGACGGCCCCGGCGATGCGGCAGTCATTCGTCCCTTGCTGGATTCCGACCGGGGACTCGCGGTCTCAAACGGCATCAACACGCGCTACGGCGACCACGACCCGTACTGGATGGCGGCATCTGCGATCGACGAGGCGCTGCGCCAACTCGTCGCCGTTGGTGCGGGACTGGACCGGGTCGCGTTACTGGACAACTTCTGCTGGGGCAGTGCCGACGACCCGCAGAACCTCTGGGCTCTTGTCCAGGCATGCAACGCGTGTCATGACATGTCTCTGGTCTTTGGCGCGCCGTTCATCTCCGGCAAGGACAGCCTGAACAACTTCGCCCAGGTTGAGGGCCGCATCATCTCCATCCCGCACACGCTCCTGGTTTCGGCGATGGCGGTCATGCCTGATGCACGAGCCGTGGTCTCGATGGATCTCAAGCGCGCGGGGAACCTCCTCTTCGTGGTGGGTGCGACCTATGACGAGTTGGGAGGGTCCGAGTACTGCGTCTACCTCGAGAGCGACGGAGGTAGAGTGCCGCGTGTTCGGCCCGAGGTCGCTCGTGCCTGCATGGAGGCCCTCTCCCGGGCAACGGCCGCTGGACTGGTCCGGTCGTGCCACGACATGAGTGAGGGCGGACTTGCGGTTGCGGCTGCCGAGATGGCGTTTGCCGGAGGTCTCGGAGCCGGCATCCGGCTCGCCGACGTTCCCATCGGAGACGGCATTTCCCGCCCTGATGTCGTCCTGTTCTCCGAGTCGAACAGCCGGTTCGTCGTTGAGGTGGCGCCGGAGGATGCGGGTTCGTTCCGGGCGCTGCTGAGTGGGCTGCCGTGTGCGACTGTCGGCGCCGTGGAGGAGGAGCCGCTGTTGCGCTTCTTCGGGTTGGACGGGCAGCCGGTGCTGGGGGCGCCTCTCGATGAGTTGAAGGCGGCATGGAAGCGCCCTCTTGATTGGTGAATCACATGATGAAGAAGCCACGAGTTCTGGTGATTCGCGCTCCGGGAACCAATTGCGACGCCGAGACGGCCTACGGCTTTGAGGTCGCCGGCGCGGTCAGCGACCTGGTGCACATCACCCGGCTGGCGGAGGGTGAGCCGCGGCTCGACCGCTACCAGGTGTTCGTCATTCCGGGTGGGTTCAGCTACGGCGACGACCTTGGAGCCGGCAAGGTCCAGGCGAACGAGCTGGAGCTTCGACTGCGCGACCAGTTGCTGCCGTTCATCGAGCGTGGCGGGCTTGTGCTGGGCATCTGCAACGGGTTCCAGGTGCTCGTGCGAGCCGGACTGCTGCCCGTGCCGTTCGGAGGACAGCGCGTGAGCCTGTTGCCGAACACGTCAGGCAAGTACGAGTGCCGGTGGGTGCACCTGCGCAGCGCGCCGGGCAATCCCTGCGTCTTCACTCGCGGAATCGAGCGCATCGACCTTCCGGTGGGCCACGGCGAGGGGCGACTGTTTGTGCCCCGGGAGGCGATGGCTGACATAGTTCCGGTGCTGTACTACTGCGGTCCGGACGGCGAGTCTGCCGGCTACCCGTTCAACCCGAATGGCTCGTACGGGGATATCGCCGGCCTGACGGATGCGTCTGGGCGGATACTCGGCCTCATGCCTCACCCCGACCGGTTCCTTCGCGCGTCTCAGCACCCCAACTGGACGAGGCGCGGTGTATCCGAAGGCGAGGGGGATGGCATGGCGTTCTTTCGCAACGCCGTCCAGTCAGCGCGGTCGCTCTGCTGAACGGGCGCTTCAGAGGGTGGCGACGTCGACCAGTTGACTGTACTCGATGAGCCCGCTCTCCGCCGCGTTCTCCATCTGGAAGCCGGCCTCGGCAGCGGCGGCCACTGGGTTCAGGCCGCCAAGCAGGACCATGCCGACCCGATTGACACTCACGTCGATCTGACACACCGGCTCGCTCGTGTTTCCGAGCAGGTAGACGGCGTTCATTCCGGCGGCTTTGAGCTCCTCGATGCGCTTCTCAACTATCACCCGCGACGGCGCCAGGACCTCCCTGAAGTTCGCCAGAATGCGGCCGGACCCGGTCGTTGCCGCCTCGCGCACGGATGTCATTCCGGCGCGGATGTACTGCTCGGACGGGTCCAGCGAAGTGCCGTCGTACCGGATGATGGCGACAAAGCGGCGTGGCTTCCCGTTCCGCAGCTCGAGGACACCTCCGAAGCGCGACTCGATTGGCACCGAAGACTTGAGCAGCACGCCGTTCACGATGACGCCGCAGACTGTCGCCAGCCCGACCTTGCCGGGGGGCACGACGCGCGTCCCGATCCGCTCACCTTCGCGGGCCACCGCGACGCGCCGGCTTGCGCATAGTCCGGCGTCGAAAGCGGGCAGCATCGCCCTGACGGCCTGCTGGAAGTCCTCGGTACGAAACAGGGACGCGTTCACCGGTACCAGCCCTGTGCGTCGGGTGGGGTCGAAGGTCGTTCGAAAGGCAAGCAGTTGCAGCTTCTCGATGATGAAGCCGACCTGCTCAGGCGCCAGCGCCATGCGTAGCTCTTCGAGTCCGGCGGCCGTGATGCCGCGGCCGTCCCGGCCGAGCGCCTCGGTGTAGCCTCGCTCGTCGGTCATACGCAGGTGGTAGCGGACCGCGCGTTCACTCAGAAAGACACCGTGCCGCTCGAGCTCACGGGAGATGGCGATGGAGCCTAGCGGCTCCGACGACTCCGACAGCACCTTCAGGATAGCGAGCGTCTTCCTCTCGGTGTCCCTGTCCAGGCTCTGCATCTCAGCCCCTCCCACACACTCCCGTTGCGGAAGTGACGGTTTTCGACTCGGAAACGGCCGCAGTGCTCTGCTCGCAACGCGGCCGCGTCATGCCGGTTCGCTCGGCCACGATACTCAGAAAGTACTGGTGAACGCGCAGGTCGTCGACGAACTCGGGGTGGAAGCTGGTTACAAGGATTGCATCCTGTCTGCAGGCTACAATGCTCCCGTTGCTGACACGCGCCAGCACCTCGACCCCGCGGCCGCACCGCTCTATGATCGGCGCACGGATGAACACACCGCGGAACGATGGGCCGACCAGCCCTGAGAATGGGAGGTCTTCCTCGAAGCTCTCGACCTGACGGCCGAAGGCGTTGCGGGCAATCGCGATGTCGAGAAGTCCGAGAGGCTTCATCCTGTGACTGGAGATCTCCGTCGCGAGACAGACTGCCCCGGCGCACGTGCCGAGCACCGTCAGACCCGCGGAGACGGCTGCACACATCGGCCCCCGGAGGCCGTACTCGTCAATGAGCTTCAGAATGGTTGTCGATTCGCCACCGGGGATGATGAGTCCGGCAAGGCCGTTCAGGTGCTCCGGTAGGCGAATCTCAACGCTTTCCGCGCCAAGTCGGCCCAGCGCTCGCCGGTGCTCGGCGAACGAGCCTTGAAGAGCGAGAACTCCCACGACAGGTGTAGCGTTCGTCATACTGCAGTCTCCAGAGAGAGCTTGTCCAGACCTATCTGCACCGGCACAGGGTAGTCTCCGGTGAAGCATGCGGTGCAGAGCTTATCGTACTCCTCGCGTACTGAGTGCAGCAGCGAGCGGAGGCTCAGGTAGCCGAGCGAGTCCGCGTGCACGTGGTCACGTATCTCTTCGATGCTCTTCCGTGTGGCGATGAGCTCCTGCTCGGTCGCCATGTCGACGCCCAGATAGCAGGGATGAAGAATCGGAGGTGCGCAGATGCGCAGGTGAATCTCCTTCGCGCCGGCTCGGCGCAGCAGCGCGACGACATGGGGCGTCGTTGTGCCGCGAACGATGCTGTCGTCAACGACCACGAGCTTCTTGCCCGCGATGACGTCGCTGAGCGGATTGAACTTCAACTGAACTCCGAGGTCCCTCAACCGCTGGTCGGGCGAGATGAAAGTACGGCCGACGTACCGGTTCTTCAGCAATCCTTCGCAATAGGGTATGCCCGATGCCTCGGACAGGCCGATGGCGGCAGGGATAGCGGAATCGGGTACGCCCACCACGAAGTCGGCGTCGACGGGATACTCGTCCCACAACCGGGCGCCCATGCGCTGTCGCGCTTCGTAAACAAGCCTCCCGTCCAGAATGCTGTCCGCTCTGGCAAGGTAGATGTACTCGAAGACGCAGGATGCCTTCCGCGACGGCAGGCCGATCTGGTGCCGCCGGACGCCGTCTGTAGAGATGCTCAGGATCTCTCCCGGCTGCAGGTCCCGCTCGAACCGCGCGCCGATATGGTCGAGACCGCATGACTCGGATGAGACGACCGGACTGGCTCCGACATGGCCAAGGCACAGGGGACGGACGCCGAGCGGATCGCGGACGGCCATCAGGGTATCCTTCGTCAGGAGCACGAGTGAATATGCGCCGACCAGACGCCGTGCGGCAGAGGCTACGCGTTCCGGCCAGTCCGCCCCCGGTGACGCGAGAATAAGGTTGGCGACGACCTCAGAATCGGTGCCGGTTCTGAACTTGAATCCGCGGGCCTCGAGTCCACGCCTCAACTCGAGGGCGTTCACGATGTTGCCGTTGTGGGCGAGCGCCAGCATGCCGGCCTCGCCGTCGACCAACAGCGGCTGGGCATTCTCGACGTTGCTCGAACCAGTTGTCGAGTAGCGGTTGTGTCCGATGCCGACGAATCCCCTGAGCCTGCTGAGCGAAGACTCGTCGAAGACCTGAGAGACGAGACCAGCCGCCGCATGGCGCTTCAGTTCCCTGCCGTCCGAGACGACGATGCCGCTGCTCTCCTGACCGCGGTGCTGCAGGGCATAGAGGCCGAAGAAGATGAGACGCGCAACGTCCTCACCAGGCGCGAGCACCCCGAAGACGGCACATCTGTCCCGAATCATGGCTGAATCAATCCCGGTCAACTGCCGCACAGGCGCCGGCCTAACGGCTGACCCTCCTGGCGTCCTCCATCATCGCGACGAATCTCTGGAAGAGGTAGTTGCTGTCCATAGGTCCCGGTGTGCCCTCGGCATGGTACTGAATGGAGATGAGCGGCAGGTCGGTGTGAGCGAGTCCCTCGACGGTGCCGTCATTCAGGTTGACGTGGCTGACCTGCAGGCAGGAAGGCAGGGACGACGCGTCGACCGCGTAGCCGTGATTCTGGGTCGTAATGTAGACGCGGCCCGTGGCGACGTCCTTCACCGGGTGGTTGCCGCCGTGGTGTCCGAACTTCAACTTGTAGGTGCTCGCTCCGAGCGCGCGCGCCACAACCTGGTGTCCAAGGCAGATCGCCATCACTGGCACGGTACCGATGAGCTCCCGCATTGTCTCTTCAAGCGCTGTCAGGTGGACAGGGTCGCCCGGACCGGGCGAGAGGAGAAGCCCATCCGGGCGCAGAGCGCGAATTGCGGCCGCCTCCGAACTCATGGGCACCACAGTGACTCGGCAGCCGGCGGAAGACAGGAAGCGCACGATGCTCCGCTTGACGCCGCAGTCGACCAGCGCGACATGGAGGCCTCGCCCGGCAACGGCCGGCTCAACCACGTACTTGCGGTCCGTGGACACCTCACCAGCCAGATGCTGCGCCCCGTACGCCGGAGCGCCGCGAAGCGCCTCCAGCGCTTCCGAGGGGGCCATCTCGCTGGTGATGACGCCCATCATGACCCCGGAGGCTCGAAGCTTCCGCGTCAAGGCGCGAGTGTCGATCCCGGAAATGCCGGGAATACCGTAGGCCTTCAGATACTCGTCGAGCGTCCGCTTCGATTCGAAGTGGCTCGGAGTGTCACAATGCTCCCGCACGACGAGACCGCGAACCTGTACCTGGGGGGACTCATCGTCGATGTCGTTGATACCGTAGTTGCCGATGAGGGGGTACGTCAGCGTGAGGAGTTGCCCGGAAAATGAGGGGTCCGTGAGCATCTCCTGGTAGCCGACCATGCTGGTGTCGAACACCGCCTCACCATACGAGGTGGTGGCGGCGCCGAACGACTCCCCGACATAGGTGGTGCCGTCCTCGAGGACGAGGTACGCTTTCTGAGTCATCGTCCGCTCCTTCGCAGTCGGTGGCTGAATGCGCAACGCTGGTCAGCCATGGAACCTGTTCGTTATCGGCAATCGGCGGTCACGGCCGAACGCCCTGGTGGTTATCTTGATGCCCGGCGGCGCCTGGCGCCGCTTGTACTCGGTGTTATCGACCAGTCTGGCGGTCTTCTCCACTGTCGCCAGGTCGTAGCCGAGCGCAACGATCTGCGCGATGCTTCGGTCGTCTTCCACGTATGATCTCAGGATCGGGTCGAGTATCTCGTAGGGCGGCAGACTGTCGCTGTCTTTCTGATCGGGGCGCAGCTCAGCCGAGGGCGCCCGCTCGATGACGGGCCGGGGAATGACGGGAGTAGCGCCGATCGAGTTACGATACGCCGCCAGCTCATAGACGAGGGTCTTGGGGACGTCCTTGAGCACGGCGAACCCGCCCGCCATGTCGCCGTACAGGGTGGTGTAGCCCGTTGCCATCTCGCTCTTGTTGCCTGTGGTGAGTACGAGCCAGCCGAACTTGTTCGATAGTGACATGAGTACTGTGCCGCGGATGCGGGCCTGCAGGTTCTCCTCCGTGGCGTCCGGCTCCCGCCCGGCGAAGGTCTCCGCCAGCATGTCGAGAAAGGCCTTGTGTGCCGACTCGATCGGGATGTCCAGCAACCGCAACCCCAGGTTACGGGCAACGGCTTGCGCGTCCGAGATGCTGCGACCTGCGGTGAATCGCGAGGGCATGCAGACACCAACCACGTTCTCCGGTCCCAGTGCGTCGTGTGCGATGCAGGCGACAAGTGTGGAGTCGATGCCTCCGGACATACCTACGACCACTGTCTTGAAGCCGTTCTTGAGGACGTAATCGCGTGTCCCGAGGACGAGCGCCTGGTAGACCTCTTCGCGAGGATCGAGTTGAGGCGGCAGAGGGGGCGTGATGGTGGACTTGGCTGCTCCGAAAGTGCGGCCGGTGACGGCAACGCTGGAGTGCTCGAGACCCTGTCCGATGATGAAGGACTCCGCCTTGCGCCATCTGGGATCGTGCAGCCGTGCGCGGAAGACCGACTCTACCTGCACGTCGGCGAGGACGAGGTCTTCCAGGAATGGCCGGCCGGCGGCGAGAACGGTTCCGCGTTCGTCGACAATGATGCTGTCGCCATCAAACACGAGTTCGTCCTGCCCTCCGACCAGGTTGCACATCGCGAAAACGCAGACGTTGTCCTGCGCGCGCGTGGCAAGCATCTGGCGACGGGTGTCGCGCTTGCCGCGATGGTACGGAGACGCGCTCAGGTTGACGATGATCTCAGCGCCGTTTGCCGCCTGAACGCTTGCCGGGCCGCCCTCGTACCAGACGTCTTCGCATATCGTGACGCCGATGCCGATTCCTCCGACATCGAACACGGGGCAATCGTGACCGGCTCGGAAGTACCGGTTCTCGTCGAATACGCCGTAGTTCGGCAGGAAGACCTTGTGGTAGATGCCCACGATTCGACCTTCGTCGATGAGTGCCGCCGCGTTGTAGACGTCGGCATCGCTGTCGATGAAGCCGACTACCACGAGCGGACCGTGACAGTTGGACGCTATCTTCAGGAGGGACGCCTGGTTCTGACTGATGAAGCGCGGGCGGAGCAGGAGGTCCTCCGGAGGGTATCCGGAGATGGCCAGTTCAGGAAACACCACGATGTCGGCGCCAGCATCGGCTGCTCTCCCGATGCTCTCAACGATCCTGGAGGTGTTGCCCTCAAGGTCGCCGACAGTGCTGTTAATCTGCGCAAGTGCGACCCGGACAGACAGCGCTTGCCGTCTGCCCGGGTCGCTCATTCTCTGTATCACGCTACTCTCGTCACCGGCGACCGCTTGCCGGACCCGCTACGATATTGTAGCAGGTCGCCGAGTTAGAACACCGGCAGGTAACGCTTGATCTCGAACTCGGTCACCTGTGTGCGATACTCGTCCCACTCGAGCTTCTTGTTCGCGATGAACGCGTTGAAGACGTGCTCGCCCAGCGCCTTGCGCACGAGTTCGCTCTTCTCAGTCAGCAGGATGGCCTCGTACAGGCTTGCTGGGAGGGTGTCGATGCCGCGCTTCTTGCGCTCCTCGGCGCTCATCTCGTACACGTTCTCCTCGACGGGCTCGGGAGGAGTGAGCTTCTCTTCAATGCCCGCGAGGCCGGCGGCCAGCATCACCGAGAAAGCCAGGTAGGGGTTGCAGGCCGGGTCCGGCGAACGGAACTCGATGCGCGTCGCCACTTCCTTGCCGGGCTTGTAGTCGGGCACCCGGATGAGGTCGGCCCGGTTGCGGCGCGCCCAGGACAGATACACGGGGGCCTCATAGCCTGGAACCAGCCGCTTGTAGGAGTTGATCCACTGGTTCGTGACAGCGGTGAACTCCGGGGCGTACTTCAGGATACCGGCGATGTAGGAAAGGGCCGCAGGCGAGAGCGAGTACAGACCCTTCGCGTCGAAGAACGTGTTGCGGGCGTCCTTGAACAGGGACTGGTGGACGTGCATTCCGCTGCCGTTGATGCCGAAGACGGGCTTGGGCATGAATGTCGCATGCACGCCGTGCGCAAGTGCGATTTCCTTGACGACCAGCCGGTAGGTCATGACGTTGTCGGCCATCGTCAGAGCATCCGTGTACCGCATATCGATCTCGTGCTGGCTGGGAGCTACCTCATGGTGAGAGTACTCGACGCCGATGCCCATGGTCTCCAGCGTCAGTACGGTCTCCCGGCGGAGGTCCGATGCGACGTCGAGAGGCGTCATGTCGAAGTACCCGCCTTCGTCCAGAGGCTCCGTTCCGTACTTATCTTTGAAGTAGAAGTACTCCAGCTCAGGTCCGACGTAGTAGGTGTATCCCTGCTCGGCGGCCCGCTGCAGGTTCCTCTTCAGGACGTAGCGCGGATCGCCCGCAAACGGCGTCCTGTCCGGGTTCACGATGTCGCAGAACATGCGCGCAACCGCGTTGTGTTCCTTCGGTCGCCAGGGCAGCAGTTGGAAGGTCTCGGGGTCGGGCAACGCCATCATGTCGCTCTCATCGATGCGGCAGAAACCCTCGATGGACGAGCCATCGAAGCCCATGCCCTCCGCGAGCGCCCCCTCGAGCTCCTCGACGGTAATGGCAAAGCTCTTCAGGAACCCCAGGATGTCCGTGAACCACAGTCGGATGAACTTGACGTCGTGCTCTTTCGCAGTCTTGAGCACATACTCTTTCGCTTCATCCCTCGTTCGCTTGGCCATGCTTCCTCCTTAACGTGAGCGTGCAATGTCGATGCACTTCTCTGTTACGGGGACATTGTCGAGGCGAAATGTTACAGGGATGTTTCGCGGGTGTTGCGGCCCGGTGAATTGTGCCGCGGTCAGGACCGCTGAAGCAGCTCGCGTTCCAGGAGTTGGCGCGTCACAGCCGGATTGGCGCGCCCGCGGGTGAGCCGCATCACCTGGCCTGTCAGAAAGGTGATGGACTGGGGCTTGCCGGCCCGGAAGTCAGCCGCCGCCTTGGGGTTCTCGGCGATCACCTGTCGTATTGCCTCGACGAGGGCGTCGGAGCCGCTTATCTGTCCGAGGTTGAGTTCCTCCATGATCGCGGCCGGCATTTTGCCCGACTTGTACATCTGCTCGAGCACCTGCTTTGCCGCCGGACCGCCCAGCGCCCCGCGGTCGATGAGTTCAACCAGCTCGGCGACGCCCTCCGGGCGGAGCGGACAGTCGCAGACCTCCACACCGTCGGCGTTCAGCAGCCGACTGACATCGCTCAACAGCCAGTTGGCGACTGCCCGCGCCTTGCCGGCTCCGGACTTCTCGACGCATCGCTCGAAGAAGTCCGCCATGGCGCGGGAGGCGACCAGCGTACCGGCGTCCGCCGGCTGGAGAGCGTAGTCGGAGACGAATCTCGTTCGGCGCGCGTCGGGCAATTCGGGCATAGAGGCGCTGATGCGGTCGGTCCAAACACGGTCGAGCACGAAGGGAGGGATGTCCGGCTCGGGGAAGTAGCGGTAGTCCTCGGCGTACTCCTTGGTGCGCTGGAGCACGGTCACCCCCTCGCCGTCGAGCCAGCCCCTCGTCTCCTGCTGCAGTGTGCCGCCACGCTCCAGAACGTCGGCCTGGCGCTCCTCTTCGTACTTGAGGGCGCGATAGACTCCCCTGAAGCTGTTCATGTTCTTGACTTCGATCTTCGCGCCGAACTCCGTCGAGCCGTACGGTCGGAGGCTGATATTGGCGTCGCAGCGAAAGCTGCCTTCCTCCATGTTGCCGGTGGAGACACCGAGATAGCGCAACAGCGCGCGAAGACGCACGAGGTACTCGCGAGCCTCTTCTGCCGAACGCATGTCCGGCTCGCTCACGGTCTCCATCAGCGGGACCCCCGAGCGGTTGACGTCGATCAGGCTGTATCGTCCCATGTGCAGCGACTTGGCGACATCTTCCTCCAGGTGTACGCGCGTGATGCCGATTCGCTTGGCAACGCCGTTCACCTCGATGTCCAGCCATCCGGAGCGGCCGATGGGCATGTCGTACTGAGAGATCTGGTAGCCCTTCATCAGATCGGGGTAGAAGTAGTTCTTGCGGTCGAACCGTGTGTCCGGAGGGAGCTCGCAGTGCAAAGCGAGAGCCGTCATCATCACGCACTCGATGGCGCTGCGGTTCGCCACCGGCAGGCTCCCCGGCATGCCGAGACACACCGGGCACACATGCGAGTTGGGTGCTGCGTTCTGATAGTCGGCCGAGCAACCGCAGTACATCTTGGTGCGCGTCAGCAACTGCGCGTGCACCTCGAGACCGATGATAGTCTCGTACTTCGGTGATGCGCTCATGTCAACCTCCGGCGTCCGGAGACTGCGGTGCTAGACCGCATCCGCCCCCGCTTCGCCCGTGCGGATACGCATCGCATCATACACGGGCAGAACGAATATCTTTCCGTCGCCGATGTCGCCCGTGCGAGCCGTACCGGCCAGAGCCTGCATCACGCCGGCCACGTCTTCCTCGAGGACAACGACCTCGACCTTGGCCTTGGGCAGAAGGTCAACCTCGTATTCCCCTGACCTCTGCTGGAGGCGCAGACCCTTCTGGCGGCCACGTCCGTACACCTGCGAGACGGTCATTCCGAAGTATCCGCGGGCTTCAAGTGCATTCTTGACGGCGTCCAGCCGTTCTTCACGGATAATCGCCTCGATCTTCTTCATGATACTACGCCTCCGTATGCGCGTTCAGCATGCTCGGCGAGGTCCAACCCGATGGTTTCCTCGCGACTCGGAACCCTCAACCCCATCGTCGCGGAGATTGCGCGACCCAGTCCGTAGCTCATCGCGAAGGCAAAAGCCGCCACGACCGCTACGCCGAGGGCCTGCAGTCCGATCTGGGCGGGGTTGCCGTACAGGAGGCCTGTAGCGCCTCCGCTGACAGCGGGGTCGGCGAAGAGGCCGGTGGCCAGTGCACCCCAGACACCACCCATGCCGTGCACCGCCCACACATCCAGCGACTCATCGACTCCCAGCTTCACACGGAGCCGGATGCAATAATAGCACAGGCACGATACGACTACCCCCATCGGGATGGCCATCACCGGGGAGACGAACCCGGCAGCGGGGGTGATAGCCACGAGGCCGGCCACGGCTCCAGTAGCGGTCCCCAGCGCGCTGGGGCGACGGTCCCACCACGACAGCAGCATCCAGGTCAGAGCTGCGGCCGCGGCGCTGGTGTTCGTCGCGACGAACGCCGACGATGCGAGCCCTCCTGAAGTCAGCGCGCTTCCGGCATTGAAGCCGAACCACCCGAACCAGAGGAGTCCCGCGCCGAGTACCACCATCGGGACGTTGTGCGGTTCCATCGCCTCTCCCTTGCCATACCCCTTTCGGGGACCCAGCACGATGGCGAGCGCCAGAGCGGAGAATCCGGCGCAGATGTGCACTACGGTTCCGCCGGCGAAGTCCAGGGCGCCGAGGGACAGGAGCCAACCACCCGCGCCCCAGACCCAGTGCGCGACAGGGCAGTACACCACGGTGAGCCAGAGGACGGAGAAGAGAAGCAGCGCTCGGAAGCGCATGCGCTCGACGACCGCTCCGCTGATCAGCGCCACCGTGATGACTGCGAACATCCCCTGGAAGGCGAAGAACGCCAGGTGAGGGATGGTGCCGGCGTAGGTGTCCGAAGGTGCCTGTCCGACTCCGAGGAGGAACACGTGCTCAAGTCCGCCAATCAGGCCGCCCCGGTCGGCGCCGAATGCGAGGCTGTATCCGTACAGCACCCACAGCACTCCGACTAGGCCGAGCGCGCAGAAGGACATCATTGTCGTGGAGACCGCGTTCTTCCGCCTCACCATGCCGGAGTAGAAGAGCGCAAGCCCCGGTGTCATCAGCATAACCAGCGCCGTGGATACGAGAACCCAGGCCGTGTCCGCCGCGTTGACACTCACTGCTCACCTCCCTTGCCAATGTGGGCGTGAGTGTAGGTGCGCCAGGTTTCCTCTGCGTTACGGCATTGTTACAACGGTGTTTCGCGGGATGGTGGGAGGGACGCTATGCGTCTCGATGGAAGCGGTAGCCGATGTTGCGGACCGTATCGATGAATGTGTGGTTCGCGTCCTCTATCTTGCTGCGAAGGCGGCGGATGTGCACGTCCACCGTGCGGTCGCCGCCATAGTAGTCATAACCCCACACGCTGTTGAGCAGCGCCTCACGGGAGTGGACGCGGCCGGGATGGGCAGCCAGGAACCTGAGAAGCTCGTACTCCTTGAAGGTCAACTCGACGAGACTCCCGGAGAGGCTGACTTCGCACGTCGTCGTGTCGATCGTGAGATCGCCTCTACGGATGATCTCGCCGCCGGACGGACTGGTGCTGGCCAGCCGGCGGGCCCGCGCGCGGAGTTCCTCTGCGTCGGCTCCCTCGATAGCGAAGTCATCGATGGCGAGCGAGGCGGCAACGGCAGCACTCATCGAGGTGGGGACGACGACCAGCACGGGGCACTGTACCAGTCGCTTCACCTGTGGGGGAAGCGTCGAGATGTCTCGCTCGGAAGCGACGCAGGCGACGACGAGCCTCGGCGTCGGACGTAGCACTGATGCGAGACCCGGCAAGGTGGCTTCCTGGACGTCCACATCTTCGAGCAGTCCGAGGGCGTTGGCGACGGCCGTGCCGTCCGCAGGCTCAATCGCGACGATGACGATGCGCATGGCCATGTGGCGGCCCTCAAGGCAGTGGACTAGTACGCGTAGAGCCGTCCGTACGGCCGGAGATAGAGAGGGAACAGCTTGATGAACTCGGCCGAGAGGATGGCTTTCTCGTCAACTCCGAAGTGGCGCGCATACCGCTGCACGGCATCCCCGATGGCACGGCGGTCAGCTTCGTCCGGTGAGGACACGCCGACCTCCTTGCCGAGCTGGTGGTCTTCGACATGCCCGCGCAGGTAGATAGCACCCCCATGCATGCCCGTCCCGATGAAGCGGGCACGTGACCACCCCAACCCTCGTTCGTCCAATCCTAACACGACCAGGATGCCTCCGGCCATGTACTCGCCGAGGAAGTCCTGCGCCCCGCCTCCGACGACGACAAGGGGCCGGCGGCCCTCGTATTCCTTCATGTGAATGCCCGCGCGATAGCCGGTTCCATCCCTGACGAATATGGCGCCGCCCCGGGCTGCAAGGCCGAGAGCGTCCCCGGCGCGTCCATGCACCACGATCTCTCCGTCGTTCATCGTGTTGCCGACGCCGTCCTGACCGTTGCCGTGGATGTGGATGAGCGGACCGTTCATGAACGCCCCGAGGTCATTCCCGGGGGTGCCGTACAGCTCCAGCGTCACGCTGGCTTGAAGATTCGTACCGATGTAGCGCTGTCCGTTCACGTTTCGCACGACGATATGGTCGGCGCCGTGCTGGACCGCGTCGTTCAAGGAAGCGTTCAGCTCGCGGTAGGTCTGACCAAGTGCGTCGATTTCCATGAATCCCTTCTCTGTGCCGTGAGCGGCTGACGCTAGGTTCCCGCCATCCTGACGCCGAGCACGTCCATCTCCGTGTCCGTGAGGCCGATGGCGCGCAGGTGGAGCCGGTTTCCGCGAAGGCTCTCGATGGCGTTCACGCCCATGCCGCCGAGCATGTCCTTGATCTCGAGGCTCCAGCCCCGCAGAAGATTGACGAGCCGCTGGGCGCCTATCTCAGGGTTGATGCGCTTCGTGAGAGCGGGGTCGCTCGTGCAGATGCCCCAGGAGCATTTGCCGGTGTGACACTGCTGACACACGTGGCACCCGAGGGCGATGAGCGCCGCCGTGCCGATGTACACGGCGTCGGCACCGAGAGCGATGGCCTTGGCGATGTCTGCGCTGTTGCGCAGACCTCCTGATGCCACGATGGAGGCCTGATTCCGGATGCCCTCCTCGCGCAACCTGGTATCGACCGACGCCAGGGCGAGCTCGATGGGGATGCCGACGTTGTCACGTATCGCCTTCGGTGTTGCTCCGGTAGCGCCACGAATGCCGTCGATTACGACGATGTCGGCGCCGGCGCGTACCGTCCCGCTGGCGATTGCCGCCGCGTTGTGCACTGCGGCTATCTTCACCGAGATGGGCTTCTCGTAGTTGGTCGCCTCTTTCAGCGCATAGATGAGCTGTCGCAGGTCCTCGATGGAGTAGATGTCGTGGTGCGGGAAGGGCGAGAGGGCATCGGTCCCGCGGGGAATCATGCGCGTCCGGGACACGTCGTCCGTGACCTTCTCGCCGGGGAGATGTCCGCCGATGCCGGGCTTGGCTCCCTGGCCGATCTTGATCTCCACGACTCTGGCGTTGCGTAGATACTCCGCGTGGACGCCGAACCGGCCCGACGCGACCTGGACCACGGTGTTCGGTGTGTAGCGCGCGAGCGAGGGGTGCAGTCCTCCCTCACCCGTGTTCCACAGGGTGCCGAGCTCGGACGCGGCCCGCGCGAGGGACTTCTGGACATTCAGACTGACGGCGCCGTACGACATGGCGGCGAACATGATGGGCACCTCGAGCCGCACCTGAGGCGGCATCACGGTCTTCAGCTTCCCGGCCGCGTCGAACTCCACCCGGTCAGGCTTGCGACCGAGATAGGTGCTCAACTCCATCGGCTCGCGCAGGGGATCGATCGACGGGTTCGTCACCTGGCTTGCATTCAACAGCAGGTTGTCCCAGTAGATCTTGTGCCCCTTGTCGCTGCCCATGCCGGTCAGAATCATGCCGCCGCTCTCCGCCTGCTTCAGGATGTCTTCGATGACCTCCGAGCGCCAGTTGGCGTTGGGGCGGTACTCCAGGGGATTGCGGCGAACCGTGAGTGCGTTTGTCGGGCAGAAGGCCACGCAGCGATGGCAACCCACGCAGCTCTGTTCGTGCGTCTTGACGACGTTCTCGTCCTCGTCATAGTAGTGGACGCCGAAGGAGCACTGGTTCACGCACACCTTGCACTGGACGCAGCGGCTCGGGTCGCGCTCCACGATGAATGCAGTGGGGAGGTAGCTCTTCATTGTCATGTCTTATAGCCTCACCGGCACCTGGCGGTCGTGCAGGTACTGCTTCGTCTGCAGTATCGTGAGCTGGCGGTAGTGGAAGATGCTTGCCGCCAGCACCGCGTCGGCGTAGCCGTCGCTCAGCGCCCGGTACAGGTCCTCGGCGCTGCCTGCCCCGCCGCTGGCAATCACGGGAATCGAGACACTGGTGGAGACGGCCCTCGTCAGCTCCAGATCGTAGCCGGCCTTGTGGCCGTCGGCATCCATGCTGGTGAGAAGGATCTCTCCCGCCCCGAGTTCCGCCGCGCGTATGGCCCACTCCACCGCGTCCAGCTCGACGGATACGCTCCCACCGTACGTGTGAACCTGCCATCTGGCCGGAGATGCATCGGGCATCCGCTTGGCGTCGATTGCGACGACGATGCACTGCGTGCCGAACTTCTCAGCGGCCCGGCTGATGAGTCTCGGGTCTGCGACGGCGGCGGTATTGAGCGACACCTTGTCGGCCCCGCCGAGGAGCATGCGCCTCATGTCCTCCAGGTTGCGTAGACCGCCACCGACGGTGAGCGGTATGAACACAACGTCGGCAATACGCTCGACGACCTCGACCATTGTGTCCCGGTGTTCTTTGCTGGCCGTGATGTCGAGGAACACGAGCTCGTCCGCGCCCTCGTGGTAGTAACGCCGCGCCAACTCAACCGGGTCGCCGGAGTCCCGCAGCGATTCGAAGCTGGTGCCCTTGACTACCCTGCCGTCTTTGACGTCAAGGCATGGGATGATCCTCTTAGTGAGCACCGGCTGTGACCTCGCGTTGTGGCACGGGCCCATCCTGAGTCGGGACCTGTCCGAGCCGGGCAATGACTGGCTGTCCTCCGACCGGGATCCAGGTGTCATCAAGGTCGGGGCTCACCAGCCGTATGGCTGACTCCTCCGAGGAGAGGTACGCCGTGGAACCCTTCGTCGCAACGACAAGAGGCCGCAGACGGATGCGGTCGGTCAGACCGACCATCTCTCCCTGTCGTCCGATGATGACGGTGAAGGGTCCGTTCAGCAACAGGCTGCCATAGGTGATTCTCAGGACGCGCTCGATCTCTGCCTCTTCGCCGCTGCGGCGCGTCAGGTCGGTCCAGAAAGGCGCGGCAAGCACCCGGGCGGCTGTCTCCATGGGAAGGCCGTGGCGCCGAACAAGAAGATCGACCGCGTAAGCAACGACCTCCGTGTCGGTCTGCAGCGAACAGACATAGCCGTACTGCTCCAGGAAGCGACGGTTGATGCCGTAGGACGAAATCTCGCCGTTGTGGACGACCGTCCAGTCGAGCAGACTGAAGGGGTGGGCGCCTCCCCACCATCCCGGCGTGTTCGTGGGGAATCGTCCGTGTGCTGTCCACAGATAGGCGCTGTACTGCTCCAGACGGAAGAAGCGGGCGATGTCGAAGGGGTGACCCACGCCCTTGAACACACCCATGTTCTTGCCGGCCGAGAAGACGAAGCTGTCCGGTATGCTGGTGTTGATGTACATCGTGGCGTCGGCCAGGAACTGCGCCTCATCAGGCCCGGAGGCACGGTCGGGCCGCGGCAGGGCGAAATACCGCTGCATCATGGGCGGACCTGCGACGGCCGACGCGTCGACTTCCATTGCCTCGGATCTGTCTATGACGAATCGTGCCGAAAGGTACTCCTCGGTCTGCCTCTGTCCCTCGCGACTGGTGTACATCAGGTGCAGGGCGTACTTGTCCGCGTGGTCAGGATACAGGCCATACGCGGCGAAGCCACCGCCCAGACCGTTGTCGCGGTCGCGCATGAGATCGATGGCCCGTATCGGGACGTCGGCAGGGATGGATGCGCCCGACGTGTCCATCACACCGAAGATGGAACAACCATCCATCACTTTGTCGTCGCCATGGGGATTATTGCAGCGTGCAACCTGTATCATGCTATCCACCTTGCGCCCCGGAGCCGCGCGACGCCGCGCTGGCGAGGCGCATATGCTATCCCTTCCAGTTGACCGACGCACCGTCCTTCGTGACGTCGTCCTGCCAGAGTTCGGGCGGAAGCGACAGCAACCCGAAACCCTCGCTGACCAGCGCCTTTCGGAAGCCGTCCACGCGCACTCTGCGCTTCATGAGCATGTGTATGAGACCGGAGGTGTCCGTGCTTCCCGCGAAGACCATGCCGATGACGACCCCGTTTCGCAGGACTATCTTGCGGTAGGAGCCTGCGGAGCTGGCAACCTCGATGTCGACCGCGGAGGAGCTGTCCTCTATCACTCCTGCTGAAGCAACGGAAAGGCCGAAGTAGGGCAGTGCATTGAGTGTTGTGCCGCCTTCGTAGACGCGGGACAGCCCTGCCATATTGGCGCCCGCAACGGCCCCTCCCGACACCGCGTTCGGCCAGACGGCTATCACGCCGGACGTTCCGCGGACGAAGTCGTAGGACTGGGAGGCATCTCCACACGCGAAGACGTCGGGGCGGGAAGTGCGCATCTGCTCATCGACGACGATGCCCCGCTCGACGGTCAGCTCGCCTGCCGCAAGTTCCGTGCGTGGCCGTACGCCGACGGCAAGGATGACCATCTCGCACGGAATCCTCGTATCATTGTCGAGCAGTACTGAAGCTACGGAACCGGTTTGTCCCGGGCTGCCGTCGATGGACACTACGCGCCGACTCGTCAGGACGGACGCGCCGGCGGCGGTCGCGGCATCCTCGACCAGACACGACGCGGCGGAGTCGAGCATGGCGCTGAGAATGCGCGGCTGCATCTCCACGACCGAGACGCCGACGCCGCGTTTCAGCAGAGCATCCGTCGCACTGAGCCCGATGAACCCTCCGCCGATGACAACGGCGTGGCGAACGGCAGGGACGAACGACGCGACCGCCCTCGCGTCGTCATAGGTAGTGAAGGTGAATACCCCGGGACGCCTGTTTCCCGGAATCGGAGGGACGATGGGCGTGCTTCCTGTCGCCAGCAGCAGCCTGTCCCAGCCGACCAGGGCGCCGTCCTGCAGTCGTAGGAGGTGACCTCCCGTGTCCACTGCGGCGACCCTGGTGTTGAGACGCAGTTCGATGCCGCAGTCGCGATAGTACCCGGGGGGCACAAGCGCCATCTGCTCGACCGCCTTCGCCTCGGATACGTGCTTTGCGATGAGGGGGCGGGAGTATGCCGCATAGGGTTCCTCGGACAGCACAAGCAGCGTGCCCCTGTCATCGACTTTGCGCAACTCGCGCACTGCCGCCACGGCTCCGGCCGAGTTGCCGACCACGACGTACTTGAAGTGCTCCATGTTGTGTCTTGCTCCGGAGCCTCCCGGCTATTCCGCGACCGCCGAGAGGAAGTTCCGATAGACGCGGAGACCGACGCCTCCGCTCTTCTCTGGGTGGAATTGCGTTGCGATGAGGTTGCCTTTCTGTACGACACTGCAGAATCGGACACCGTAGTCCGTCTGTCCGGCTATGACGGACGGCTCGGCCGGTTCAGCAATGTAGCTGTGCACAAAGTAGAAGTTGCTGCCCGGCAGGATGCCGCGGAAGAGTGGATTGGCCGCGTCGAAATACACCTGGTTCCAGCCCATGTGGGGGACCTTCTCCCACGTTGGGAGACGGACGACGTGCCCCGGGAGGATGCCCAGGCATTTCCGCCCGCCGCCCTCAGTGGAGTCATCGAAAAGAACCTGCAGACCCATGCAGATGCCCAGGAACGGCCGGTCTGCTTCCGCCCACGAGCGCACAACGTCACCGAGTCCACGGCTGTCGAGGCCTTCCATCGTATCCGCGGCAGCCCCGACGCCGGGAAGTACGAGCGCCCGCACCTGGCTGATGTCCGCGGCCGTATCGATGACGCGCACGGAGCAGCCGACAGTGCGCAGCGCAGAGAGGACGCTGCGCAGGTTGCCTGCACCGTAGTCGATGACCGCAACGTTCACGAGGCGCCTTTCCGTTCAGCGGCGGTTGGCAACAACCACGCGGACGATGTTCTGCCGCGCCACGACGTGCTGGGCGTTGCCTTCCCTGACGAAGACGTGCATCAGCCCGAGGACTTCGTACTCGCCGTTCTCGACGGTGGACGTGTCCCAGCTGACCGGGAAATTGGCGACCTGGTCGTCGGACTCACCAAGCTTGACCCATGTGAGCTGGTCAACCTTGCGCATGTACCAGGGGTTGGTAATCTTGACGACCGGTCCCGTGAGGCCGAGCGAATCGAGGTCCTTTCGCAGGAGGCTCTCGTCAAGCTCCTCCCGGAGCAGGACCCTGCCGGAGAAGGTCCTCAGCGTTTCCGACGGAACGATGAAGTGAGGTCCCCAGTTGTCGGGCATTGCCTTCCTCCTCGGCGCCGTGCATTGCCGTCCGGACGGCGAATCCGCCGCACCCGAGGACCTCCTCCGACAGGGATGAAGCGCAACGGGTGCAGACTAGCTGTCCAGTACCGCCAGCGCCTCCTCTTTGTACGCATCCATAACGTACGGGATTCCGCTGACCTTCGTGCACTCTTCGGTGAGAGACATGAGGTCACGGCGGCTGATGCTGTTCACACTGAAGTTCCGGCTGCCGGCCATTATCTGCTGCAGGCCGACCTTCAGCTTCTGCGAGTAGCTGTAGATGCCCAGAGCGCCGAGAGGAATGTTCTTCATCTCGTCCGCGCCGACCATCTTCTTCACTTCCTCGTAGCACACGAAAATCTCTTCGGGCGTGGAGCCGAACTGGCTGACGGTATTCGGCAGCTTGCCGTCCTGCAACCACTTGGCGATATTCTTGCCCACCATGCCCGGTATCATCATGGCGCGCCCCATGCAGATGGCCTTGACGAACGGCGAACCGAGCGCCAGGGCCTTAAATATGCCGTCCTCGCTGCTGAAACCGCCGGCGAAGGCGATATCCGGCACGCGCTCCCCTCTGTCAGCGAGCCGCTTGCAGAACTCATAGGCCGACGAATGCAGGTAAAGGCTCGGGATGCCCCATTCCTCCATCATCCGCCACGGGCTCATGCCGGTTCCGCCGGAGGAGCCGTCGATGGTCAGCAGGTCGACATGGGCTTTTGAACCCCATTTGATAGCCATCGCAAGCTCACGAAGACTGTAGGCGCCGGTCTTCAGCGTGACCCTCTTGAAGCCCACGTCGCGCAGCCTCTGCACCTCCTGCAGGAAGCCATCCTCGCTGATGAACCCCATGCGACTGTGCCGCTCGAACTCCTTCAGAGCGCCGCTCTTGAAGGCAGCCTGGTTCATGGGATCGCTGGGGTCGGGAGTCACGATGTAGCCCCTCTGCTGGAGTTGTAGCGCGCGCTCCAGGCTGGCAACCTTGATTTCGCCGCCGATACACTTCGCTCCCTGTCCCCACTTGAGCTCGATCGTCTCCAGACCATGCTTCCGGTGTACATATTCGCCGGCGCCGAGGCGCGTATCCTCGACATTCATCTGCACCAGGATCTCGCCGTAACCGTCGTAGTAGCGACGGTAGATCTCAATCCGCCGATCCATGTCGGGCGCCGAGATGACCTTGCCCGCGGCATCCAACTCAAGCCTGGGATCGATGCCGCAGACGTTCTCGCCGCAGACGGCGGTGATGCCGCTCAGGGCGGCGCCGATCGCGAAGTGCTCCCAGTTCTTGCGGGCTATCTCCGTGGAGCCGAGCGCGCCGGTGAATACCGGGATTCGCAGCGGAACCTTGATATCCCATCCATACGACGTCTCCGTGTTCACAGCCGGGAACGTCGCGGTATCAGGCGTAGCTACGACGCCGTCCGGAAGCCCCTTGGCCCCCAGGGCGTATCCCTGGATGTTCAGGTGCGAGTAGTCGACCGGGTATTCCTTGTCACCGCCGGCGGTAATCTCTCCGAACGGTCCCGGGTAGATGAGCTCACGGCTGCGGAAGGTCGACTTGAAGACCTCGCAGTTGCCGGTGCAACCGTCGATACAACGGGAGCACAGACCACTCATCGGCGCAACATCGCGCGACCGATTCGCCGTACGAGTGGCGTCGTTCGAGTTGGGGCGTCTCAGATTCACAGCAATACCTCCTTAGCGCTAAGGCTTGCTGCAAATCATACCAGAATTGGATGGCGGTCACCGGCTGCCGGTACCGGCGCCGGAACCTCTTTTCTCACCTGCTCGAGAACCAGCGCTCCGTTTGGACACGCGGCGACACACCGCGGCGTGTCTCTATCGCGACATCCGTCGCACTTGACGGCCTTTCCACTCAGAACATCTTGCCTGACGGCGGCGAATGGACAGACCAGCGTGCACGTACCGCAGCCGATGCACTTCTCCTGGTCGACCAGGACGAAACCGCTGGACTCGTCCCGATGCATCGCGCCGGTCAGGCAGGCATCGATGCAGGGCGCATCGTCGCAGTGCTGGCAGCGTACGGAGAGCGACTCGATCTCGCGGTGCTCGATTCGAATGCCGCCGACAGCGGGCGATTGCCGCATCTTCAGCACGTTGGCGATGTCATCGCCACCGGCGTGATGCGCCTCGCAGTGGACGCGGCAAAGGCCGCACCCAATACAGAACTCCTGTCGAACCAGCACGCGTCTCATCGTGGTCTCCGGGTGGACTGATTAGTAGAGGCTACCGGCAACCGGTAGCCGCGAATACGCTACCATGCGGTGTGGGTATTGTCAAGCGGCGTGGCGGCACGACAAAGCTGACTGTCTGGCGTCAATCAGGCTTCAGGCCGCCTTCAACGAAGCACTGAGCGGCAATCCGCGTGCCTGCTGATTGCCGGTTCCGATTCATGCAATGCCGCAATGCTTTGACCCGCCATTGACAGGGCCACCGGTCGTACCTATAATCCGCAGAAGAAGCGCCTCGGTATCTTCGTCCATGGCCAGACACATCTTCGTCACCGGCGGTGTTGTCAGTTCTGTCGGCAAGGGCATTACCGTCGCTTCCATCGGCGCTTTGCTCAAGGCCCGCGGCGTCGGCGTTGCCGTTCAGAAGCTGGATCCCTACCTCAATGTCGATCCCGGGACGATGTCGCCGTATCAGCACGGCGAGGTGTACGTTACCGAGGATGGCGCGGAGACCGACCTCGACCTGGGCCACTACGAGCGCTTCATCGGCGTCGATCTGACCGCGGGTGCCAACGCCACCTCCGGCAAGGTATACAGCTCGGTCATCAATAAGGAGCGCGAAGGCGTTTTCCTCGGCGGTACTATCCAGGTCATCCCCCATGTGACCGACGAGATTAAGCGAACCATCACCGAGTGCGCATCGCGCATCGGCGCCGAAGTGCTCATAACGGAGATCGGCGGCACAGTCGGTGACATCGAGGGACAGCCGTTCATCGAGGCGATCCGCCAGTTGCGGAAGGATGTCGGCAGGGAGAACGTCCTCTACATCCACGTTACGTACCTGCCCCACCTCGCCTCCACCGGGGAGCTGAAGACGAAGCCGACGCAGCACAGCGTTCGCGAGCTTCGCAGCATGGGCATACAACCGGACATAATCGTGTGCCGCAGCGACTACCCGATGGCGGACGACCTGCGCACGAAGGTAGCCCTGTTTTGCGACGTGCCGCGCAACGCTGTGGTGTCCCTGCCGACCGTTGAGAGCATCTACGAGGTTCCCCTGGTGCTGTCGCGGGCGGGAATGGGAGAACTTGTGGCGCGCAGGCTTGGCCTGCCGGAGGGACCGGATGACCTCTCGGCCTGGGAGGACATCGTTTCCCGTCTGCAGCATGCCGAAGAACGCGTTTCGATAGCCCTCGTCGGAAAGTACGTCGAGCTTGAGGACACCTACCTGTCAGTGCGAGAGTCGCTGAAGCACGCCGCGCTGCACCTCGACCGGGTGCTCGACCTCTTCTGGGTCAGTGCCGAGCAACTTACGGACGAGAACGTGTCCGCCCGCCTGGCATCCGCGCAGGGGATCGTGGTTCCAGGTGGGTTCGGCATCCGTGGCATCGAAGGCATGGTGGTGGCCGCCCGGTACGCTCGACGGAGCGGCGTGCCGTACTTTGGCCTGTGCCTGGGCATGCAGGTCATGGTCATCGAGCTGGCCCGGGAGGTGCTCCACTCTGACAGCGTGAACTCGACTGAGTTCGAGCCCGCGGTTCAGCATCCGGTGATCGACCTTCTCCCCGAGCAGAGGACCATCGACCGCCTCGGTGGCACGATGCGTCTTGGCGCCTATCCGTGCTACCTTCAGCCCGGGAGCAAGGCTGCGGCTGCCTACGGAGTTGACATGGTCAGGGAGCGCCATCGCCACCGCTTCGAGTTCAACAACGCGTATCGTGAGGTCCTCGGGTCGGCCGGTCTGGTGTTCAGCGGGACGTCACGCGACGGTGACCTGGTGGAGATATCCGAACTATCCGGCCACCCGTGGATGCTCGGATGTCAGTTCCATCCGGAGTTCAAGTCGCGGCCCGACCGACCTCATCCGCTCTTCGCCGCTTTCATGCGCGCGGCCGTCGCCACGGTGCCTCCCGGGAGTCAGGCGCAACTGCCGTTGTAGCTTGACTGAGAGTGCCCCGGCAGACTACACTCTATCCTCAGTCCTCGTAACGGCGCATTCGTCTAGCGGCCTAGGACACCTCCCTCTCAAGGAGGAGATCACCGGTCCGAATCCGGTATGCGCTACCAATTCCTTTTCGTGCGGAGGGTTGGTTCCTCATGGCCAAGCGAGTTTTCTCCGGCTTTCGCCCCACGGGTCGCCAGCATATCGGCAACTACTTCGGCGCCATCCGCAACTGGGTTGCGATGCAGGATGAGTATGATTGCTTCTACTGCGTCGTCGACCTGCACGCGCTGACGACGATCGAAGACACGTCCTCACTCCAGGACGATATCTTCAACATGGTTCTGGACTGGCTGGCCGCCGGCATAGACCCGCGCAAGTGCGTCATCTTCGTGCAGTCACACGTGCCTGAGGTCGCCGAGCTTCACACGATTCTGAGCATGTTGACGCCCCTGAGTTGGCTATATCGCGTGCCGACTTTCAAGGAGAAGGTGAAGCAGCAGCCTGAGAACGTGAACTACGGTCTTCTCGGCTATCCGGTGCTGATGACAGCCGACATAATCCTCTACAAGGGCGAGGCCGTCCCGGTCGGGGAGGACCAGTTGCCGCACGTGGAGCTCGCCCGGGAGATCGTGCGTCGCTTCAACGCCCGGTTCGGCGACGTTTTCCCCGAGCCGATGGCGAAGCTCACCGAGTTCCCCAAGATTGTCGGACTGGACGGAACCGACAAGATGAGCAAGAGCGCTGACAACTACCTCGAGATCGCCGCCTCTCCGGAGGAGATTCGGAGGCGCATCGGCGGCGCCTTCACCGATCCGGAACGAAAATTCCGCCGTGACCCCGGACGTCCGCAGGTGTGCAACGTTTTCAGCCTGCACCGCATGTTCACGGCCGTGCGCATCGAAGAGATCGAGCGCGAGTGCCGGGGAGCGGGCATCGGCTGCACCGACTGCAAGAGGATGCTCGCCGAGAGCATCGTCGACTACTTTGAGCCCTTCAGGCAGCGGCGGGCAGAGCTGCTTGCCAGGCCCGGGTACGTCAGGGACGTGATTTCCGACGGCGCCGTGCGCGCTTCACGTGTCGCGAGGGAGACCCTCGCGGAAGTCAAGACAGCGATGCACCTGGTGCGCTAGGAATCCTGTCTCAGTTCGAGTATCTTCCGGGCCGCGGCCTCGGTCGCGATCGCGCAGACCATCGGGCATCCTTCGGGTTTGTGTCCGCCAGCCTCGTTGAACGCCTTCCGTTCGGGCACCTCGAGGAAGTTGAACGACCGGCCGTACAGCCGGGTCTGAATCTCCGGGCAGAGTGTGGACTTCAGCGGGGCGGAGAGCTTGTACCGTTGCTCAATGCCGCACTTGAAGGCGTTCACCACGTCCTGTGCATTGTCCATCGCCCGGTTGTAGGCGTCCTTGTCGGGCATCTGGCTCCTGCCGCATGCGACGCCGAGCGCCATGAGGGCGCCGATGAGCGCGCCGCACGTCTCGCCGCGGCGCGCGACCCCCGCGGACAGGATCGTCCCGGCCCGGAATGACTCGTTGTCGCCGATGCCAAGGGTCTCTTGCAGAGCTCCGAGCACTGCCTGGGAGCAACCCCAGTGCTGCCGCTCCGCATCCGCGGCCTTCTGTGCTGCCTGTGCAATCATCTCATCAGCCATCGCCTTCTCCTTTCGCCAGCCTTCTGCTGGACCTGACCCTGACATGGCTGGGCGCCCTCCCATCACAACGAAGGTCGGCGCAGATGCCAGTCAGTCTGCTGCTGATAGGCGTGGGCAACGTGGAGCAGCGTCTCCTCACCGAAGCGGTTCGCCAGGAGCTGGAGTCCGACGGGGAGGCCGTCGACAAGCCCGCACGGGAGCGACAGCCCCGGTATGCCGGCGATGTTCACCGGCAGCGTGAACACGTCGCTGAGATACATCTGAATGGGATCGTCTGTCTTTGAGCCGAGAGGGAAGGCGACCGTCGGTGAGGTCGGCGTGGCAAGCACGTCGTACGACCGGAACGCCTCGTCGAACTCTGCTCCGATGAGATGGCGGACCTTCTGGGCTTTCAGGTAGTAGGCGTCGTAGTAACCTGACGAAAGAGCATATGTGCCGAGCATGATGCGGCGCTTCACCTCGGCGCCGAAGCCGGCCCCGCGGCTTGCGATGACCATCTCTTCGGCGGTCGCGCCGTCGCGAGAGAGGCCGTACTTGACGCCGTCAAACCGCGCCAGGTTGGCGGAGGCCTCACACGGAGCGATGATGTAGTAGGCGGCGAGGGCGTAGGCTGTTGAGGGGAGGGAGACGTTCCAGTCCACGGTCGCCCCGAGGCTCTCCAGCAGGCGGATGGCATCCTCGACACTGCGCCGCACCGCGTCCTGCATGCCGTCGATGAAGTACTCGCGAGGGACGCCGATCCTGACACCCCGGAGGTCAGCCTTCAGGGCGGAGCGGTAGTCCGGGACCGGAACCGGTGAGGAGGTGCCGTCCATCTCACACTGGCCGGCAATGGCGTTCATCACGATGGCGCAGTCCTCGGCGTCGCGAGTGAACGGTCCGACCTGGTCGAGGGAGCTGGCAAAGGCGACGAGACCGTACCGGCTCACGCGGCCGTACGTCGGCTTCAGTCCGACCACACCACAGAAGCCCGCCGGCTGCCGTATGCTGCCGCCTGTGTCTGAACCGAGTGTGAACGGCGCTTCGCAGCACGCAACCGCCGCCGCGGACCCGCCGCTGCTCCCGCCCGGGACGCAATCCAGCTTCCATGGGTTCGAGGTAGGGAAGTAGGCCGAGTGCTCGGTCGACGACCCCATTGCGAACTCGTCCATATTGGACTTGCCCAGGAGCACCGCATGTTGATCGCGCAGCCGGCCGATGACCGTGGCGTCGTACGGCGGCACGAACCCTTCGAGGATGCGCGAGCCGCAGGTGGTGGCGACGCCCGTGGTGCAGAGCACATCTTTAGAGATGTATGGAATGCCCGTCAGGTCTGCCGCCTCACCCGAGGTAAGGAGTCTGTCGGCCTCCCGGGCGTCCCGCAGCGCCTGTTCTTCGCATACCGTCAGGAGGGCGCGGACGCGCGGTTCAACCTGGCGGATCCGATCCAGACACGATTGCGTCAGCTCGATGGCGGAAAGCGCACGCCTCCTGAGCATGGCCTGTGCTTCGTGTATGGAGAGCTCGTATGGGGCGTTCGCAGGCATCTTGCTCGTCCTTTGAGAGCCGCATGCAGTTGCGGCGACCTACTCGAGAATCGGCGGCACGCGCAGACAGTCGTCCTGCTTGCGGGGAGCGTTGGCAATCACCTCTTCGACCGGGAGGGACGGGCGGGGCGTATCGTCGCGCGTGACGTTCTGCAGCAGACTTGCGTGGGCAGCCGCGGGTACCCGGTCGGTACTCAGCTCCTGCAAGGCCTGGAAGTGGCCGAGGATCACAGAGAGGTCGGTCGCGTACCGCGCAATCTCGGCGTCGCTCAACGCGAGACGCGCGAGTCGCGCAATGTGGCGTACCTCTTCGCTGCTCAGTGCCATGCTTCGTACGTGCCGGCCCATTGTACCATCGGCCCTGGAGGGCCGCAATCGCCGCGTGTTCCTTGCGGACCTGTGGCTGGTGCACGTATAATCGTTCAGTCTTGGACGTGTAGAGCCGAAGGCATAGGAGGACCATTCCGTGGAGTCATATGCGCCAGAGAAGATTCGCAACGTCGCGCTGCTTGGCCACTACAATGCCGGGAAGACGACGCTTGCGGAAGTGATGGCGTTCCGCTCAGGCGCCATCAGCCGGCTCGGCAATGTGGACGACGGCACGAGTGTCTCGGACTACGACCCGAGTGAGGCCAGCAGGCACATGAGCATCAATCTCGCCATGCTGCCCCTCGAATGGAAGGGGTTCAAGGTCAACCTCCTCGATGCGCCGGGCTACGCGGACTTCTTCGGTGAGGCGGTGGCAGCCATGCGCGTGTCGGATGCGGTGGCAATCGTCGTCTCCGCCTCCAGTTCCGTCGAGGTTGGAACCGAGCAGGCGTGGAGCCATGCGCGCGAGCTGAACCTGCCGACGATGCTCGTCATCACCAAGATGGACCGGGAGAACGCCGACTTCGCGAAGTGCATGGCTTCGATTCGGTCCAGGCTGTCCTCGCGGTGCGTTGCTATCCATCTCCCCATCGGCGCCGAAGCCGGTTTCAAGGGCTATGTCGATCTGGTCACGCTGCGGGCGTATCTGCCCGAGGGAGAAGGCGACGTGCCGGCCGACCTCAAGGATGCGGCCGCGTCTCTGCGCGAGGCGCTTATCGAGGCCGTCGTCGAGGCTGACGATGCGCTGATGAACAAGTACCTGGAGGGCACTGCGCTCTCCACGGAAGAGGTAGCCTCGGCTGTGCGAGTGGCTACTGCTCAGGGCATCGCCATGCCGGTCGTCGTGTCGTCGGCTCTGAAGGGCGTCGGCGTGGAGGCCGTTCTTGACACCATGTGCGCCTGCCTCCCGTCTCCGGTGGCACGCCAGGTGGCCGCGTCGCAACCTTCGCCGTCAGGCGCCGGTCCGCTCGCCGCACTTGTCTTCAAGACGACCGCCGACCCCTTCACCGGGAAGGTGAGCTACTTCCGTGTCTACTCCGGTGAGATTGCATCCAACTCTCAGATACTGAACGTCAGCAAGGGCGCCACCGAGCGCATCGGCCAACTCTTCCTGCCCCTTGGAAAGCAGCAGGTGACAGTTGTGAAGGTGTCCGCCGGCGACATCGGCGCAGTGGCTAAGCTCGGCGTGACCGGCACCGGAGACACGCTCGGGGCCAAGGAGCAGCCCGCGCTGCCCGGTATCGCCTTCCCCAAGGCAACCTACACCATGGCTGTGGAGCCCGAGACCAAAGGCGACCTCGACAAGATGAGCACGATCCTGCCTCGCATGCTCGAAGAGGACCCGGTGCTTCAGCTCAGGCGGGATGCCGACACCGGCGAGTCGCTTATCACGGGCGTGGGTGACACCCATCTCGAGGTCGTCAAGGACAAGATGACCCGCAAGTTCGGTGTCAAGGTGGTTCTCTCCACGCCGTCCGTTCCATACAAAGAAACCATCACTGTACCCACCAAGGCCGAATACAAGCACAAGAAGCAGACCGGCGGTCACGGGCAGTACGGCCACGTGATGCTGGAGCTGCAGCCACTGCCCAAGGGCGGCGGTTTCGAGTTCGAGGTGAAGGTCGTCGGTGGTTCGATTCCCTCGAACTTCATCCCGTCGGTCGAGAAGGGCGTCAATGAGGCGCGTCACGAAGGCGTCCTCGGCGGGTATCCGCTGGCTGACATAAAGGTCATCCTCTACGACGGCAGCTTCCACCCGGTCGATTCCTCGGATATCGCCTTCAAGATAGCCGCGGCGCAGGCCCTGAAGAAGGGCCTCCAGCAGGGGCAACCGGTTCTCCAGGAACCCATCATGAATCTCACGATCCGCGTTCCCGAGGGTATGACGGGGGATGTCATCAGCGACCTGAACACCAAGCGCGGCCGGGTGTTCGGCATGAACCCTGAACACGGCTACAACGTCATCAATGCCCAGGCTCCATATGCCGAGCTCCTTCGGTATGCTATCGACCTGCGGTCCATGCTGCAGGGCCGGGGAGACTTCGACATGGAGTTCAGCCACTTCGAGGAAGTGCCCGCCCACCTGGCCCAAAAGATCATCGCGCGAAAAGCAGACAAGGCTGAGTAGGGCCGGACGACGGCTGTTGATACGCGTGAAGAGAAGCGGCGCGGTCCTCCAGGACCGCGCCGCTTGCTTGTGTCCGCGCTGGGGTCGTTCAGTCCGCAGTCAGCTCGCGGACCTTGGCCGTGAACGCAGGGAGCACGTCTTCGAATCGCCCCACCACGCCGAAGGTCGCCTCCCGGAAGATGTTGGCCTCGGCGTCCTTGTTGATGGCGACGATGGTGCGTGAGCCGCTGCATCCGGCCATGTGCTGACTCGCGCCTGAGATGGCGATTGCGAAATACAGGTCAGGCGCCACGATCTTGCCGGTGAGGCCGATGTGCATCGATTCAGGAGCCCATCCGTTGTCACACGGCGGCCGCGATGCCCCCACTGCGCCGTGCAGTGCATCCGCCAGTTCCTTGAGCAGTCCGGCGAACGGGGCAGGGCCGGCGGTACCCCTGCCACCGCTGACCACCACGGCTGCGTCTTCGAGCTTGACTCCCTCGACCACCTGCTGGACGCGTTCGGTCACTTTCAGCTTCGGCTCCGGGGCTGCTGCCTTCAGTGGAAGTATCTCGGCCGTTCGTCCCGGCACAGGTTCACCTGCGGAGACCGCCTTGGGGCGGACGGTAGCTATCTGAGGCGCCGAGGCGGCGGAGAACTCGGCCACTGCGTTGCCGCCGTACACGGGCTTGACCATCATCAGCGCGTGAGTTGCCGGGTCGACGCGGACGTCGATACAGTCGGTCGCGGCCGCGACTTTCAGTCGGAAAGCCAGACGAGGGCCGAGCTCACGACCGAGCGACGTGTGGCCGATGAGAACGATGGCCGGCCGGTACGTCTCGACGGCCGCAACCGCGACCGCAAGGTGCGCCTCGATGGATGAGCCGGGCTGGCTCACATCGGGGACCAGCACCCGGGTAGCGCCGCGAGCGGCGGCCTCCTGCCCCAGACCAGCAGCGCCGTCCGGGGGGAGCACGCACGATAGCGCTTGGCCGAGGTCGGTGGCGAGTCTGCGCCCGCACTCCAAGAGCTCGCAGGTTGTGCTGCTGAGCTTCGTCCCGGCGGATTCCGCGTATACCAGTACACCGTTGTGTTCTTCCATCATGACCTCCCTGCACGCGAGCGTGCTTCTAGATGACCTTAGCCTCGCGCAGTCTCTGAGCAAGGTTGGCGCCGGCCTCGGCTGGCGTCTCGCCGGCGATGATCTCGCACCTGGCTTCCTTGACGGGTTGGGAAAGACGGTTCAGTTTGAGCTTCCTGCCGGCAGCGCCGACCGACGCCGGCTCGAGACCGAGGTCGGCGGGACCCCAAACGACCGGCTGCTTTCTGGCCGCAGCCATGATGCCCTTCAGCACGGCGTAGCGCAGGTTACCCAGTTCGCTGGTCACCGTGACAACGGCGGGCGTCGGCACCTCGACCACCTGGTATCCGTCAGGAATGACCTGCTCGATGCGGAGGCCGCCTTCGATTGCTTCCACCTTGCGGGCCAGCGTGACCAGCGGCCAGCCAAGGAGCTCTGCGATGCCGGGACCGACCTGCCCGGCGTCCCAGTCTGAGGACTGCCTGCCGCAGAAGACCACGTCGCAGCCTCCCATCTTCTCGATGGCCTTGACGATGGCAAAGGCGGTTGTCCAGCTATCCGAGTCCTCGAATGCCTCGTTCTCAAGCAGGATGAGCTCGTCGCCGCCGACTGCCAGCGCCTTCTTGATGACGTCGCGGACGAGCTTGTTGCCGAGGCTCACGACCGTGACCTTGCCGCCAACGGCATCCCGCAACCGCAGCGCCGCCTCAAGAGCGAACTCGTCGTACTGCCCGATGACCGGCTTGATCTCAGCCGGCAGCGTCATGCGCTTCGTTGACGGGTCGATCTTGAAAGCCGTAGGTGATGCCTCCGGGTCAAGGACTTGTTTGCAGCAAGCGACCATTCTGAGTTCAGGCATTGACCAACCTCCTTTGTTCAGCTTGCCTGTTCCTGGGCTGAAGACTCAAGCAACGAAACCGCAGTACGGAGACGCCGCAGACACCGCTCGGGTCCCAGCACCTCCATCGTTTGGAAGAGCGGTGGCGCCGCGGTCCTTCCCGTCACCGCGACTCTGACGCTACCGAACACGACCTTTGTGGACAGACCCGGCTCGTCGCCGAGGGGGCGGATGCTCTCCTCGAGTTCAGCCAGGGTCCAGCGGGGCACGCACTGCACCGCCGCCAGTACTCCCTCAAGCGCACCGCGCGCGGAAGTCGCATCCAGCCCCTTGCCGATCAGCAGGGACGGGGGGTAAGACAGTTCCTCGCTGAAGAAGAAGCTGCACAGCTCTCCAAGCTCACACAGGACACGCGTGCGCTCCTGCACCAGAGGGGTGACCTTGCGGACGTAGTCGAAGTCGAGTGGTCTGGCGACCTCCGTGGGAAGATCGCGTTCCAGGAACGGCAGCGCGCGCCGCGCGAACTCGTCGGGGTCGAGGCTGCGGATGTACGTGCCGTTCATCCAGTCGAGCTTGGGGATATCGAACACCGCCGCGGTCTTGCCGACACGTTCCAGCGTGAAGCTGGAGACGAGTTCAGCCCTCGAGAACAGCTCAGTCTTGTCGTCCAGTGACCACCCCAGCAACGCGAGGAAGTTCACGACCGCCTCGGGGAGATAGCCCTTCTCTCGATACTCAATGATCGTGGTGGCCCCGTGCCGTTTGGACAGCTTTGACTTGTCCGGGCCGAGTATCATCGGCAGGTGAGCGAACGCGGGCGGCCTCCAACCGAACGCCTGGTAGAGCATCGCGTGGAGCGGCGTGCTGGAAATCCACTCATCTGCTCGCAGGACGTGGCTGATGCTCATGTAGTGGTCGTCCACCACGTTCGCCAGATGGTACGTAGGATAGCCGTCCGACTTGAGCAACACGTAGTCGTTCAGTGTGGCGTTGCTGAATCGCACCTCTCCGCGTATGAGATCCTGGAAGACGGTGTCACCTTCCGTCGGCGTCTTGAACCGGACGACGCCGGGCTCTCCCGCAGCCAGCCGTGCCGTCACTTCGTCTGTCGACAGCGCGCGGCAATGGCCGTCGTAGCGGGGAGGGACGTGCTGACGGGACTGCTCCTGCCGGACCTGTTCGAGTCGCTCAGGTGAGCAGAAGCAGTAGTAGGCGAACCCGTCGCGGACAAGAGTCTGAGCCTCGCGCCGGTAGAGTTCGAGGCGGTCCGACTGGAAGATGGGGCCTTCGTCCCAGTCGAGTCCCATCCACTTGAGCCCGTCCATGATGGCCTCGACCGCTCCTTCGACGCGGCGGGCTGTGTCGGTATCCTCAATGCGAAGAATGAAGTGACCGCCGTAGTGTCTGGCGAAGAGCCAGTTGAAGAGCGCAGTGCGGATGTTGCCGACGTGGGGGAAGCCTGTTGGGCTGGGAGCGAAGCGAACCCTGACCGCGGTCTGACTGTCGGTCACCATGCCGTGCACACGTCCCGGGTAATTGGTCGGGGCCGGAAACCGGCTCCGGCGAGCGCTACTTCGAGAGGACCTTCTGGAGAGCCTTCAGGCGGGCGACGTGCTTCTTCAGCTTCAAGACCAGTTGCTCGGTCTGGCCGAGGGCCACCTCGGTGTCCTCGATCTCCGCCTGAATGGAAAAGAGCAGACGGCTGTTCTGCTCGGCCAGGTTGGCCTCGTACGCAGCGATGTCGTCGTATCCCGCCTCGCCGAGCATCTCGCTCAGGAGCTTGCTCTCGCGACGTTTCTGATCGCCCGCGATGCGGTCGATGGATTCGATGTACTTCTTGCTGTCCATATGGAGGTTCCGCGCACTATACCATGTCGGAAATGCAGGGGCAAGGCTGTCAGGCCGCGTCCGCCCGCGCTGCTGCCAGCGCCTGCTGGAGGTCGGCCGGAAGGGGCGACACAAACATCTGCGGTTCGCGCGCGTCCGAAGCCCTCAGGGTCAGCTTCTCCGCATGGAGGAAATGCCGGCGCAGCCAGGGCTGCAGTTGCCGCGCCGCCCCGCGACCTCCGTAGGTACGGTCACCCGCGATGGGATGCCCGATTGACGCGAAGTGGACGCGTATCTGGTGGGTACGGCCGGTCTTTGGCAGTGCGCTCACGTAGGTGTAGTCCCTCAGTCTCTCCCGTACGCGGTAGTCGGTCCAGGCGGGTTTGCCTCCGGGAACGACAGCCATGCGCTTACGCTGCGCAGGATGCCGGCCGACGGCGGCGACGATGCTCCCGTCTGCGTCGAGACGTCCCGTCACCAGGGCGGCGTACTCCTTGTGCACCAGGCCCTGTTTGAACTGCGAAACGAGCCACAACCTGGCGTCCTCGTTTCTGGCCACCACCATCAGCCCCGATGTGTCTTGGTCCAGCCGGTGCACGATGCCCGGCCGGAACGCGTCGCCGCAGTCGAGGTCTGGGTACCGGTGCAGAAGCGCGTTGACCAGCGTGTGAGCGGTGTGGCCGGGAGCGGGATGCACGACGAGTCCGGCGGGCTTGTCGACGACCAGTATGTCTGCATCTTCGTAGATGACCTTCAACTCGATGATCTCGGGTTCAGGCCCTTCGCTCGGACGGGGCAGGACGACAGCCACGACGTCGCCAGGCCGAACAGGGTGCGCGGCCTTGGACGCGGTGCCGTTCAGCGTAGTAGAGCCGTCGTGGACCAGTCGGGCTGCCTGCGAGCGCGTCACGTCGGGAAGACGCATGTGGACGAAAGTGTCGAGTCGCGGCCAGAAGGCGTCGGCAATGAGGACGATAGGCTGAGGCACTCCGTCAACCGGCGACGTTGACCTTTCCATCGAATACTCCACGCCTGTGCAGGAGGAAGAAGAGCGCAAGGGTGCCGACCACGATGCACGAGTCGGCCAGATTGAAGGCCGGCCAGTGCACGCCGAACAGAAGCTCGACGTCAACGAAGTCGGTGACCGAGCCGAAAGCGATCCGGTCGATGAGATTCCCGATGGCCCCGCCGGCGATGAGTGCGAGGCAGGCTGCTTCGGGTGGGGCAGGGACGTAGCCGTATCGGATGCGCGCGCGCCGAACTACCAGCGGCAGCGCGACCAGGATGATGATCGATGCGATGGTAGGTACAATGACGTATCCCTGTCCGAGCCCGAACACGGAACCGCGGTTGGCCACGTGCACGATGTACACGGGGCCAAACACGTGAATGGAGTCACCCAGGGCAAGCGACGACCTGACGAGCGCCTTGAGAACCTGATCAAGGACTACGACGATTGCCAGAATCGCCCCGGCGAGAAGCAGTGTCCGTCTAGGCACCTGGAGAGCTCTTCGGTTGCTGTCCTTTGCAGCGTATGCAGAGGCTTGCCTGCGGTCGGGCTTCGAGGCGGTCGGCCTCGATCTCGTTCCCGCACACTTCGCACCGGCCGTAGGTCCCGGCCTCAAACCGCTCCAGCGCGCGGTTGATCTCGGCCAGGCTCTCCCGCAGGTTGCGCTCAAGCGCTATGCGCTTCTCCAGCTCGAAAGCCTCCGTCGCTTCCTCTTCGCGCTTTCCGAAAGGGCTGCCTTCGCGCGTGTCATCGGCGCTCTCGGTATCAGCTCGCAGCAATTCAAGTCGCTCCAGGAGCTGAGCCCTGTCCCGCTCAAGCCTGGCACGAAGTTCTTCGAAGCTTGCCATGTCCCTCTAACCTCACTTCCGGGCTGGTACACACCATTGTACTGAGTCACTGCCGCCATACCAAGTGCCCGCACGGGACCCGGTGGCTTCGCGGGGTCCCGTGCGGATGCTCAGAGCACCTTCAGTGCCGAAACCGAACGGCGTCAGGGCCGGGCGTCGAACGCCGCGCGTATGGTGGGTTCCAGGCCCGCTCCGATCTTCTCGATCGCTTCACGACGGACTGTGTTGAGGCGTGTCTGCGCCTCGGCGAACTCGGACGCCGAGAACAGCTTCTCGGGGTGGAAGTAGATGTCGTCCACCGCCCGCACCGAGCCGGGCACGAGGAAGCCAGTCGGCGACTCGACCCAGTTCTCGAGGCCGCCCCTGAGCAAAGAGTCGAGAATCGCCATGGTGTCCTCGAGCCGTATGTCGCGGAACCTGCTGTCGGAAGGCTCGTCGAGGTCGCCGCCGTTCTTCGCCAGAGTGCCGATGCCACCGGTGTTGAGCAGGTAGTAGTTCATGTCCGGAAGGCCGCTCAGTATCTCGTAGAACCGGTTTGCATGTGCGGCGCGGTTACCGGCGACGAACGGGTCATAGAAGAACTCGCTTCGTATCGTGCCGGCAAGCGCCGGATTGCCTGCTGACGATTCCATCGCCTGACCGAGCACCATCAGTGCAGCGGCCTGCTCACGCGTGAGTCTGGAGATGGCAGGGATGAGGGGGCCACGGGTGATTAGGATGAAGTTGTCGACCCGCTCGACGTCGATGTTGCTGCTCGCGTGCATGAAGTCGGCGCGACGCACGACGGCCCGGCCGTTCGACGTCCGCTGGAAGTTGTAGAAGTCGTAGTCCCCGTCGTCAGTCACATAGACGTTCTCGCACAGGGTGGATGGTTTCAGCAGTCCGTAGAAGATCTCGGCCTGCGTGCCTGGGTTCACTCCCTCCGTCTTGACGAAGACGCCGCCCCCCTCAAAGCCGTGGAACGAGCCGTCAGGCATCAGCGTCCCGCCGTCGTCCTGAATCAACCAGGACTTCTCGTTGCCTTTTCGGGCCAGTATCTTGCAGGTGGTCGACGTCTTGCCGTTCGCACTGAGCGCTACCAGCATCGTCCTCACCGTCCGGTACTCACCGTGCGCGGATTGAAGATGGTCCTCGCGGCAGCCGGCGTGGAGGAATATGCCGCGTCCGTGCGCCTTCGCAGTCCAGTCCTCTGCGGCGAAGACGCCCTTCTTGTACTCGCCGATGTAGTTGCCATTCCGGATGATCTTGACGAAGTGCCCGTCCTCGAGCATGGCCAGCCGGATGGTGATGTCCTTCTGGGCCAGCGGAAGGTCACGGTTCCTGTCGAATGCGTCGTCGTAGAAGAAGATGATGTGGTAAGAAGGCTGCTGCACCGGATGCTCGACAGGAAGGAAGAGGTGACCTCCGCCGTAGGCGACGTGAGCGAACCTCTCAGGGACGATGAGCCGGACGACCTTTCCGCTGTCCTCGTTGCCGACGATTCTGTCCAGCGAGATGAGCTGCTGTTGCGCCAGCAACTGCTCGCATTGGGCGAGCAGCCGTCGCTCATCATCGCCGAACGCGTCGTCCACGCTGTTCTTCGTGAACATGGCCGACCGGGACGTAGGCTCGCTCTCGACCACGTAGTTGCCGTACCGGGTCCGGCGGACGCCAGGCTGGCGCGCAAGGATGGCTCTCAACTGTCGCTCGTCCGGGTTCTCGGTCAGACGTCCCTCCGCCCGGGCTTTCTCACGGATCCTGTTGGCGGTCCGCTCGAACTCGTGCAAGTCTAGTGTCATGTGCTATACCTCTCTGAACTCGCCTTCAACGGTGCCTTCGTCGCCCTGCTGGGCGCTCCCGGATGGCCCACCCGCCTGACCCGTCTGATCCGCCTGGCTCGCCTGGCCGTACACGGCCGAGCCGGCCTTCTGAACGGCGTCGGAGAGGGCCTGCATGGCGCTCTTCATGGCCGCCACGTCGGCGCCCTTGAGGGCGGCTCGGACGGCAGCGGTCTTGCTCTCGATATCGGCCTTCACGTCGGCGGGAAGCTTGTCACCGTGGTCTCGCAGCGTCTTCTCGGCGGTGTAGGCAAGGCTGTCGGCGGCGTTCCGCGTGTCCGCCTCCTCCTTCTTCCTGGTGTCGTCCGAGGCGTGCTGTTCGGCCTCCCTCCGCATCTTCTCGACCTCGTCCTTGTTGAGGCCGCTGGAGGCTGTGATGGTGATCTTCTGTTCCTTGCCTGTGCCCTTGTCCCGCGCGCTCACGTTCAAGATGCCATTGGCGTCGATCTCGAAGGTGACCTCGATCTGCGGCACTCCGCGTGGCGCCGGGAGGATGCCGTCAAGCATGAACCGACCGAGCGTGCGGTTGTCGCCCGCCATGGGACGTTCACCCTGCAGTACGTGTATCTCGACGCTGGGCTGGCTGTCGGTCGCCGTGCTGAAGATCTGGCTCTTCTCGGTCGGTATGGTGGTGTTCCGCGGTATGAGCGGGGTGGCGACTCCACCCAGGGTCTCGATGCCGAGCGTGAGCGGTGTGACGTCGAGCAGCAATACCTCGCCGACCTCGCCCTTCAGCACCCCCGCCTGGATGGCGGCGCCCAGACCGACCGCCTCATCAGGATTGACGCCCTTGACGGGTTCGCGGTTGAAGAACTGCCGGATTATCTCCTGCACCTTGGGCATGCGCGTCTGGCCGCCCACGAGGACGACGTCGTTCACCTGAGCGGCAGTGATGCCGGCATCCTTCAGCGCCTGGCGCAGCGGCTCCAACGTGCGCTCAAGCAGGTCGCTCGTCAACTGCTCCAGCTTGGCGCGACTGAGTCCCATGGTGAGATGCTTGGGGCCTGTCGCATCGGCTGTGATGAAGGGCAGGTTGACTTCAGTCTGGGTGACGGTCGAGAGTTCCTTCTTCGCTTTCTCCGCGGCGTCCTTGATCCTCTGCAGCGCCATGCGGTCCTGCTTCAGGTCGATGCCGGACTCCTTGCGGAACTCATCGCAGATCCAGTCCATCACGCGCTGGTCGATGTCGTCACCGCCGAGGTGCGTGTCACCGTTGGTTGCCTTCACCTGGAATGTCCCGTCGCCGATGTCGAGGATGGAGATATCGAACGTGCCGCCACCGAGGTCGTACACCGCGATGGTTCTGTCTCCGGTCTTATCCATGCCGTAGGCGAGGGAGGACGCGGTGGGCTCGTTAATGATGCGCAGCACGTTGAGGCCCGCAATCGTGCCTGCGTCCTTGGTGGCCTGTCGCTGGCTGTCGTTGAAGTACGCGGGTACGGTGATGACGGCATCGGTCACCTTCTCACCGAGGTATGCTTCCGCGTCGCTGCGAAGCTTCTGCAGGATCATGGCCGATACTTCCTGCGGGCTGTACTCCTTGCCCGCCATTACCACGCGGCAATCGCCATTGGGAGCTTCGGCTATCTTGTAGGGAAGCCGCTTGATGTCGTACTGGACCGACGGATCCTTGTACTTGCGGCCGATCAGCCGCTTGATGCTGAACACCGTGTTTTCGGGGTTCACGATAGCCTGGCGCTTGGCGATCTCGCCGACCAGCCGCTCTCCGTTCTTGCTTATAGCGACGACCGAGGGCACGAGGTTCCCGCCTTCGGCGCTCGGGATGATCTTGGCTTCGCCACCTTCCATGACCGCCACGACACTCAGCGTCGTGCCGAGGTCAATGCCGATTGCTTTCCCCATGGGATTCCTCCTTACTCCTTCTCCACAGATTCACTGGATTCAGATTCGCCCACGACAACGGCGGCGGGCCTGAGCACGCGACCGTTGAGCGTGTATCCGTTCCGCAACACGGCCAGCACCACCCCCTCGTCACCGGGCTGCCGCATGATTGCGTCATGGTAGCGCGGGTCGAACGGCCGGCCGACAGCGTCGATGACCGACAGCCCCTCGCTGTCCAGTGCGGATGTCAGCTTGCTCACGCTCAGGCGCACGCCCTCCACCCACTCGGCCGTCCCCATCTCTTCAGCCGGCCGGCGGAAAGCTCGCTCCAGATCATCGACGGCGCTCAACAGCCGGGCGACCAGGCTGCTCTGAGCCAGCTCAAGAGCATCCTTCCGTTCCTGCTGGACGCGTTTGCGGTAGTTCTCGAAATCGGCCTGCGTGCGCTGCCATCCTGCGAGATGCTGACGAGCCTTCTCCTCGGCGAGACGCAACTGCTCTCTCAGGCTGTCGACTTCGTCGACGCCCTGCTCCGCAGCACCCTCCGCCGCATCCGTGTGTTCTTGTTCGTCTTGGGGCAATTCAGGCCTCCTGCGGACGTCGCGCCTACTCTCGCAGAGTATCACTCAGCAACGACGCCAGGTAGTTCACCGAAGAGATGGCCCGCGTGTAGTCCATGCGCTTCGGTCCGACAACGCCGATGACGCCTTTGGACCGGCTGCTGGAACCGTAGTTGCCTATGACGAGGCTGAGATCCTGCAGCGCCTCTTCCCGGTTCTCATGTCCGATGATGATGCGAATCCCGGATACGTCGAGATCAGGTCCCAGCGCGTTCTCTATCCAGTCATCCCGCTCCAGCAACTGCAGCAGGGCGAGGGCCCGAGGGCTCTTGGCGAACTCGGGCTGGCTGAGAACGAGGTGCAGGCCTTCAAGATGTGCTCGCCCGAGCTCAGGCTTGTCCTCCGCGCGCATCAACTCGACGATCTGAGCCACCACATCCTGGTCAGGGCCAGGCTGTTCCGCCTCAACGGCTACCTCGGCCGCCGTCATTGCCGACAGCCGGGCGGTCAATCGATTCGAAACGGTGATGAGTTCGTCCTGAGTTGTGGGGAGCGGCAGGGATACCGACCTCTGCCGCACAACGGTTGGCTCGCACAGTACGACGATGAGCAACGCCAGCATCTCCTGCAGCGATACCATGTGGACGTGCTTGAGCCGGGCGCGCGCTGCCTTAGGCTGGGTCACAAGGGCTGCATTGTGGACGAAGTGAGCGAGCAGCGTGGCGATGAGGCGCAGCCTCTTCTCGAGCCCCTCCACCGCGTCCTGGCAAACCTCAGCGATCAGCAACTGCTCCGCGACCGGCAACTGCACGTCGTGGCCGATGGTCTCCACGTAGAAGCGGTAGGCGCGATCGGTTGGAACCGCACCCGCGGAGGAGTGGGGACGGCTGACATACCCTTCTTCCTCGAGCGACGTGACATCGTTCCGGATGGTGGCAGGGCTGACGCGGATGTCGGTCTGCGCAATCGCCTTTGACGCCACCGGTGTGCCGGTGGCGATGTACTCGCGCACAATCGTACGCAGGATGTCTTCCCGCCTGTCTGTCAGGTCCATTAGCACTCCACCATGTCGGCTGCTAATCCACGGTAATCTATCACGGGGCCTCTACACTGTCAAAGCAGGCGCAGCTACGAACGGGGCTGTTGACCGCTGACGACATCACATTGTATAGTACCGCGATTATGGCCTCACATTCTTCGTGCGACTCGTTGACCTCACTCGACCCTGAACTTGCAGCCCTGGTCCGCCGCGAACATGAGCGGCAGACCAACACGATAGACCTCATCGCTTCTGAGAATCACGTCAGCCACGCCGTCCGCACGGCGCTCGCCACGCTGCTGACGGACAAGTATGCCGAGGGCTATCCGGGCCGGCGCTACTACAGCGGGTGCGGAGTTGTCGACCAAGTTGAGACGCTGGCCATTTCCCGCGCAAAGGCACTCTTCGGCGCGGAGCATGCCAACGTCCAGCCGCACGCTGGAAGCCAGGCAAACTTTGCCGCCTACCAGGCGCTCATCAGGCCGGGCGCCACTATACTCGGGATGGACAGGAGCCACGGCGGCCACTTGACGCACGGCGCCGAGGTGAACTTCTCGGGCAAGCTGTTCAAGGTGGCTACCTACGGCGTCGACCGCGTGACCGAGCGCATCGACTATGACCAGTTGCGTGCGATGGCGTTGCAGCATCGCCCTGCTCTGATCGTAGCCGGCGCCAGCTCGTATCCTCGCATCATCGATTTCGCCCTATTCGCCGACGTTGCTCACGAAGTGGGCGCGATGCTCATGGTGGATGTGGCGCACATCGCCGGTCTGATTGCCGGCGGTGCTCATCCCTCGCCTGTTCCTTACGCCGACGTCGTGACCGGCACCACGCAGAAGACGCTACGAGGACCTCGCGGCGGTTTCATCCTCTCCAAAGCCAGTCACGCTGCAAGCATCGATTCGGCGGTGTTTCCGGGAAGCCAGGGCGGTCCGCTGATGCACGTGATAGCGGCGAAAGCTGTCTGCTTCCACGAGGCCCAGCAACCGGAATTCCGTGCGTACGCTGCGGCCATCGTCCGCAACGCTGCAATCATGGCGGACGAGCTTGCGGCCCAAGGACTGCGTGTTGTCAGCGGCGGCTCGGACAACCATCTGGTTCTCGTTGATCTGACGCCTCTCGACATGACCGGCAAGCAGGCCCAGGATGCCTTGGAGCGAGCCAACATCATCGCCAATCGCAACAGCATCCCGTACGACACCCGTCCTCCCATGGTTGCCGGCGGGCTTCGTGTGGGTACCCCTGCCATCACCACGAGGGGCTTCTCTGCCAGTGAGGTCCGGCTTGTCGCGTCCCTCGTCTGTCGCGTTCTGCGGGCGCCTGCGGACGAGACGGTCCGCAGCGAGGTGCACCGCACTGTTCTGGAGCTCTGTGCGGCGCATCCTCTTCCCGGTCTGGACTGACCGTTGCGCTGGCGGACTGAGGTTCATCGTCCACGTTCGGTCCAATCTGCCGGTGGTATAATGCTGACACGACCCCGACGTGCCTGAGGAGCAAAGCGCATGGATGAACTCAAGGTATTCACGGGCAACGCGCATCCACGCCTGGCATCAGCTATCTGCGACTACCTTGGAATCCCACTCGGCAAGAGCGAGGTCTTCGAGTTCTCCAACGAGAACATCTTCGTGCGCATCCTCGAGAACGTCCGCCAGCGCGACGTGTTTGTGGTTCAGCCCATCTGCAGTCCGGTCAATACCAGCCTCGTGGAGCTCCTCATCATGCTGGACGCGTTCCGGCGGGCGTCTGCCGGCCGCATCACCGCGGTTGTTCCGTACTATGGCTATGGGCGAACCGACAAGAAGGACCAGCCGAGAGTGCCGATAACCGCGCGTCTTGTGGCAGACCTCCTCACGACCGCTGGCGCCAACCGCATACTGACCGTCGACCTCCATGCCCCCCAGATTCAGGGATTCTTCACGATTCCCGTCGACGAGTTGACCGCGGTTGCGATTATCAGCCAGCACTTCCGCGGGAAGCGGCTTTCGGACCTCGTGGTCGTCGCCACCGACATCGGCATTTCGAAGCGCGCACGCGACGTTGCTGCGAGCCTCGGCGCCTCCCTTGCCATCATCGAGAAGCGGCGGCTCGGCAACAACGATGCCACCGAGGCCCTGAACGTCATCGGCGAGGTCAGCGGGCGCACGGCTCTCACTGTCGACGACGAGATCGACACCGCGGGCTCCCTGGTCGGCGTCGTCGATACGCTCCTTGCTCGCGGGGCGCGCGAGGTATACTCCTGCGCCACGCATCCCGTGCTCTCCGGCAAAGCCGTCGAGCGCATCAGCCACAGCGCAGTGAAGGAGGTAGTCGTCACCGACACCATCCCACTCACCGACCAGAAGAAGCTGGACAAGATTACCGTGCTCTCGATGTCCTCGCTCCTTGGCGAGGCCATTCACCGCATCCACACCGGTCTCTCGGTCGGCGCCATGTTCGAGTAGCGGCGCGGCCGATATCGTGTACACTTACGAACCGTGGGAAACCTGGGATCGCTGCTGGGCCGCGCCTTCGGCGGACTCATCGACACGAACGAGAAGCAGCTCAAGAAGCTCGAGTCGCTGGTCCTGAGCATCAACGAGCTGGAAGCTGGTTTCCTCGAACGCAGCGACGACGATCTCAGAGGCTGCGCCGAGAGGCTTCGCAACCGGCTTGCCGCTGGTGCCACCCTTGACGACGTGCTTCCGGAAACGTTCGCCGCGGTGCGAGAGGCGGCGCGACGCACCATCGGTCTTCGCCACTTCGACGTGCAGTTGCTCGGCGGAATCGTGCTGCATCGCGGCGAGATCGCCGAGATGAAGACCGGTGAGGGCAAGACGCTCGTGGCTACCCTGCCCCTCACGCTGAACGCACTGATGTCGAAGGGCTGTCACCTCGTGACGGTCAATGACTACCTGGCCAAGCGCGACTGCGCCTGGATGGGGCCCGTCTACCATGCGTTGGGCTTGACGGTCTCCTGCATAACCGGGAGACAGGACGACTCGGACCTCCGCCCGTCGTATCAGTTCGACCCATCGTACGAGGACCCGGCGGGACGATGGCCTCGACTCAGACCCGTCTCCCGCAAAGAGGCCTACGCCGCCGACATAACGTACGGTACGAACAACGAGTTCGGTTTCGACTACCTGCGCGACAACATGGTCACCGACCTCTTGCAGTGCACGCAGCGGTCGCTGCATTACGCCATCGTGGACGAGGTGGACAATATCCTCATCGACGAGGCGCGCACGCCGCTCATCATCAGCGGTACGTCGGAGGAGGCTGCCAGGTTCTACGTCCTGTTCGCGCGTATCGTCGCCGGTCTGCACCGTGACGTGGACTACGTCATCGACGAGCGCACGCAGACCGTGCACCTGACCGACGACGCGGGCATCCCGAAGGTAGAGGGCATGCTACGGTCGCAGGGACTGCTGCGGAACTCCGACCTGTACGACGACACCAACTCCTCGCTGACCTTCTTCCTTGAGGCGAGTCTGCGCGCTCAGGCGCTGTTCCGACGCGACAAGAACTACGTCGTCAAGAACGGCCAGGTTATTATCGTGGACGAGTTCACCGGCCGCCTTATGCCCGGCCGCCGCTACTCTGAGGGACTGCACCAGGCCATTGAGGCTAAGGAACGTGTGCCGGTCCAGGCCGAGAGCGTGACCCACGCGACCATCACCTTCCAGAACTACTTCCGCATGTACGAGAAGCTGGCCGGCATGACCGGCACGGCCGCGACGGAGGCGGAGGAGTTCAACCACATCTACAAGCTCGATGTCGTTGAGGTGCCGACGAACCGGCCGATGATCCGGAAAGACCTGCCGGACCGCGTGTACCGGGACCAGAACGCCAAGTTCAAGGCGGTCACTGAAGAGGTTGCAGCCGCGCACGCACAGGGCCGTCCCATTCTTGTCGGAACAACCTCAATCGATACGTCCGAGATCCTGAACGACATGTTCGTGCGCCGGGGGCTGCGGCCGCAGGTGCTGAATGCGAAGAACCACGAGCGCGAGGCCGGCATAATCGCCGAGGCCGGCCGGCTGGGCGCAATCACTGTTGCCACCAACATGGCCGGCCGTGGAGTGGACATAATCCTTGGCGGCAGCCCGGAGAGTCGCGTTCCCGGGGAATGGTCTCGCGAGCACGATGAAGTTGTCTCTCTTGGCGGACTGTACGTCGTCGGTACGGAGCACCACGAGGCGCGACGTATTGACAACCAATTGCGCGGCCGGTCAGGTCGCCAGGGCGACCCGGGCTCGACGGTGTTCTTCGTGTCGCTTGACGACGAGATAATGCGGCGTTTTGGCGGGGAGCGCGTCAAGTCCGTGATGCAGTGGGCCGGACTGGATGAGAACACGCCCATCGAGCATCCGATGGTCACGAAGGCCATCGCGAATGCTCAGGTGCAGACCGAGGGCTACCACTTCGATGTCCGCAAGCATCTCGTAGAGTACGACGATGTCCTCAACAAGCACCGCGAGGTGATGTACGAGCGAAGGCGGCAGGTGCTTAGCGACGCCAATCTCACCGAGCATATCCTCGACCTGCTCGACGGGGAGGTTGTCATGGCGGTCGAGCGCCATGTGAACGCCGACCTGGCAGAGGTAGACCGTGAAGGCCTCGTTCGGGAGATCGGCGCCTTCTTCCCCTTGACGGGCGACGAGGCCGCCGCGTTGCTCGAGTTGCCGGGCAACGGCGACGTCAAGGCGGAACTGGTCGACCGTGCGACGAGACTGGCCCGGGAGAAATATGCCGGCCGTGAACAGGAGTTGGGGCCCGACGTGATGCGGATGGCCGAACGAGCAGTCATGCTCCACACCATGGACCGCCTCTGGGTGGAGCATCTGACGGCGCTTGAGCGCATGCGGCTCGGCATCGGGTTGCGAGCCGTGGCCCAGCAGCAGCCGCTCGTTGCCTACAAGATGGAGGGCAGGCGGTACTTCGACGTGCTGGAGAAGAGGATCAGGCACGAGGTCCCGGAGGCACTGTTCCACGTGGCGGTGAAGAAGCAGGTAGCGGCCTCTCCGTTCAAGCCGGTGGTATCCGCTCGTGCCACGACTGCATCCGGGTCGGGCAAGGTGGGGCGCAACGACCCGTGTCC
>Ga0116202_10000023_pt1 | contig 60151 bp, 61 predicted proteins | sample LakKivw325mmetaG_FD_94479 | JGI IMG/M metagenome (GOLD analysis project Ga0116202, IMG submission 94479) | Anoxic lake water microbial communities from Lake Kivu, Rwanda to study Microbial Dark Matter (Phase II) - Lake Kivu water 325m metaG | ecosystem: Environmental > Aquatic > Freshwater >... | reverse complement strand
GGGATTCCGCCGTTTAATCAAGACTTCGAAAAAACTCCGCCGGATATCGTAAAACAGTTTAAGGCGAAAATAAGAGCTGCAGACGCAATTGTTATCGCCATGCCTGAATACAACTATTCTGTACCCGGATTTCTAAAAAATGCTATAGACTGGGCTTCAAGACCGTATGGCGACAATTCCTTTGAGGGGAAGCCTGTGGCCATAATGAGCTCCTCGACCGGTATGCTCGGAGGCTCCAGAGCGCAATATCACCTTAGGCAGACTCTCGTTTTCCTGGATATGCATCCGGTGAACCGACCTGAAGTGATAGTCACCTATGCCGGTCAAAAAATCAACGATCAGGGCAAACTGACCGACGAAGAAACAAGGAAAATCATAAGGCAATTGCTGGAATCTCTGATTGCCTGGACAAAAAAATTGAAGCAGCAATTCCAGTCGGCTATAGTTCCGTAGTTTTACCTTGATAGGGAGTTTTTATTTTACTCGAACAGGTCGGTCTCTTTGCGACGGCTTCGCGGTATCGCCAGATAAAGATATTCCTTCAGTCTGAGGCCCGATGCCTCTTCTTCCTTGAACATTTCGATTAAATCACGAGCGTCCTGCTGAGATCTGTGGGCTGAAAGCGCTTTGATTTTAGTATCGAAATATCTGGAAATATCGGTGGCGATGGCAATCTCTTTATCCGGGCGGGTGGCCACCCCATATTCATCTGCGTCAGGCAGGGCGCTGGCAGCGATAGTTACGTAGTATAGTTTCCGGGGAGCTTTGCCTTCTGCTGCAAGTTTTTTGAAAGCCCTGGTGGCAGCCTTGCCCATGGTAATATGGTCGGTGTGGCCGCTTATGCCGTCAGGGCCGAACGTTATGACGATTTCAGGTTCTACCTGCCTCATAATGTCGGCTATTTTGCCGGCGACTTCATTGATATCTGCTTTATACAGTTCAGCGTCCATGTAACCTAATAAGTAGATATTTCGAATGCCCATGATGGCGGCAGCAGCTCGAAGTTCTCGTTCCCGTATTGCGCCGGTTTCCATATCATCGGGCACGTCGAGGCGGGAGCCTTTTTCACCGCGGGTAGCGGTTATTAAATCTACCGGCACACCCTGTTCGGTATATTTTTTTACCGTGCCCGAAACTCCGGAGCTTTCGTCGTCCGGATGCGCGAAGACAAGAAGTATGGAACGATTCATAGTCTATAAAGCCAGTCTAAAGTTTAAAGTCGGAAAAATCAATAGTGGACTAGGTAACCACGGCGGAGGGTTGTTCCTGGAACGGATGAGTTCGTGCCACCAGAGAAAAGAGATATGGATATTTAGACTTCAAGTGTGACACGTAGAATAACCACTCGACTATTAGCAGGCGATATACCCTTTCCGTGTCGCCAGCGAGATGTCTGAAGTCGGCTTTCGGCAATCCACCGAAGGATTTCCTGGCTTCCAGTTCCTCGGTCAAGTGGAAGGTCGCCCACAATAAATCGGTGAAGCGTTCGTGCTCCATCAAGTTGGGATTCTCCAGTAGGGCCAGCAAAAATTGCCTCTTCTGCACCAGGAACTTTTTAAGCTCGTATAGGTCGACGCGAGACAAATCGGCTTCGCCCTTTATAGTTCTGGCGTAGGCTATCGATTTCTTGAAATCATCTCGTTTCCAGTTCTGTTGGATGTCCAGGTTCTTTATGATGTCATCGCTTTTTTCAAAGCAAACCAACAGTTTGTGAAGAAGGTCGTTTCCCACCTCGCTGAAAAAAGCGCCTACGACCATATTGAGTTTTTGCAAAATTGCCTGCTTTTCACGGCTGGCCAAGACGCGCTCGATAACAACAACCACCAGGAACACTTCGAGCGGTAAGAAGGCCAGGTCGCCGAGCATATATATGAATATGTGATGAACATCTCGGAAAATTAAGTAGTGGATGAAATATAGTAAGGCAGATAGCGCGATAAGGATGACGGCGAGTACGATTAAATTCGCATATCTTTTCATCAATCTTAGTCCATGTTCATTTGTAGGGGGCCCATATATCAGATAATACCATACCTGCTGCTAAAAAAGGAGATATTTAAGTTACTCCGTTACCTATTTTCCTGCCATTAGTTGACAGGTCTATGCCAAATCAGTATACTATATGCAAATGATTAGCATTAGCAAATATATCGAGCTTTTATGAGTAAAACGGTGGAGCTGAATATTGGAGCAAGAACAAAACAGGCGCTAGGAGTCAAGAAAATACTAAATGATTCCAGACAGCGGGTAACAGCCCAGCGAGCCCTTCTGCTGGACCTACTGCGTAGCAGCCGTAGGCATGTTGACGCCGACGAGCTTTATCGCAACGCCAAGAAGAGAAACCCGCGGATTAGCCTGTCCACAGTCTATCGGAACTTACAGCTGTTTAAGAGGATGGGGCTGGTGGAGGAGCGCCACTTCGACGAGGAACACCATCACTACGAAGTGAAATCTGACGAGGAGCACCAGCATCTATTATGCGTTAGCTGCGGCAAAGTGATTGAGTTTGACTATCCTGCCGGCCGTAAGTTTAGACAGGACATTGCGCGTAAGTATAATTTCGATATTACGGGCGTTGAGGTCCACGTCACAGGCATGTGCTCCAGTTGCCGTGCGAATCAAAGAAAATAAGTGTAGAACAGTAGATAGGATACATATATGTTTGCTGGTAGAAAATTGACCCTGGGTCAAATGGGTTCAGGACAGACAGGCACAATTATTCGAATTCTTGGTGGTAGGGGATTGAACCGTCGACTTGAAGCCCTGGGCGTCAGGCCTGGGAAAAAGGTGACTAAAATAAGTACCATGATGTTTAATGGTCCGGTTACACTCAGGACCGACCACACGCAGATAGCAGTTGGCTTTGGCATGGCACAAAGAATCCTGGTTGAGCTCGATAAGCCCGCCTGAAGCCCCCACAGGTAGCAGATGAAGATACTACTCATGGGTAACCCCAACGTGGGTAAGAGCGTCCTCTTTTCGCGACTTACCGGCACGCGCACTATTGCGTCGAATTATCCAGGTACCACCGTCGGGTTTACCAGGGGTTCCCTGAGGCTGGGGCAGGAACAGGCTGAGATTATAGACGTCCCGGGCACCTATACACTTCAGCCAACCAGCAAGGCTGAAGAAGTAGCTGCCGAAATGCTTAAGGAAGGGGATCTGATAATTAATGTGGTCGATGCCACAAATTTGGAACGAAATCTCAACCTCACCCTTCAATTGTTAGAAAGCAAAGTGCCGGTGATAATCGCCCTTAATATGTGGGACGACACACGCCACAAGGGAATAAACATCGATGTCGGTCGTCTTCAAGAGCTTCTGGGAGTACCGGTGGTACCCACTGTGGGTGTAACCGGGCAGGGAATTAGCGAACTAGTCAGCCGCCTTCATGAGGCTACGGCGCTACAAGTGTCCTACGCTACCAGTGACGAACGGTGGGCGAAAATCGGCGATATCGTGGGGCAGGTGCAGTCATTGAGCCACCGCCATCATACCTGGCGCGAGGTTTTAGAGGATGCCAGCAGCCATCCGGTAGCCGGCGTCGCCATTGCAGTGGTAGTTCTTATTGCTTCTTTCCTTGTGATCCGCTTTATCGGCGAGGGAACCATCAACTACATTACCGACCCACTGTTTAACCGTCTATGGACGCCGCTGCTGATGAAGTTGAGCCTGCTTTTGGGGTCCGGAGGTTTCTGGCACGATATTCTGGTAGGCAAGCTGATAAACGGGCAAATCGACTATTATCAGTCGCTAGGCTTGCTAAGCACAGGGCTTTATATCGAGTTCGGTGTGGTTATACCTTATATCGTTGCCTTCTACTTCGTGTTGGGCATACTCGAAGATATCGGCTATCTGCCCCGCCTGGCTGTTTTAATGGACACCTTGCTGCACAGATTGGGACTGCACGGATACGCCATAATACCGACGATTCTTGGTTTCGGTTGTAACGTACCGGCAATAATGGCTACACGAATTCTGGAAAGCCGCAGGGAACGCTTTATAGCGGCAACCCTGGTTTCTATCGCAGTTCCCTGCGCTGCGTTGCAGGCGATGATTGTCGGCCTCGTCGGGAAATACGGCATACAATACGTGGCCATTGTTTACGGCAGCCTGTTTATCTCCTGGATTGTCATTGGGCTCATACTCAATCGGGTGATGAGAGGGTTCAGCCCGGAAATGATAATGGAGATACCGCCTTATCGCTTGCCGCCGTGGCGTGTTATCGGAAGTAAGCTGTGGCTAAGAATTTACAGCTTTATAAAGGAGGCTCTACCCATAGTCACGGGAGCGGTATTCGTTGTAAACATTCTTTACATGCTGAATATCTTCGACTATATAGCTAATATTACGGCACCCGTTATTACCGGACTTATGGGGCTGCCCAAAGATACAGTCGTGGCACTGGCGGTCGGTTTTTTACGTAAAGATGTAGCCATGGGTATGCTGGCTCCGCTGGGACTAACCGCTAAACAGCTGGTGATAAGCGCCACTCTTCTAGCTATGTCCTTCCCCTGCGTCGCTACCTTTGCCGTACTGGCTCGTGAGCTCGGCATCGTGGATATGCTCAAAGCCACCGGTATCATGATGGTAACGGCTCTGGTTTTCGGTATCTTACTCAACCTGATTCTTTAATGGCTTGACACGGGCTTTATAATCTATAATATTAGCTACGCGGTTCAGAAAGGAGAGGGCATGCCGGCCGAACGTACTGCAAGTAAAGTTTTAGGTACAGCTAGACGAAAGACAACAAGGCCAGCCGTCTACGAATTCCCCACAGAGAAGGGCATAATCAGGCGAAGGTTAATACGACCGACCACAAAGATATCTTTTAAAATCGTCCAGCCTATTGTAGAGGGCCTCCTTCGGTGCGTAATCAATTTTAAGATAAAAGATAAGGAAAACTTGCCTAGAGACGGCGCCATTATAGCAGTCTTTAATCACCTTAATTTGATTGACCCGCCGCTTCATATCATCAGCATGCTACCTCGAGATAGCATTGTAATGGCCAAGGAGGAGTTGTTTTTTTACTGGCCGATACCCGTCTTCCGCATGCTCATGGATGTGGCAGAAGCGTATCCAGTACGTCGCCGGGGAACGGCTGAGGAGAGGCGTCAGGCGGTTCGATATGCCGAGGACGTGCTGGCAAAGGGGATTCTATTCGGGATTTATCCGGAAGGTACCAGGAGCAAGGCCGGTTGTCTCAAAGAAGCCTACACTGGTTGTGCCCTTATTGCAGTGGAAACCGGGGCCCCGCTGATACCGGTGTCTATAATTGGGACAGAAAAGTTAAAGGGAATCGGCTGGATTACCCGGCCTACCGTTACCATCACCTTCGGCAAACCGTTTACCTTGCCTTCGATTCAGGGCAAGCCTACCGAAAAGAAACTAAGAGAGCTCACCGAATTTATAATGAGTAAGCTCGCCGGCGCTCTACCGCCGGAATATCGTGGCAGATACCAACCGTGCTGAGGGGGCACTAAGAATCTACGTATATGGCCAAAGTAAAGGTTGAAAAAGCTCGTGCGCTCGGCTCTTGCTTCGGTGTCAGGCGGGCCATAAGGATAATCGATAAGGCGGCTAAAGAGTATTCCGATATATCCACTCTTGGCCCTATTGTACATAACCGGCTGGTAGTGACCAAACTGGAGGACAGCGGCGTTAAGGTAGCCAATGACCTCGACAGCATCAGTTCAGATGTCATCGCCATTGCCTCTCATGGGGCTCCGCCGGAATTGTTGTCACAGATTCAGGACAGGAAGCTACAGGTAATCGACACCACGTGTCCCATAGTCCGCAGCGCTCAAAAAGCAGCTAAAAAACTTGCCGATGCCGGCTGTAGCGTTATCATCTTCGGCGAGGCCACACACCCGGAGGTGAAGGGCCTGCTGGGCTGGGCCGGGAACACCGCCATAGCCACCATGAACGGCCGCGAGGTATCTAATCTGGAGATGTCGCGCCGGCTGGGAATCATCGCCCAGACTACACAGTCCCAGCCCAGCTTCGTCAAGTTCTGTAACGACGTTATAAAAAGCACCTTTCCTGCCGTCCAGGAAATACGAATAGTCAATACTCTGTGCCAGGAAACACAGAAGCGTCAGGAAGCGGCGGTGTCACTGGCTTCAACCTGTGACCTGATGATTGTAGTGGGCGGGCACAACAGCGCTAACACTCAGCGCTTGGCTGAAGTTTGTTTGCCGTTGGTGGAGACCCACCTGATAGAAAGCGCCGCCGAAATAAAAGAGGACTGGCTCAAGGGCAAACGGCATATCGGTGTCACGGCAGGCGCATCTACGCCCGACGAAGCCATCGACGAGGTAATATCAAAAATGAAATCGCTGGCCAGCCGAAATTAGGCCTTATCCTAAGTCTCCGCTTAGTTTCCGTCCACCGATCAGGTGAAAGTGGACATGGGGAACGAGCTGGCCTCCGTCAGGACCGGTACTTACTGACAAGCGGTAACCGTTCCCGGAGATACCTTCCTTTTTGGCCAGGTCTCTGGCCAGCAATACAATGTGGCCCATCAGAGCCTGATGTTTGCCGTTAATATCGTTCAGCGAGGCTATATGCTCTTTGGGGATGATAAGAATATGCGTCGGCGCTTGGGGATTGATATCGCGGAAAGCCAACAGCTCTTCATCCCGATAAACGATGTCGGCCGGTATCTCGCCGGCCACTATGCGACAGAAAATACAGTCCATCGCTACGATACGCGGATTGAAAGGCAGGTGACCGTTCGCTTTATACCGGCTATGGGATGTATCTTCTCCGTGACCAGGCTGCCGATAGCGTTAAAGTCGTCGTGCTCCACGACGGCGATTACATCATAGGGGCCGGTTACCAGGTCAACCGACTTAATCTCCTTAACCTTTTGAGCCTGTAGCGTGGCCACGACATCCTTGGTCCTGCCTACCTCTGTCTCAATCAATACAAAGGCCTTTGCTGGCATAGTTTCACCCCCTTGCCTGAGATTCTATCCTATTATGTTGGATTGGCGCAACTTGGAGATTTGCGATTTATTATAGCCTAGTTCACGGAGTATCTCATCCGTATGCTCTCCGGCGACGGGTGCCAGGCGCCTGACCTTGCCCGGCGTATCGGACAGCTTAACAGCGATGCCAGGCTGCTTGACTTTGCCCAGGGTGGGATGCTCTATTTCTAAGACCATCTGGCGATGAAGCACCTGAGGGTCAGCGAAGGCTTCGTCGAAGGTGTTGACCTTGCCAGCGGGTACGTCCTTGCCGGTCAGGAATTCAAACCACTCATCTTGAGTTCTGGTCAAGAAAGTTTTCTTGAGGTAAGAGGTAATTTCTTCCCATTTTTCACCCTCTGGAGGGTGCATAAAATGCTCGGGCGAAACGCAGTAAGGGATGTATTCCTCCTTACCCAGAGCACGGCATAATTTCTCCCAGAACCAGGGCTCGACGCAGCCGATGCTGATATATTTCCCATCCTTGGTCCCGTATACGCTGTAGTAGGGGTAGGCGCCGTGAAGCCAGGTCTCGCCTCTGTTGAACTTGCAGCCTCCGGCGAAAAAGCTGCTGGTCAGCCAGGTCATGAGGCCCAGCGCACCATCGGTATAAGATATATCCACAAATTGCCCCTTCCCCGTCTTGTTTCTGGCCACCAGCGCCGTCAGTATGCCGATAGCTCCATGTAAGGAAGCGCCAGCAAAATCGGCAAGCAGGTTCAGGGGAACTGCAGGCGCACGATCCTGGAAACCGATTATGTTGAGTGCACCGGTTAATGAAATGTAATTTATATCGTGGCCGGAAAAATTACTGTAAGGGCCGTCCTGGCCGTAACCGCTGAGCGAGCAATAGATTATCCGGCGATTAATCTCCTTTATCTTTTCGTAGTCTATTCCCAGCCTCTTTACTACACCGGGGCGGAAACCTTCGACGACTGCGTCGGACGTTTTTGCCAGCTTGTGAAATATTTCCCGGCCCTTATCAGACTTGAGGTCCAGCCCTACGCTCCGCTTGTTGCGGTTCACGGCATCGAAAGCGGCGGCCTTCATCTCTCCATCGGCTGACATTTTACCCATCACACCGGCGCCTCTGCCGCTTATACCGGTGGCCGTTCCCACTTTGATGACATCGGCTCCCATATCGGCCAGTATCATGGTGCACATAGCACCTGGCGGTAGGTGTGTCAGGTCGAGTACCCTTATTCCTTCCAGAGCTAACATAATGATTTTGCTTGAATGAAGTTCACTTATATTACTTTTTGAAGTGCAGGCAGTCAAGAGACGGAGAATCATATATTGACAACACTATATGTGAGCTATATAATAGCCGCCGAGTAAATACCACTAGGCAAACGGTTTCCTACTACCTTAAAACATCTGCTGGACTATTTACTTTGATGATTGGCGTCGAGACTCAAGAAGTTAAGCGAAAAGAGCATCTTATCCTCAGGATACTCAATGATTCCACTCAACTGCTGGGTGCCAGAATCATTGGCCGCCACTTAAAAGACCGCGGCGTTAATCTGGGTGAACGGGCCGTTAGATATCATCTGAAGCTACTGGATGAGCGCGGTTTAACAAGGCTTGTCAGCCGGGACGGGCGCTTAATCACCGAACTGGGCATTGAAGAGCTGAGCAATGCCCTGGTCAGAGACAAGGTTGGTTTCGCCATTGCCAGAATCGAATTGTTGGCTTTCCGCACTCAGTTCGATTGGCAAAAGCGCAACGGCCTGATACCGGTCAATGTTTCCTTTTTTACCAGAAACAAATTCGAAAAGGCGCTACAGGCCATGAAGCCCGTCTTCGCCTCCGGTATATGTGTTAGCGACCTGGTGGCTGTGGCTCGCGAGGGAGAGCAGGTGGGTGAGTTAACCGTACCCAAAGGTAAAGTAGGCCTGGCCACAGTTTGTAGTATTGTCATTAACGGCACGCTGCTCAAGGCGGGCGTGCCCATGGACTCGCGGTTCGGCGGCATACTTCAGATTAGAAACCACCAACCGCTACGCTTCGTGGAACTGATTCACTACGCCGGCTCTTCGCTCGACCCGTCCGAGGTTTTTATCAGGGCCGGCATGACCTCGGTAAGAGATGCCGCTGGAACGGGCAACGGTAAAATACTGGCTAACTTCCGCGAAATACCGGCTTTGTGCTGCTCCATAGCCGAAGATGTGGTGGCTAAATTAAAGGCAGCTGGTCTCGGCGGACTGATTGTAATGGGTAAAACCAGCGAGCCGGTCTGTGAGATACCTGTGGAATTGAACAGAATCGGCATGATTTTTATCGGCGGGCTGAATCCCGTAGCGGCTGCCGAAGAGGCTGGCATCGAAGCGGAGAATTATGCCATGAGCACCGTAATGGAATATCGAAAATTAATGAAATTTGAGGAGGTTATTCGTTGAAAGTGGTAAAAGTCATACCCTGCCTGGACGTCAAGGAGGGACGCGTGGTCAAGGGGATAAAGTTCGTCAACCTCAGGGACGCCCGGGACCCCGTTGAGGCAGCCGAAGCCTACTGTAAACAAGGCGCCGATGAGCTGGTATTTCTGGATATCATGGCCAGCGCCGAGGACAGAGGCACGCGAATGGAATGGGTCAAAAGAGTGGCCGGCAAAGTTACCATCCCCTTCGCTGTGGGCGGCGGCATCAGGAATACCAGCGACATGAGGGAACTGTTTGACCTAGGCGTCAATAAGGTGTCTATCAATACGGCTGCCGTGAGGAATCCCGACCTGATAAAGGAAGCCTCCAAGAAGTTCGGCAAGAAGAGCCTGGTGGTCGCCATTGACGGCATTAAAAATCCGGCTGGCAAGGGACGTCCCCGTTTGGAGGTGGTGGTTAAAAGTGGTGAGGAGACGACCGGCCTGGATATAGTGGACTGGGCCAGGAAGGTGGAAAAGCTCGGAGCGGGTGAAATTATTTTGACCAGCAAGGATGCCGATGGCACCAAGGCGGGCTACGATTTGGAGATGACAAAAGCAGTGGCTGAAGCCGTGGGCATACCGGTCACAGCTTCCGGCGGTGCCGGCACACTTGAGCACCTGTATGAGGCCGTGGCAGTGGCCAAGGCCTCGGCCGTTTTGGCCGCTTCTATATTTCACTTCGGCGAAATCTCTATACCAGAAGCCAAAAAATATCTCAAGGAAAGGGGAATCCCGGTAAACACATAAATTAAACACCAAAAACCAAAACCTAAAAATAAAAAGGAGTATGAAGAATGAATTTACAAAGACCTAATGCAAACGAAGCCACCAGGACCGCCAACCGCTCCAGAAGCGTATCTCCGGGTAGTGGCATTTGTTCCCGCTGCCTCGACGGCTGTACTGGGAACTGCGAAGTTTTCAAATCCACCTTCCGCGGACGGGAATTAATCTACCCCGGGCCGTTCGGCGAAATAACCGCCGGCGCGGACAAGGATTACCCTGTTGATTACTCCCACCTGAATATCCAGGGCTACGCTCTGGGAGCCAGAGGACTGCCCAAGGGCGTCGCGGGCAACTCGGATACGGCGCTCTTCCCTCTGGTTAACACCGAGACGGACTACGGCTGGGACATAAAGGTCAAGATGAAGGTACCCATTTTCACGGGCGCTCTGGGTTCTACCGAGATAGCCAGAAAAAACTGGGAACATTTTGCTGTCGGCGCTGCCATCAGCGGCGTGACACTGGTCTGCGGTGAAAACGTGTGCGGTATCGACCCGCGTCTGGAGCGCGATGCCAATGGCAAAGTTACCTCGGCGCCCGACATGGACCGCCGAATAGAAGTCTACCGGCGTTATCATCAGGGTTTCGGTGAAATACTGGTGCAGATGAACGTCGAAGATACCCGGCTGGGCACTGCCGAATATATTATTAAAAAGCACGGCATTGAGACCATCGAGCTTAAATGGGGGCAGGGCGCCAAATGCATCGGTGGCGAAATCAAAGTCAATTCGCTGGAACGCGCTCTGGAACTGCAGAGGCGCGGTTATATCATCACCCCGGATCCATCCGACCCCATCAACCAGGCGGCCTTTAAAGAAGGCGCACTCAAGGAATTTGAAAGGCACAGCCGGCTTGGCTTCATCGACGAGGAGGGCTTCTACAACGAAGTAAACCGGCTTAGGAAGCTGGGATTCAAACGTGTCACCTTGAAGACCGGCGCTTACAGCCTGCGTGAGCTGGCCATGGCCATAAAGTGGGGCTCCAACGCCAAGATCGACTTGCTGACCATCGACGGCTCTTCCGGCGGCACCGGCATGAGCCCGTGGCGCATGATGGAGGAGTGGGGCATACCCAGTCTGTATCTCCATGCGTCGGCGTACGAGTTCGCCAATACGCTCGCCAAAAAAGGACAGAGGCCGCCCGACATGGCGTTCGCCGGCGGCTTCAGCAGCGAGGACGGCGTGTTCAAGGCACTGGCTCTGGGCGCTCCTTACACCAAGGCGGTTTGCATGGGCCGTGCCCTCATGATTCCGGGCATGGTTGGCAAGAACATCGCAGAGTGGATAAAGGACGGCAAGCTGCCTAACACAGTCAGCCAGTTCGGCTCGACTCCCGAGGAAATCTTTGTGTGCTACGAGCAGGTAAAGGATATCGTTGGCGCCAATGAGATGAAGAACATACCGCTGGGCGCCATCGGCATCTTCAGCTACTCCGACAAAATCAAGGTCGGCTTGCAGCAGTTGATGGCTGGCTCCAGGTGCTTCAGCGTGCCGGTAATCAGCCGCAACGAGCTGATGTCCCTGACCGATGAGTGTGCCAAGGTCACCGGCATACCATATCTCATGGATGCGTACAAGAAAGAAGCGCTAAAGGTACTGAACGGTTAAATTACTTTAGCTCAAATGAAACAGGCTCCGGCAAAGTCGGAGCCTGTTTGTTTATTCCGGTGAATCATATAGGACGGGTTACTATATATGTTTATTTTCCCAATTTATTTATTAGTCTACGCATCCATTCTGCTAATACTTCATTTGTGTGCCTTGACTAATATGGCCGTCTATAATAAATTTAAATTACCATGACAACGACACCGTCACCAAAACCACCGTATATAAAGAAAGTGGACCAGATAGGTGATATCGCGGTCTGGATTGTGGATGGGCCGTACATACGTGGCCACGTCGATGAGGAGTTCACCAACTTCGGCCAGCATTACGCCTTCGACTATATTCCGGTGAACGAGTTCTGGATAGACCGCGAGGCTGCCCACGACGAGACGCGGTTTTTCATCGACCACCTGCTGATAGAGCACCGGCTCATGGCCAAAGGTGTGCCCTACGACAAGGCACTGGTACTGGCCGACAAAGAGGAGCGCAAAGAGCGGCGTCGGGCCGGCGACATCGGCAAACTGACGCATCACGGGCAGCAGCTTCCCGATGCCACGGACGTCCACGAGAAGCTGTGGAAGAAGCTGGAGGACGGCATCACGGTGTGGATTGTTAACGGTCGACTGGTTCGCAGCGCCTTCGATATCGATTTCACCGAAGGCGGCCACGACCACGTCTATGAGTTCGTGCCTGATAAAGAAGTGTGGATTGACGATGCCATCGAGGAAGAGGAACGCGGCTTTGTGCTACTCCATGAGCTTCACGAACGAAATCAGATGGATAAAGGCATGACTTACGACGAGGCGCATGCAGAGTCAAGCCGGATAGAATATAGATGCCGCCATCATCCCGACGAACTGCACGATGCCCTGGCCGCCGAGGGTTGGGAATAAGTCCCTATCAAGTTATCTCGTTGTATATTCCCACTTCAGGCCGGCCTTCCAGCATGGGGCCGATTGACCTGGAAAACTCTTTAAAGTGCTCCGTCGAGCCGTGATATTTCAAAGCGTCACTGCTCTCATATTTCTCGTAAACAAAGAACTCGTTCGGATTATCCGCTTTTCGGTGGACTGTGTAAGAAATTGCGCCCGGGTCCTTAAGTACTTTGGGCATGAGGTTCCGGAATTCCTTCTCCAATTCGTCGCCTTTGCCTGCTACTGCTTTAAGTTTCGCAGCTACAACTATCATATCGGTTTTTCCTCCTTGAGTGACTTAGAAAATGCTGATCTTAGCCGCCCGCGATAAGCGGTAGAAACGAGATGGTGTCCCGGTCTTTGAGAATCCTGTCCCGGGCGGCGACTTCATGATTAACCGTCACCAGTATCATGCCTTCTTCCAGGGGCAGGTCGGGATAGCGCCGCCTGACGTAATCCAACGCGTCCTGAACCTTGGTATTTATGTTTATGGGCATGTCCAGGCTATCGGCCTTGGTGATGATGCGCTGCATGCCCAGGAATTTAATAGAGACTCTCATTTCTGCTTTTGGTTTTTGATTTGATACTATGTTCGGGTCGCCTGTGGGCAGGCGACACCTAAGAAATCGTAAATACTAATTTCTAAATACTAAACAATTTCAAATATCCAAATTCTAAATCGCAGAATCACACCAGAGGTTACAGCGATGACTGCAGATTTCAACGATAATCTTTTAACCCATACTTAATTTTTACTTTTTTGTTCTTATTTTGGCTTTTGGTCTTTGTTTTCCGAATTGAAGTGAATATTCGCCAAGCCTGTCAAGCAACTTCTTAGCCTGTTTGTCCATTAGGCCGAATTTTTCGACCGTTTCCCGCTTGGGTATGCCGTCCGACGTGAAACCTTTCTTCTCGTAAACCATATCGCACAGGTGCTGATAAGCCTGAATCCGTTTCTCCATTAGCAGCCTATGCCTTTCCTCGGGAGTGGCAGGTACTCCAGCATTGCCGAGTTGCTGCTGCAGCCATTCGTCATAATAATCAACGCGGGCCTGGTATTCGTTAAAATATGCCGGCCCCATCGCCCTCCACGGTATCTGGTCGCTGGCCCGGGTGCCTTTACCATGACGGAGGTTGATCAGCTTCTGAAGTATGTACAGCCTTTCCGAATCGTCCAGGACATCCTGCAGCGTTTTATGGCTGCCGGTGGTGGCATTTAGATAGGCAACATAATATTCCAGCGTGGGCGTATTCTTTGAAGGCTCGGGAGTATTGGCTGCCTCAGGATTTCGGACGTCTATCCAGGGCAGCTTGCACAGTCCGGTGGCGTTGAACCAGGTACGGATGAGCGGGAACCATTTGAGCGCGTTGCCCTTGTCTTCCAGGGTTGGTATTTCCTTGTGTACCTGGTCGATGAATATCAGCCAGGCTTCGTCGTGCTGCGGCCCTTTTAGCGCGAAGCCGTAGCCGCCCTGCTGGGCCAGCGATTCCTTGGTGATGTACATTGAAAATTCCAGTCCCTTAACTTCCATGCCGAATTTGCTCAGTTCGGCCATGACAGCGTCCTGAGATGAGCCGTTTCGTGAAGCATATTTCTCGGCTACCCACCTTTTGCCTCGGGCAACACCCTGTCCAACAACCTGGCCGAAACCTCTGCCGTCTGCGATTTCATGCAGCAATCTGTCTGCCGCCTCGATATTACCGAACTTCAGGTCGTAGCCGATATCGGCGGCGGTTAAAAATCCTCGCTGTATGCATTCCATGAAAAAGCCCGTGGTCACGCCGGTAGATATGGTATCCAGCCCATATTCGTCGCAGTACCAGTTGTATTCCATAACGAACTGCGCGTCGAAGATGCCCATGCAGGAAACAGCGCCGACCGTTTCGTATTCCGGGCCGTCGACGTTGACTATGTTGCCGGCTTTCGGTCCGCGGGTCAGCCTGACGTTTTCAGCACCCTTGGCGCAGGCCAGGTTGCAACCGTAGTAGCAGCCGTCGGGTATCTTCTTGTCGAAATACTTTTCCAGGAAGACCTGAGCAAAGAGCTTCGGTGATTCGGGGCTCTGCCCGTACTGATAGTTATTTATGGGGAACAGGTGGAATTTGTCCATATATTCGGAAAGACCGGTAGTGCCCCAGGTACCCAGATGTAGCTGCTGTCCATCGCACTGAGAGACGACCGCCTTCAACTTTGAACCGGCCCGGCGCACACCTTCTTTATCGATGGCATTGTTGGCGTTTACTTTGGACAGGCTGGAGCGAGCCGCCACTGCCCGCAGTCCTTTAAACCGCATAACGGTGCCGGTGCCGCCCCGGCCGGCCTGCTTGGAGCGGAGCCGCTTCCGCCTGACATCGAAGAATAAACTGTTAACGATACCGAACCGTGAGTTAACGGCGCCTTTGCCGGCGGTTACCGCGGCCAGCGTATCGTTAAGCTCTCCGCCATTTATATCTTCAAGCAGCGTCTCACCGTAGGAAAGTGCACCGGCGTTGATTTCTTTGTCGTAGTCGGGCGCTGCCGCAATCTGGATGGTGCCGGCATCGCCGTCAATCGAAATTACGACGTCCTGTTTCGATATGCCGGAAACGGCCAGGGCATCGAAGCCGGCGCGTTTCAATATCGGCCCGAAATGGCCGCCGATGTTGGAATCTATGAAGGTATCTGTCAGAGGCGAGATAGTGCCGACGATGAACTTGCCCGTGCCCACAAAGGCCGGCTCGTTACCCAGCGGGCCGCTGGCCATTACCAGGATATTCTCCGGACTGTCGTAGTGTGTATCCCGGGTAGCGCCGTCCCAGATCAGCTTAAGCGCGTAGCCGCGGCCGCCTACGTATTTATTATTAAAATCAGGCGGCAGCTTCTGAACGGTTATTTCCGGTTTGGTGAGGTCGATCTTGAGGATGCGGTCGGTGTAGCCGCCGGCGACTCTAGCCGGTTTATATTCGATTTGATGTAGTATTTTCATGCGGTAGTGGATTTTCCGCCGTCATAATGTGAATCACGGCATACGAAGGGATATTATAACCTTTTGAACGTGAATGAGCAAAGATGCTTTTGCCATCGTGGAATAGGAAAGAAAAAGTGGGCGCCGAGGCCGGTGCCCACTTTTATACTGGAGTTAAAAAGTCATTATGAGGGGTGGCGGAAACTTAACATCAAAACTGTGGCAATGGCCAGCACCAGAATTCCGGTAACGACTAATATAATAAGCCCGCTGTTTGCGGAAGGTTTGGATGTCTGGTTGCCTAGCACCGCAAAGTCCGCTTTGTGGCCATCGATGGTGGCGATATACTGGCCCGGTTCCGACTTGGTTACGGTGAATTTCACCTGGTAGGCACCGCCCGGACCAACGCTGACCATTTTGCTCTGTTCCACCTGCCCGTTTATCTTCAGGACGACGTTATAGTTGCCGGTATCGTCGCCGCTGTTGACCACATTCGTTGATATGGTTACCGGCTGGTTAGCCATAGTCTGCTGCGGCGTGACGCTGGCATAGCTGGTACTCAATATGGCCTGTTTTAGCCTCATTGGAGGTATTTCGGATGGCGGCGAAGACGACGGTGGTCGTGAGATCGTCTGCCGCGTTTCCGCAGGCATAAATATGGAATTAAGCTCGTCCCAGCTTGAAGCGAAAGCAAAGGTCAGGGTCCTGCTTACCAAGCCGCCGGTTGGCAGTTCCGACACGTCCCACTCCATGGCGACAGAGACATCGCCATTAGCATAGTTGGCATCGTTCAGAGTGCCACTTGCAACGTCGCTCCACATATGTGGGTATATATTAACATCATGATGTGCCGAAAGGCTAGCACCTTTGAAACCCACCCAGGTACTGACACTGCCGAGGTCGTGTTCCCAGACGAAGTCATTAGTATTGTAGCCGCCTTCATCATCCGTAAACTGTACCGCCACGTCATAGTCGACTCCCTGGAAGAGCCTGAAGTTCGGTAACGGGCTGCCCTTTATATTGTCAATAGTATATTTGACCAGGAAGTAACTGGCGTTGGATGGCACCATTATCCAGCGGTGTATAGCTATATCGGCCCCGCCTCCATCCAGGTCGAGATTAACGATTGCCTCATACCAGGTATCAGGGCTGCCGACCAAAGGATAGCACTGAGTAATGCTCCCGCTAGTCAGAGGTACGGGCAGATTAGCTCCGTAGCTGAAATATGCTGTCTCCTGGTAGCAGTTACTGTAGCTATTTGGATATAACCAGACGTTTGTGGATGAAGCTAGCTCACCAAAATAGTTGATGTTTATTATGCCGTTATCTATAGCGATGCCTCCCGGGCAGGCAGGTGATGGCAAAGCCGTCTCGTTGTCGCTAGTGGGGAAAACAAACGGCTCTTTGCCCTGCGCAGTGGCCAGGGTAACGCCTAGAAAGCAGGTGGAAGCCAAACAGAATAAAAGTGCGGCTATTATTGATAAATGAACAAGTTCTCGACCTTTAACCATTTAGAGACCTCCTGAAGCGGTCTGTGATGCAAATTGTTGAATATACGTAGTATATCATCGAATTTTGCCGTGTCAATACAGACTGCCGACTGTCACACTTTAATTTGTTGCAGAGTTTGCTCGAAATGGCGGAGGTGGTCTTGCAGGTGCCTGACATAGTCTGCCATCAGGTCTTTTAGAGTATTTTTGTCGCCTTCCGAGTTTTGCCAGCGGTTTTCCAATTTAGTTTCATCGACTTCTTTGATTATGTGGCCGATTAAGATGTTGTATTGCTGCCACAGCAGCATTAACTCCTGAAAATTCATCTCGTTGTATTTCTGTATCCTGAGCCATTTTGAATTGTCCTGTCCGTATCCCGGGAATACCAATTCATTTACAATCTGAAGCCGGACAAACCGCTGGTGATTGTTAGAAGCGGAGTCAATCAAATGTCCAATAATTTCTTTAAGCGTCCAGTTGTCGGCATCGATTCGTTTTGAAGTAATAGTGTCATCCAGGTCGCAATATTTTTTGTAGAACGCTTCTACGGCTGAACTTAGTTCGTTATATACCTTTTCCATGACCTTATCCTTTTTTGCATACCTGTTTTGTGGTTATTGTATATTGCAGGCAAGACTTCATCAAGATTATCGGATAAAGTACCTTATCAAGCGCACGCCTTCATGATAAAATGGGCCAGAAATTATTTCGGAGGGAACGAATATGGCGTTAAAGAAAATTGTAGTTGTGGGCTCGGGTACTATGGGCAACGGTATAACCCAGGTCGTGGCTCAGGCCGGGTACGAAACGACGATGGTCGACGTCAAGCAGGAGTTCATCGACAAAGGAATGGCGGCCATTAAGGCCAGCCTGGGCAGGTTTGCCGAACGAGGCCGTATCAGCCAGGCGGATATGGACAAGGCGATGGGCAACATCCGCACTTCAATCGACCTGAAACAGGCGATTAAAGACGCCGACTACGTTATCGAGGCCGTCTTCGAAAGGGCTGACGTCAAGCTGCCCGTATTCAAGGAGCTTGAAGAACTGGCGCCGAAATACACCATCCTGGCGTCGAATACTTCAAGCATACCGATCGGGTTGTTGGCCTCGGCAACAAAGCGGCCTGATAAAGTCATCGGTATGCACTTCTTCAGCCCGGTGCCCATGATGAGGGGCCTGGAGGTGGTAAAATCTCTGCTTACTTCGGAGGAGACGCTAAAAGTCAGCCTTGAATTCGGTAAAGCTATAGGCAAAGAGGCCGTGGTAGTCAAGGACTCCCCAGGTTTTGTCACCAACCGGCTGCTGCCGCTGGTGATGAACGAGGGCGCGAAGCTGCTGCAGGAAGGGCTGGCCTCAATGGAGGACATAGATAAGATCTGCAAGCTGTCATTCAACTGGCCCATGGGACCCTTCGAGCTGAGCGACCTGGTGGGCATCGATGTCGGAGTCGACCTGCTGGAAGAGGTATACAAGCAAACGGGCTGGGAAAGATACAAGCCAGCGCCGCTGCTAAAGCGGATGGTGGAAATCGGCTACCTGGGCAGAAAAGCGGGCAAGGGTTTCTACACGTTGTTTGGAACTCCGAAATAGTAAATTGAATTACCGGCTGAAAGTTTTTATAGGTGGTTTCCGGCCGACGCGATTTCGGAGTATACCGATACCTTCGACTTCCAATTCGATCGAATCTCCGGGCTGAATCCATCGGTTTAGCTCCAGGCCGCAGCCGCCCTCGACGGTGCCAGAGCCCAGGAAATCGCCGGGGTAAAGCGTTTCTTCCATGGAAGCGAATTCAATTATCTGCGGCCACGTCCAGTAGCTGGTACCGCTGTTGTTGTCCGACCAGACTTCACCATTAATACGGGCGGTGAGGTGCATGTTTTTCGGATATACCTCATCAGGAGTGACCAGGCAGGGTCCCATAACGCTGCAGAAATCTTTACCTTTGACCGGGCCCAGACCGACGGTCATTTCTTTGAGCTGAATATCCCGGGCGCTGATATCGTTTAATATGGTATAGCCGGCGATATATTCTTCAGCTTTCTCCCGCTGTATGTTCTTGCCCTCTTTGCCGATGTAGATGCCGTATTCCAGCTCGTAATCGAGCAAGTCCGTGTAAGCGGGCCAGGGTATCACTTCATCGGGGCCGATAACTGTGTCCGGATTGCCGCGGTAGCAGACCGGCATCTCATACCAGTTGGGGTCCAGTTTTCGCTGCCCGCTCCGGCTGGCGTGGCCTTCGAAAGCCAGATAGTCGCGTATAGAATTGGGGCGCGGCACCGGGGCTTTGAGCTTTACGTCGGCGGTATCATAGACGACCTTTTCACCACGTGGACCGGTGATTGGTGCTTTAGGCCGTTTCTTGGTTACGTAATCGATTGCTGCGGCAGCAGCTTCCATGCCCTGTTTTCCGCTGCGCAGGAAGCAGATCATGTCCGGTGGTATAACGGCCGCTGCCAGTTCGTAAGGTTGGCCACTGTTTCCATTATCGACCACATAACGCGTATAGCCGAGGTTGAGGTCGATTACTTTCTCACCGTTAATAGCTCCTATGCGGTGTACGGGCCCGATTGGCGTGGAGATTTCAAATGTCACCAGCTTCATGGTCTGCCCTCTGAAAGACAGCTTAACAAAATCCCGCGGCGTCTGGCAAGGCTCCGCTAATGACAAAAGGATCAAACCACCGCTCGTGGTGAGCCTGTCGAACCATAGCGGTGCTGAAATCAAAACATTTAATTTAAAGGTCGAACCCTTCGACAAGCTCAGGGCGAACGAAGTTAGAAATGAGTGCTGAAATGTAGGGATAGGTCTTTAGACCTGTCCCTACGGGGCCCATTCATGTGGAGAATTCTTATTCCGCGAGGACATTGTAAAAAAACGGTTCGCGGCATAAAATACCAAACGGCGCCTAAATTACTCCGAGGAGTTAAAAATGGACTTTCAACTGACCGAAGACCAGAAGATGCTGAAAAAGATGGTGCATGATGTGGCGGAAAAGGAATTTAGACCCAAGGTGGCGGAATGGGAAGCCAAAGCGGAACACCTGCCGCTGGAATATGTGAAAAAGCTGGCTGATTTAGGACTGCTGGGCCTTTGCCTGCCTGTGAACTACAGCGGACAGGGCCGTTCCGCCTTCGAGGCTATTCTGGCCATGGAGGAACTAGCCAGGGTATCGGCACTGTGTGCCTCCCCTGTTTTCGAATCTAACGTGGGACCGGTCAAGGTCATCGAGCAGTTCGGCACCGAAGAACAGAAAAAAAAGTACATACCGCGCGTCTGCACCGGCGAGTCCATGATTTCAGTGGGCATGACCGAGCCCGAGGCCGGGTCGGCACTTACCGACCTTACCACCAGGGCGGTGCTAAAAGGCGACCACTTCGTTGTCAACGGCATGAAGCGGTTTATCTCCGGCGGCGGCGTCTCCGATGTTTACATGGTCTATGTCAGGCTCAGCGAACAGAAGGGTGCCAAGGGTATCGGCGGGCTAATTATAGAGAAGGGGACGCCCGGTTTTTCTTTCGGCAAACAGGAGCAGTTCATGGGGTTGAGGGGTATGGCCAGCTGCGACCTCATTTTCGAGGACTGCAAAGTTCCGAAAGATAACCTGGTGGTCAAGGAGGGCGAGTTCCGGAAGCTGATGACCGCCTTCGACCTGGAACGTTGCGGCAACTCCACCATGTGCCTGGGCATAGCCCAGGGAGCGCTCGAGGAAGCCATGGCCTATTCGCAGCAGAGGAAGCAGTGGGGCAAGGAGATATGCCAGTTCCAGGCGGTGCAGTTCATGCTGGCAGAAATGGCCATGAAGGTCGAGGCCGCCCGCTTACTCATCTACCGGGCTACGTCGAACGCCGCCACCGGGCTGCCCGTGCCGCTGGAAGCCAACCTGGCCAAGTGCTTTGCCAACCAGATGGTGCGAGAGGTCACCGGTATGGCATTGCAAATACACGGCGGCTATGGCTACTCCAAGGAATACCCGGTGGAGCGAATGATGCGCGACGGCTGGGGCTGGGGCGTTGCCGGCGGCACCATCGAGATTCAGCGGATTACCATCGCCTCGCTGTTGCTGGGTCGAAGGTTCGACCAGAGAAGGTAGGGGAAACTGCAATGAGAGAATGCAAAATCGATAAGAATAAGACTGCCCGTAACTGCACCTATGAGCCATGCTCGAGAAAAGGCATTTGCTGCGAATGCATTGTTTATCACCGGGAGTTGGGCGAACTGCCGGCCTGCTACTTTCCGGCTGATGTGGAAAGGACCTACGACAGGTCAGTGGAAAGGTTTATCGAGACCTACCGCAAGAGGGGAAGGTTGTAGTTCAGTGAGAAAAATCCCCTTAGAAAAAGGGGATTAAGGGGGGGTTTTGCTGTAAACACAGCCGCAGTAGTCCTGCCGGTAAAGCTCCCATTTTTTGGCCAGTTCCACCGCCCTCTTGCAGCCATCTTTCTTCTTAAAATCCCTCACTAAAAATTTATCGCCGCCGATTTCCAGGCCTATTTCATTGATTATCTTTGCCGACTTGTGCGGGCTGATGGTCAGGGTGGTGGTGAAGGCATCAGCGCCGCAGTTCGACATATAGTCGAAGGTCTTCTGCAGTCGCATCCGATAGCAGACGGAGCACCTGCCGCCACCTTCCGGTTCGTCTTTGAGCGAATCGGTAAGCGCCAGCCATTCTTCCGGTATATACGGGCCGATGTCCAGCGGAAAATTCAATTCTTTAGCTACTTTGCGGGCGACATCCAGCCTTTTTTGATATTCCTCCTGGGGATGGATGTTCGGATTGTAGAAGAAGCCAAGGACCCGGTGTCCCTCGGCGGCCAGCGCTTCGGCGGCACCGGCAGCACAAACTCCGCAGCATACATGTAACAGCACGTTCATGATTTTAACCTCTGGGCTTGCATCAAACCGAGCATGACGATTAAACCGAAAGCCAGGCTGGCGGCACAGGACAGGAACATGGTCTCATAGCCCCTGGCATTGGCCACGAATCCCATTATGGTTGGTCCCAGGGCCATGCCGATTTGGAAGGAGCAGGTGGGTACAGCCATGGATAGCGCCCGCCCGCTGGCAGAGGAAAAATCGGCGGCCATGACCAGGCTGGCCGGCATGGCCAGCCCCATGCCGATGCCGAAGATGATGCCGATTACAATGAACTGTCCCAGGCCGTGAAAGAAGGGGAAAAGAGCTACAGCCACAGCGCTTATGCCCACGCCTCCGCCCAGCAGTAACCTCCTGTCTATTTTGTCGGCCAGTCTGCCTGATGGTGCCCGCAGCAAAGACGAACTGGCGTAAACGGCGGTGATGATGGCTCCGGCGTCGGCCTCGGTTAAGTTAAATCGCTGGCCGTAAAGCGGAATATAGCTGCTGATAGTGCCAGAGCCTAAAGCCACCAGCAGCGGTGCCAGCATAACTGCAATTGATAGCGGATTGCCCAGCCAGCTCCAGGGTGAAATATCTGCTTCGGGAGCAGCCACCGGCTCGTGGGCGATGTCGCGCAGGCGGGAAAAGGCCAGTGCCAGTCCGACGAACGATATGGCGGCGCAGCCGTAAAAGGCGGCATTGAATCCGAACCGGCCGGCTAAAAAGCCGCCGGTTATTGGCCCCGCCATTAAGCCCAGCTGAAGGCTTGCCGTATACCAGCCGATGGCGGTGCCACGTCTATTTGGCGGGGTCAGATCGACTACCAGAGCGATGGCCGCTGGCAGAAAGGCTGCCGCACCCAGGCCGTGAATCGCCCGCACCAGTATAAGCAGGCCGGTGCTGGTGGCCAGCGGATACAGCAGCGGAGTTAGAGTGAACACGATCAGGCCGCCAATCAGGAGTTTGGGACGGCCGAATTTGTCGGATAGCATACCGAACGGAATCAGAAAGATGGCCGTGACGTACGACAGGGTGGCCACTATGATTCCGACCTCGGATACCGGCGCGCCGATGTCCTCGGCATAAAGAGGTATCACCGGAAACATGAAGCTGAATCCGGCGTAGCCAACAAAGGCCACGACATACAGAGATATCAGTGTATAGGCTAACGAGTTTTTCATCGGCTGATTTTGTGAATATACACTTTAACACAAAAGCCAATTCAGGCGAAACTTAACATATATGAAAACATCTCCTTTTTGTAAAGGAAGATTGAGAGGGATTTAAATCCCCCTAGACCCCTTTTTCTAAGGGGGCACAACCTGTAGACTTTCTGGTCTGTGAGAGTGAGAGAGTGTGTGGTAGAATAACTTGATTGCGATGCAAACAGGCAAGGTCTATCTTGTAGGAGCCGGTCCCGGTGACCCGGGGTTGGTTACGGTTAAGGGGCTGAAATGCCTCAAAAAAGCCGATGTTATCGTCTACGACCGTCTGGTCGACGACAGCCTGCTTGAAGAAGCGTCGCCAGCGAGCGAGAAGATATACGTGGGCAAGGGGCGCGGCTGCCATGCGCTGGAACAGAAGGAAATCAACCTGCTACTCATAGAAAAAGCGAGGACCGGCAAGACCGTGGTCAGGCTCAAGGGCGGCGACCCATTCGTTTTGGGACGTGGTGGCGAGGAGGCGGAAATACTGGCCGCTAACGGCGTTTCTTTTGAAGTTGTGCCCGGCGTATCCTCCGCTTATGCTGTTGCCGCCTATGCCGGAATACCGGTGACTCACCGACGGTTGTCCTCCTCGTTCACCGTTATTACGGGTCACGAAGACCCGGAAAAGGATGAGTCGAGCATAGATTGGAGCCGGCTAAGCGCCGGCAGCGATACTCTGGTGTTTTTAATGGGCATGGGCAATCTGGTCCACATAGTAGGCAAGCTGGTACAGAACGGCAGGTCGCCGGCTACACCGGTGGCAGTCATCGGCGAGGGTACGACTCCGAGGCAGCGGACTATAACAGGCACGCTGGGAGATATCGTAGTTCTTGCTCAGAAGGAAGGATTCGAGCCGCCGGCGGTAATAGTTGTCGGTGAAGTGGTCAAGCTGCGTGGCCGGATTCGCTGGTTCGATATTATACCTCTTTTTAGCAAACGTGTACTGGTAACCAGGGCCGAGCATCAGGCGGGGGAATTAAGCCGGCTTTTACTGGGTCGCGGCGCCGTGCCGGTTGAGATGCCCGTCATAAAAATCAACCCTCCCGAAAATTGGGGCGAGCTGGATAAGGCGATTGAGGAGCTGAACAGGTTCGACTGGGTTATATTCACCAGCGTAAACGCCGTCGACATCTTCTGGAAGCGGCTTAAAGCCAGGAAACTCGATGCACGCCGATTTAGCAGCGCTAAGATTGCAGCCATCGGGTCAGCAACCGCCGCCGCGCTTGAAGACAGAGGTCTGCTTGTAGATTATATGCCTAAGACCTACACCAGCCGCGGTTTAGTCGCCGGGCTCAAAAAGCAGGGTGTATCCGGAAGTCGGGTTCTACTGCCTCGAGCTGATATAGCCGGCGATGAACTGAACGAAGGGCTCATAAAACTTGGGGCTAAAGTACGTCAGGTAACCGCTTACAGGACCTCCGTGGTTACCGGACCGGTGGTGCAGGCTAAACAGATGTTGCTTAACGGTGAGATAGAGGTTATCATCTTTACCAGCGCTTCTACGGTGAACGGCCTGCTGAAAATACTGGGCCGAAACCGGGACGTGCTAAAAAAGGCCAGACTGGCGTGCATTGGGCCCGATACCACCGCAGCCTTAACCAGGAATGGCTTGAAGGCAGATATAGTGGCTCATGAGCATACTGTGATAGGCCTGGTTGCTGCAATCGAAGGATATTTTAAAGATGCCGAGTCATGATGGCGAATCTTTGAGTTCATGTTACTCTGAGCGGAGCGAAGAATCTGTAGGGACATACCTTCAGGTCTGTCCGATGAGGACAGGGCTAAAGCCCTGTCCCTACTACGTTCTGTCATTGCGAGCTCTTCTGCATAAGGGCGTGGCAATCTCAGAATTTCTACCAGCTCCATACGAGATTGCCACGGCGTCCTTCCCATTCGGGAAGGACTCCTCGCAACGACAATATTAGATAGGGGAGAATGACATGAGTAACTTTCCACAAACGCGTTTACGACGCCTACGAGGTAATGAAGCCCTGAGGGCGCTGATACGAGAGACGAAAGTCGATGTCGGCGACCTCATTTATCCTCTATTTGTTGTTGAAGGCAGCAAGAAAAAGCAGGAGATAACATCGATGCCCGGGCAGTACCGGCTTTCCAGCGACCTGCTGTCAAAAGAAGCGGAAGTCATAGCTAAACTGGGTATACCGGCCATAATACTGTTCGGCATACCCCAGAAGAAAGATGAAATCGGTTCCGAGGCTTATAACCCCAGGGGTGTCATTCAGCAGGCAATAAAGGCTATAAAAAAGGCCGTCCCGGATTTGCTGGTAATCACCGATGTATGTCTCTGCGAATACACCAGCCACGGTCACTGCGGCGTGGTGGTTAACGGCGATGTCGACAACGACAAAACGCTACAGTTGCTGGCCAAAACTTCCTTATCTCACGCCCAGGCGGGTGCCGATATGGTAGCTCCTTCCGATATGATGGACGGCAGGGTCAAGGCCATCCGCCAGTCGCTGGACGGCAACGGATTGCAGAGCATACCCATTATGGCATATGCGGCCAAATATGCCTCTGCCTTTTACGGGCCATTTCGCGAGGCCGCAGAATCGGCGCCGCAGTTCGGCGACCGTCGCTCCTACCAGATGGACCCCCCGAACGTGAGGGAAGCGCTGCGTGAAGTGGAGCAGGACATCGCCGAAGGGGCGGATATCGTCATGGTCAAGCCGGCGCTGTCATATATGGATGTAATCCGCAGGCTGCGCGACACGTTTAACTACCCGCTGGCGGCTTACAGCGTCAGCGGTGAATATGCCATGGTCAAGGCGGCGGCACAGCAGGGCTGGCTGGACGAGAAGAGAATTGTGGTGGAAATGCTAACTGCCATCAAAAGGGCCGGCGCCGATATTATCATAACCTACTACGCAAAAGAGGCTGCCCAGTGGTTATAGTTCCTCCTGTCATTGCAAGCCTTTCCACAGAAGGGCGTGGCAATCTCATCTTTAGTAATCAGCCGTGAGACTCGGGTCAAAGTATGAAAAATCTCGACTGCTCCAAACAGCTCTTCAAAGAAGCCCAACTTTATCTCCCCGGAGGCGTTGACAGCCCGGTACGCGCCTTCAAAGCTGTCGGTGGTACACCTTTGTTCATCAAGCGTGGTTGCGGCTCCAGGCTGTACGACGAAGATGGCAACGAGTATATCGACTACGTCGGTTCCTGGGGACCGCTGATACTTGGTCACTCTCATCCACGGGTGGTGGGCGCCATAAAAAAGGCGGCAGAAAATGGCTCCAGCTTTGGAGCCCCGACCGAACTTGAGACCAGGCTAGCGAAGTTGATCTGCGAGGCCATACCGCCTATCGAAATGGTGCGTTTCGTCAACTCGGGCACGGAAGCCGCCATGAGCGCCATCAGGTTGGCCCGGGCTTTTACTAATAGAAATAAAATAGTGAAATTCGCCGGCGGCTATCACGGCCACGCCGATGAATTGCTGGCGAAAGCCGGGTCCGGTATGGCCACGCTTGGCATACCTAGCTCTCCCGGCGTGCCGGCAGCGGTAACCGCCGATACGCTGGTGGCACCTTATAACGACCTGAAAGCCGTGGAGCAGCTTTTTCGGCAATTCGCCTCCGAGATTGCCGCCATAATAGTCGAACCCGTTGCCGGAAACATGGGTGTGGTGCTGCCTCAGCCTGGATTTCTGGAAAGTCTTTGCCACCTGACTAAAAAGAATGAGGCGCTGCTCATTTTCGATGAGGTGATAACCGGCTTCCGTGTGGCTTACGGTGGCGCCCAGCAGCTATACAAAATAAGACCCGACCTAACCTGCCTGGGCAAGATTATCGGTGGCGGACTGCCCGTAGGCGCCTACGGTGGCAGAAAAGATATTATGCAGATGGTAGCGCCTTCCGGGGAGGTCTATCAGGCGGGGACGCTTTCAGGAAATCCACTGGCCATGACTGCCGGCATCGAGACGCTCACCATTTTGAAGAAACCGGGAACCTATGAGAAGCTCGAGAAAAAGTCGGACTTGCTACAAAAAGGCATCATAGAAGCGGCCGAAAAATCCAAGATTAATATACAGTTTCCTCGAATCGGCTCCATGTTCACCGTCCTTTTCGCCGGAGACAAGGTCACCGATTATGGGACCGCTTCCCAGGCCAACACGAAGTTATACGCTGAATTCTTCCGTCAAATGTTATCCCAGGGCGTTTACTTCCCGCCCTCCCAGTTAGAAGCGGCCTTCGTCTCCACGGCCCACACCAACAAAGATATCAAGTATACGCTCGATGCCGCCGCCAAAGCAATGGCATCAATTTCATAATGTAACTTCCTCATGAAAGGAGTCGCCGATGCAACACTGGACCGAGCACCTTTTTGAAGACAATCCGAGACTGTTTCTAAATATATTGAGGCAGCTTAATCCGCAGGCCAGGACGGAGATAAGAGATATCCTGAAGCTGCTGGGGGAACTGGGACACCAGCCGAGACGGGTCCTCGACCTGAACTGCGGCATTGGACGGCATTCGATTGAGCTGGGAAAGTGCGGCATAGAAGTCCTGGGGGCCGATTTATCGCCGGTTTACATAAAGCTGGCCGCTGAGAGGGCCCATAAACAAAAGCTGGATGATAAGGCCAGCTTTAGGGTTGTCGATATGAGGCGGATTCAATCATCGCTTGCCAGGGAGAAGAGTTTCGACGGAATCATGTGTCTATGGACGTCGTTCGGCTTCTATGATGACGAGACCAACGACGACATTTTATGTCAGTGCCTCAAGCTGGTTAAGCCTGGCGGCTTCTTTGCCATGGATATCGTTAACCGCGACTGGCTGCTGCGTAACTTTCAGGACCACCGCTTCGAGAGGATCGGCGACCGTTTAATTCTCTACGACAGCGAGTTCGAGCCTGAAACTTCCCGGCACAAAGATAAGTGGACGTTCATAAAGCAGACCGGCGAAGATATATTTACCGTTGAAGGTGTTTTCCAGCTCGACCTGCGTGTCTGGAGCCTGCATGAATTGATTCAATTGTTTCAAAGAACGGGCTGGCAATTCGAGTGCGCCTATCCTGGGATGCCGGGCGCGCACGGCCTGCGGCAAATAAAGTTCACCGCACCAGAGGACAACCTTATTGATGCCGGCAGGTTTTTGATTATTGTGTCGAAACCGGGTACCAGATAGCTACCGGTTTTTATCAGGCGCGTTCTACCGATGGGGGCGGGTTGATTTTCAGAGGAATGCGTACCATCTCGTGTCCTTCCACTACCACGTGCAAAGAGTAGGCACCGTATTTCGGAAATTCCGTGTTGTCGAACCGCATGGCCAGGCGGCCTATGCTTTCGGTTCCCGCCTGGGGCTTTGGTATATTAAATTTGGTCCTTAACGGCGGCACGATTTCCTTGCCGTCTTCGTCGATTAGATAGACTTCCAGGTTTTTCTCTCCGGCTTCAACCGAAGTTGACCGTAACTGCAGGACCACAAAGAAAGTAGGATGCTTGGTGGGTATTTTGGGCGCGAAAATAGTATCGAAACCGATACCAAGGGCGTTTATTTTGTTGGTCACATCCGCGTAGTCGCAAATAAAAGCAAAATCTACGTTCATACTACTTGTGAACCCCGTTTCTATCCTTTACAAAGCCTATTCTAACATTACATGCTAGAACAGCGTTAGCCTACCGGGTACGTTCCAACCGGTATGCCACTCCAGGCTCAAATATTTCGTGCGACTTCGAAGCCGTCCCAGACGGCGTGCATGATGTTCCTGGTCTCCGAGGCATCGCCGATAAGATGTAGTCTTGTCTTAGTGACGATGTCTTTTAACGAATTGTAAAGCTCCCGGTCAGGAGCCAACCCGCAGGCCATAACTACGGTATCAGCCGGCAGTGTCATCTTCTCCGAGGACTGGTTTACCACCACAACGCCGTCGTTCGTAACCTCGCACAGGCTGGTATTTGTCAGAACGTTTACCTTATAAAATTTCAGCAGGTCGCGGAGCATCATCATATTGGGTCGGGGCACGGGGCTGCCCGATCGCATCAAGGCCTTCAAGGTTTCCACGATGGTGACGTCTTTGCCCTGCTGCGCCAGCCACAGCGCCGTTTCACAGCCTATTAAGCCGCCGCCTATGACGACTACCCGTTTCCCGGCAACCTTTTTGCCCAGAAGCAGGTCGATAGCCGTGGTTACTATACTACTGGTTAGGCCGGGCACGTCCGGGATTACGGGTCTGGAGCCGGTAGCGACAATTACCTCATCCGGCTTTTCTTTTTTAAGCAGAGCCGGGGTGACTTTTTTACCGGTATTTACCTTAATTTTAAGCTCGTCAAGCTCCGTTTCATACCAATCAAGCAGCCTGGCTTCATCCTTTTTAAATGCCGGCACCGAAGCTGTAAGTACATGCCCGCCGAGCCTGTCGTTCTTTTCGTAGAGTGCCACGTGATGCCCTCTGATGGCAGCCACCCTGGCGGCTTCCATACCGGCCACGCCGCCGCCGATAACCATCACCTTCCTGGCTTTCTTAGCGGGATGTAAGGCCAGGGCGATTTCATTGCCGCAAGCTGGGTTAACGGCACAGGACAGCGGACCTTCCGTCGCAATCATACGGCCCAGGCAGCCCTGGTGGCAGCCCAGGCAGGGACGTATATTCTGTATCTTGCCTTCCCTGACCTTATCCGGCCAGTACGGGTCGGCCAGCAGACCTCTGCCCAGTACCACCATATCCGCCTTGCCCTGCTCTATCGCCTGCTGCGCCAGCTCCGGCAGTTCCATCCTGCCGGCAACGAGTACCGGCGACTTTACCGCTTTTTTCAACCGTTCGGTCAAATGCAGGTAGCAGCCGTGTTCCAGATAGTTCGGCGGATGCGCCCAGTACCATGAATCGTACGTGCCGGCGTCGGCATCGAAGGCGTCGAATCCGGCCTCTTCCATGGCTCTGGCAACTTGAAGTCCCTCATCGGTGTCGCGGGCGGCTTCCTTGAACTCCTCGCCCGGCAGGCCTCCCTGGCGCCAGTCTTTGACGTAGCTTTTGACGCTGAACCTCAATTGAATTGGAAAGTCGGGGCCGACCCGGCTCCTCATTTCGCGCAGTATTTCAGTAGCTAGTGTCAACCTGTGGCTCAGGTCCCCGCCGTATTTATCGTTTCTATGGTTGAACAAGGCGATGGCGAACTGGTCGACCAGATAGCCCTCGTGTAGCCCATGGAAATCGATACCGTCAAAACCAGCGTCTTTTACCGCCCCGGCGGCGTCTCCGCATCTGGTAATCAGCCGTTTAATTTCGTCAAGGGTCAGTTCGCGGCAGGTTACGTTCGGGTCCCAATAGTCCGGTATGGCCGATGGCGCCACAGGTAGGAATTCGGGTGACGACGCACCACGTATCGGAGCCGCGGCGCGTCCTACCCCGGCAGTGAGCTGAGCAAAAATTTTGGTGCCGTATTCATGCACCCTCTGCGTCAGTTCAAAAGCCGTTTCGATGAAATGCTCAGTATAATGACTGGCTGAGAGAGTGTTCGGCGGGAAATGCTTCTCTATCCGGTCGTCGACGATGGCGGCACCGGTTATTATCAGTCCAACACCGCCTTTGGCCCTCCCCTCATAGTAATCTATAGCCCTGGCGCCAAATCCGCCGTATTGTGTGGTCAAACCGCCGATAGCCATCGGGGCCATAGCGATGCGGTTCTTGATTTCTACTTTACCTATGCTTATCGGCTGGAAAAGGTTGGAGTACTTTCCTCTGGACATTAAAAATCTCCTCCTCCGGTTTCCCTGGCCACGAGCTCCCGATAACTTGACATAAGCTGGAGAGTGACCCGTCCTGGCTTTCCTGTACCGATGGGCTTATCGTCCAGCCGGGTCAGTGGCATGACTTCAACCGTGGAACTGGTTACGAAGGCCTCATTTGAAGCCAGAAGTTCGCTCAAATCGACCTGTTTGACGACGGTGGTTATGCCCAGGGATCCGGCCAGTTCCAGTACCACCTCCCTGGTTATTCCAGGAAGTACCCCGCTTTCGAGGGACGGTGTAATTATCGTCTGGCTTTTAACTAAAAATATATTGGTGGTCGAGCCTTCAGCCACGAAATCCCGTTCGTTGAGCAAGATAACTTCATCTACGCCGGCAGCCCTGGCTTCCTGCCTGGCTAAGACGTTTTCCAGGTAGCTGACGGATTTTATCCTGGAGAGCGGCGAGTGGCTATTCCGGCGATATGACGATATGACGGCTTTATAGCCGCGTTCATAGATTTCTGCGGGCTGCGGCACCAGCTTACGGGCAACGATGAATACGTTAATATCTTTGAGAGTATCAGGATTGGGCACGATATCACCTTCACCGCCGGTTAGGGTAAGCCTGACGCGGGCATCGGTGAGGTTGTTGGCTTTCAGCACGTCGTGGCAGGCTTCCTTCAGGTCGTAAGCGTTCAGCTTATCAATTAAGCCCAGCATCTCGGCGGCATGGCGAAGTCGTGCAATGTGGCGGTCCAGGCGAAAGATGGTGCCACCGTAGGCGCGCATAGTCTCGAAGGCTCCGTAGCCCAAAAGAAAGCCGTAGCTAAAGGGAGAAAGCCCGGTCTCAGAGCCGGGTATCAGTTCACCGTTGAGGTAAACTATTTCTTCCATTTTATTCACACGAGGGCCATACGGAGACGGTGAAGTGGAGGAAATTGGCCAGCATGTCGTGGCCTGCCCCGGTAAGTATAGATTCGGGGTGTATCTGGGTGCCCTCGACCACATATTCTTTGTGTCTAATGCCCATTATTTCTCCCTCTGTGGTGCGGGCGGTAATCGTTAGACAGGGCGGTAGCGCCTCCGGTTTGACGATCAAGGAATGATAACGGGCTGCCGGGAATGGATTGTCTATGCCTTGGTAAATAGTTTGAGCATCATGGTGGATAAGAGAAGTCTTACCGTGGACCGGTATTGACGCCCGTCCAACGATGCCCCCGTAGACATGCCCGATGCACTGATGGCCGAGGCAGACGCCCAGGATTGGGATTTTACCGCCGAAGTTCCGGATAACCTCGTTGGAAATACCGGCTTCGAGCGGAGTACAGGGCCCGGGTGAAATGACTATATGGCTGGGCGCCATGTCTTCGATTTGAGCCAGCGTTATTTTGTCGTTACGATGGACCACCGGCTGCCAGCCCAGTTCGCCCAAGTATTGGGCCAGATTGTAGACGAATGAGTCGTAGTTGTCGATGACCAATATCATTTCGTTTCCACGGCTACACTCGGTGCCAGGTTAAGCGCCTGAATCAGTGCCTTCGCCTTGTCCAGAGTTTCCTGATATTCCGCGTCGGCATTGGAATCATATATGACGCCGCCGCCAACCTGGAAATAAGCTTTATTGCCTTTAATTATAAAGGTGCGGATGACTATGTTTAAGTCCATTCTGTTGTTAAACCCAAGATAGCCGATGGCGCCGGTGTAAACGCTTCTTCTGGTGGGCTCGAGTTCATCGATAATCTCCATGGCCCGAACCTTGGGTGCGCCGGTAATGGAACCTCCGGGGAAAGTGGCTTTGAGCAAGTCGATGCGGTTTTTATCCGGACGCAGCTTGCCCGTGATGGTGGAGGTCAGATGAAAGACGGTAGGGAAGGTTTCCAGGACGGCGAGTTCGGTAACTTTTACAGTTCCGTACCTGCAGACTCTGCCCAGGTCGTTTCTCTCCAGGTCGACGATCATCACATTCTCGGCGCGGTCTTTAGCGCTGCTCAATAGCTCTTCTGCCAGTGCGTTATCCTCGTTTGAGTTCTTGCCCCGCGGCCTGGTGCCTTTTATGGGGCGCGTTTCCACGCTGTCGCATTCCACGCGGAGAAATCTCTCCGGCGAGGCACCGACAATGGTTATGCCATCGAAGTTTAAATAGCCGGCAAATGGAGCCGGGTTTATTTGTCGCAGCCGGCGATATAGTTCATATGGCGTGATGCTAAGCTCGGTCTCGAAACGCTGGGAGAGATTGACTTGAAATACGTCTCCCGCAGCGATGTATTCTCTGATCCTGTTGACTGCCTCTATATAGCCTACCGGAGTGAAATTGGATTTCAGAATGGCTTCAGTCGTTTTGCTGCTTCTCTCTGAATTTTCTTGGGCGATATGTGGAGGGTGCATCGATAGCCGGCTTTTCATGTCCTCAAGGCGCAGTTTGGCTCTTTTGAGCCTGCGTCTCTCGTCTAGTTCGGGAAAGCCCGTGGTAACTATATAGACTTTATTCTCAAGGTTATCAAAGGCTATTATAGCATCATAAAAGCCGAAATAGCTCTCCGGCAGCTTCAGATCGTCCACGGCTGTTGACGGCAGGCGCTCGATGAAATGACACAGGTCGTAGCTGAGATAGCCAACAGCACCGCCGCAGAAAGGAATCATCGGCGTTGAGAAGTCCAATCGATATGTCTCCAGCAGCCTGTTCAGAACATCAAACGGATTCCCGACTTCGGTTTTTTGCCCGTACTTGTCCGCGATGGTGACTTTGTTGCCGCGGCTGGTCATTACCAGGAACGGGTCGATGCCTATAAAGGAATACCTGCCTAATCTATTCGGGTCCATACCGCTGTCGAGGAAAAAGCTATGAGGCAGGCTATAAAACAGGTCAAAAGCTTCGGCTGAGGTTACCGGGGGCTGTATCCCTTCGACTAGTGGGTAGCGTCCCATTTCTGCAGCACCTTCCGCATAGTGAGCCCGATTTCCGCTGGACTGGAGGCAATGGTGGCTCCCGCAGCCGCCAGTGCAGCTATCTTGTCCTGTGCCCTGCCTGAGCTGCCGCTGATAATAGCTCCGGCATGGCCCATGCGCCTGCCCGGAGGTGCCGTGGCTCCGGCGACGAAGGCGACCACGGGCTTGTTCATTTTTTTCTTGATGAAATCGGCGGCATCCTGCTCGGCTATGCCGCCGATTTCGCCGATAAGTACTACCGCTTTGGTTTCTTTATCTTTCTGAAACAGCTCGAGTATATCGACAAAGGTGGTACCGGGCAGAGGGTCTCCGCCGATACCAACGCAGGTGGACTGACCTATGCCGAGGCTGGTGAGCTGGGCAACCGTCTCATAGGTCAGGGTGCCGCTACGTGAAACGACGCCGATATTCCCCGGGAGGTGAATTTCTCCGGCCATAAGCCCCGCCTTGCATTTGCCCGGCGAGATAAGGCCGGGACAGTTGGGGCCGATAAGCCTGGTTTGTTTGCCCCTTAAATAGTTGTGCACCATAACCATGTCCAGCACCGGAATGCCCTCGGTAATGCAAACTACCAATGGGATACCGGCATCGACGGCTTCCAGAATGGCGTCGGCTGCGAATGCCGCCGGGACGAAAATTATACTGGCATTTGCCTGAGTTTTTTCCACTGCTGTTTCCACGGTATTAAAGATGGGTACACCTAATGTCTCGCTGCCTCCCTTGCCCGGAGTGACGCCGGCGACCACGTTGCTGCCGTACTCGATGCACCGCTGGGTGTGGAAACTGCCCTCGCCGCCGGTGATGCCCTGCACCAGGAGACGCGTCTTTTTATCAATTAGTATGCTCAATTTCGTTCTCCTTTAGCCGCAGCAACGGCCTTGCTGGCGGCATCGAGGAAATTGGTAGCTTCGATAAATTTAATTCCGGATTCTGCCAGTATGCTTTTGCCTTCATCGACGTTGGTGCCGGCCAGCCTGATGACCAGCGGCTGAGGTATGTCCATTTGGTGGTGGGCCTCAACTATGCCCTGGGCGATGACATCTACGCGGGCGATGCCACCGAATATATTAACCAGAATCGCCTTGACGCTGGGGTCGGTGGTGAAGACTTTGAAAGCGGCAACGACGCGGTCGGTGTTGTTTACGGTGCCGATATCGAGAAAATTAGCTGGCCTGCCTCCGGCCAGTGTGATAAGGTCCATGACCGCCATGGCCAGGCCGGCGCCGTTGACCAGGCAGCCTATATTGCCGTCCATCTTGATGTAGTTCTTTACACCCAGTTCGTTGGCCTTGACTTCAAGCGGGTCTTCCTGCTCTACATCGTGAAGTTGCTCGATGTCGCTGTGCCGGAACAGGGCGTTGTCATCGAAGTTCAGCTTGGCGTCGAGGGCCATAATTTCACCATCGGTGGTGACCACCAGTGGGTTGATTTCGGCCAGGGAGCAATCTTTAGCTTGAAACAGCCGATAGAGGTTTGCCATCAGGTTGGCGGCCGGTCTTATCAGGTTTTGGCTCAGGTTCATGCCATAGGCTAACTTGCGTCCCTGGAAGGCCTGAAATCCCGTGGCGCGGTCGATGTATTCCAGCAGAATTTTTTCGGGGCTGGTTCGGGCCACCTCCTCGATGTCCATGCCTCCGGCTTCGCTGGCCATCATCACCGACATTCGATTGGCAGTAGCCACGACGATACTGAGATAGAGTTCTTGCTGTACGCTGACCGCCTTCTCCACCAGGACCTTGCTCACGGGTACACCTTCGGTGGCGGTCTGGTGCGTGACCAGCCTGGTGCCCAGCATCTGGGCGGCGAGCGTTTCCGCTTCTTCAGGGCTGCCGGCAACCTTTATACCACCGGCCTTGCCCCGGCCGCCGGCGTAAACCTGAGCTTTAATGGCGACCCTGCCGCCAAGCTCGGCTGCTATCTTTTTAACTTCGGCTGCTGAAGTTGCTACCGCGCCCTGGGGTATGGGTATGCCGAATTCTGACATCAGCGCTTTTGCCTGGTATTCGTGGATTTTCATTTTTATTCCCTTTTTAGATTATGGTGATTAGTTGAGCTTACCATGATTTTGGCGGAGGGGGTGGGATTCGAACCCACGTTCGCTTTCACGAAAACGGTTTTCAAGACCGTCGCCATCGTCCACTCGGCCACCCCTCCCCAAGCCGCCCTAGTATATGAAATCGACCCCTCTTTGGCAACCGTGTGAGCGGTTGTTTTAATACTAAAATTATTGCTGGGTCGGGATTAGAGTGAACAGAGATACGCTAATTATCAATCGCCAAGAAAAAACACAGCGTCTTACATGTGTACCTATATTTGGCGGACAGGTCTAAAGGCCTGTCCCTACATTCTAGATTTAATGCGGTAAATGAATCTGTATTTAGGTGATTGGACTCTGGAGGAATTATTGCATGTAAATTGATCAATAAATGGTGGCTTACTGCATGGTTCTGAGGATATTATCGATCGTTTGTTGGTCCGGGAAAGAACTGGGGTATATTTTTTGGATTATACCGTCCTTATCAATAAAGAAAGTAGTGGGCCGGGTATCGATATTGTAAAGTCTGGCAACCTGCCCGTAATCGTACAAAACCTGGGTGAAATTGTATTCGTTTTCTCCCATGAAATTATTGACATCATTAATAGTCTCGCCTTGGCTATCGGCTACGGCTAGCACTGCCAGGTCGTTGCTACTGCTCGACCAGTTGTCTGAGACTGCTTGTATAAGAGGAAACTCCTCTTTACATGCCTCTCAGGTATAAGCCCAGAAGTTCAGCAGCACCATCTTGCCTTTGAAATCGCTTAGTTTGACGGGTTGGTTGCTCAGATTCTTGAGTTCGAAATCGGGGGCGCGGCTGCCTTCTTCTGCGGCAAAAGGTATGGCCGCTACGGTTGTAAAGGTCTGGCCTTCCGAGTATGTAGCTACATTACCCGAATTGTCTTTGGATATTATATCGAAGCCATATTCCGTGCCCGATGTAAGATTACTTAACATAACACTATGGGTGGGATTCAGATTCGTGTCCTCCGGCGTAGTAAGGGTAGTGCTATTGCTGGTGGTGTTATCACTGACGAAATATTTGACCTGGCCTGTGGCGGGTTCGTTCGTAGTCCAGGTGACGATAGCGCTCGATTCGGTAATATTACTGACCGAAGCTCCCGAAATAACGGGCGGATTGTCATCGGCTACTGCCTGTGTGATTAATTCGCCGTCAGAGGTCACTTCGTTGCCGCTCGAATCCGTGGCTGTTACTGTATAGTTGTATTTGGTGCCGGGCTGGAGGGCGCTCACGGTAACCGTTTGTTTTTCGTTTAGGGAATCTCCCGCCGCGCTGGTAATTCGGTTGCCGTCAGCATCTCGTATTTCTATCAAGCCGGTAGATGGTATGTTCGTGATCCATATGATGTTGGCAGTTTGTGTGGTTGCTTGAATGGTGACATCGAGTATTTTGAGCGTAGAACTGTTCGTCAAGTTGTCTGATGTGGGTGGGGCACTGAAGGTGCCGGGGTCCGGTATTATCACAGCTTCCTGATTGGTGAAGTAGTACACGCCTCCGCCAACCAGACATAATGCCACGATAACAATCATGGCAGTAGCGAAGCCGGACAAGCCCCCCTTTCTGGGAGCGGCAGGCCGACGTGTTACCGGAGGTGGGGGCGGTGCCTCCTGCTGATACGGCCGTGCCGGTACGAGCGCACGAGAGGGTATACCGCCTGGAGGCATAGCTCCCGGTATGTTCGGGGCTATTCGAGGTATTGGTATCAGCTGACCAGGCTGCGGCATGGCAGCCGCCGGTGCATAATTAGGATGATACGCCGGGGGTAACGGAGGAGCGCCGAAGCCCTGGCCGCTGTATGACGGTGTTGGATTAAATGATGGCGGCTGTTGTTGAACAGCACCTTGCGGCCACGACGCTTGCGGGTGAGGTATAGGTGCCGGTGGCGTGGGTGCTGAGGGTTGTACCGCGCGATGCCTGACTCCATAAAGAAGGCCGCAGCCGGTACAACGCCCTTGTTCGAAGTCGATAGGTGAGCCACATTTAGGACAGTTTCGGTGCTGCGGAGCGGCCGGACTTACCAGCGGAGGCTGTGCGAACGGTGTCTGAGGGGCAGCCCGGGGTATCGGCATAGCGGGACGTGGCGACATAGCTTGCGGTCTACCCGATGCCGGTGGCACCAGAGATGTGACAACCTGCTGCTCAGCCACGCACAGAAAGCCGCATTTGGGGCAGAATCTTGACCTTTGCGGCAGAACCTCACGGCATTGCGGGCACAGCATAGAGCCGCAGTTCCGGCACTGTGTCTGGCCCACGGGCATCTGCACATGGCAGACGGAACACAGCGTTACCCTCGGTTGCATGCTGAACCCACTGTCTTTGCGTCCCTGTTACCGATTTTGCTATTCATTTGCCTTAACATTATACACTTTAGACCGAAAGTTCCATAAAACTGGTTATATCATATTGTTATTGAGCTGAGAATGGTTTTATACCCAAAGAAGGCAAAAGGAGGTCTCTAGTTTAGAGAATTTAATTCGGCTTTTATCTGGTCTACGTTTTCGAATCGTCCGATTTTGATTTCACGAATTATCCCGTCCGAATCAATAAATATAGTCTCCGGTATGGTCCAGACGTGATAGTCTGTCTGCGTTTGCCCTATTGAATCCATCAGTATGGGGAAGGTAAATGGTCCGGTATCCGCAATGAATTTATTTTCGAGTGTCACGATGCGTGCCGGAGCCTCGTCAATTTTACTGTCGATACAGATGGTAAAGACCACGAAATCCGAATCTGCGGAGTTGCCGTTGGCGAAATTTTCATCCTGGTATACATCCCGTATGTATGGGAATTCACCGATGCAGGCGCCGCAGAAAGTGCTCCAGAAGTTAACCATTATTTTCTTTTTTCCCAAATAGTTGCTTAATGTCTCAGAACCGGATTTATTGGGAGAACCGGGATTCTTGTCATAATAGTACGGCAGGGTAAAGTCCAGCGCCCGTTGTCCGACCCTCTCTCCGTATGTAACTTCGCGGGCGGTGATGATCATTTTGCTGGCCTCAGCTTCGTTGCCGCACCGGTCACTCGATTTTATGAGAAAATAATACGTTGTATTCGGCTGGAGCCCGGGAACACGGACTTTGTGGTCCGTGGTAAGTTGTTCACTCGATACGGCACTCATTCCATACTCTTTTGTTTTTCCGTAGTCGATTTGGCCCGTGGCGGGCTTGTCGGTTACCCAGGATATGGTGGCGCTAACGTCCGAGGTTGTATCCGCTTCGATTTGTGATATGACCGGAGGCGCCGAATATTTGGCCTTGAAGTTGGCCGTAATGGTTTTATCGGAGTCCATTACCACGGAGATATTTTCCGAGACGTCGGTAACACCGTCCCAGAAGTTGAAATCATAACAGTCACCCGGCACAGCCGTTAAGGTGACCTGACTGCCTGATTCGAAGGTACCATCAGTTGGAGGCGGAGGCGTTATTCTTATTTCACCCGCCGTTTGCGGTACTACGCTGATATTTAGGGCGTAGGTCTTAGTCTGAGCCTGGGGCAAAGAAGGAAATGCCACGGTGATTGGTGGCATAGTTCCTGCTTTAACTTTCTGGCTGATGAATTTAACTGCATAGATGCCTCCGAAGACAAGGCCGAGAATAACAAGACCTGCCAGCGTACTGGCTAGAATCGGCCGGATGAAACGTTTCAGAGACGGGAATTGAAAGTGTGTTCCACCCGATACCTCTACTTCTCTGACGAAGGTGCTTTTGGGTTCGCGCACTTTCTTATGCTTCGGTTCGCGAGGAACACTGTTCCAGATGGGTTTACTTTGCACTACCGCCCGGCTGGCCACAGGTGGAGGCCCGGCCGGCGCTGGTTTGGCTGCCATGGCCCTGGCGTTCGAAAGACCGCAGAAATTGCAGTGTTTCTGTGTGGCATCGACTCTATTGCGGCACTGCGGACAAATATATTGTGCTTTGATCCCTTCTGTTTCCTCAGCTCCCCGATCACGCTTTTGTTGGCGTGCCTGCTGTGCTTTTACGTAGAGGCTGTAATTTGGGTCCTGGTAGCCGCAGAACGGGCAAATTTTACCATCAAACTTGTGATTTTTAGGGCAAAGCCGCAGGTTGCAGACAGGACATATAAGTTCGCCCAAGTTATCCGGTTTAATCTGCCTGTGGCACGTGGGGCATAAAATTATGTTTTGCACGCAGCCTCTTTACGCTCGATCCGCGCCGGTCATTCTTTATATTTATATAACGCCAAAATATTGCCCTAGATTATACACGTCGACAAGTTAAAATCAAAAAAGTGAGAAGATTTCGTGGGTAGTACGGGGTTACTTTGGCTTGGGTTTGCTGACGGTAATGGCTTTCATGGGGCCGGAGTAGCCGCAGCTTCGATGATTTAGGCAGCGACCGAATGCCTTGCTGGCGCCGGTTCCGCAGCGCGGGCAGGCATATTTAGCCAAAACTTCAGTACTTTTAGACTTTTTTGGTCTACTGCTATCGGCTTGTGGTTTCGGTGGGTCGACCTTTATGGGTTTGCCGGCCGCATTCTTGCCGCGTAGGTAAATGTCCTTATCTTCCATGGTTCCGATGTAACCACAACTGGGACAGGTGCCGAACTGGGAAATCATTTTAGTTGAGCACCGGGGGCAAGCGTAGCGCGGCTTTGTATTTTCCGGCATTACCTAAGCCTTCCTGATTGTATCCGTACCTATATATGATACCAGCGCTTCGGGCACTTTTATACTGCCATCGGCTTGCTGGTAGTTCTCAAGTAATGCAATGACCACGCGTGGCAAGGCTAAACCCGAGCCGTTCAAAGTGTGCACAAAGGCTGGCTTGGCTTTGACATCGGCCTTGTAGCGTACGTTAGCCCGTCTGGCTTGGAAATCGCGGCAATTGCTGCACGAGCTTACCTCCAGCCATTCTCCGCAGCCGGGAGCCCACATTTCAAGGTCGAACGATTTTGCCGAGGCAAAGCCCAGGTCACCGGTGCAAAGCTGAAGCACCCTGTAAGGTAAACCTAGCCTGCGGCACACATCTTCCGCGCTGTCCAATAGTTTTTCCAGCTCTTTATCCGACGTCTCCGGTTCGGTGAACTTGTAAAGCTCAACCTTGTCGAATTGATGTCCTCTTTTTATACCCCTGGTGTCCTTCCCGGCAGCCATTTTTTCCCGTCGAAAGCAGGCGGTATAAGCAACGTAATACAGAGGTAACGTTCCGGGCGGCAACACTTCGTCGCGGTGCAAATTCGTTAGCGGCACTTCGGCCGTGGGGACGAACCAGTAATCCTCTTCGGCATCGTGGTACAGGTTATCGGCAAATTTGGGTAGATTGCCTGACCCTACCATGCATTCACGTTTAACCATGTAAGGAGGGTATATTTCTGTAAAGCCGTGTTCTTTTATATGCAGGTCGAGCATGAAGGTAATTAGTGCCCTCTGCAGACGGGCGCCGAGGCCTTTTAGAATATAAAAGCGGCTACCTGATAACTTGACGCCCCTTTCGAAATCTATAATATTTAGTTGTTCCCCCAGTTCCCAGTGCGGCAGAGGCGTAAACGACATATCCGGCGCCTTGCCCCAGCTGCGGACTACTACGTTGTCTTCGGAGCCGCGGCCAACCGGGACATCGCTGGCAGGTATGTTAGCAAGCCTCAACAGGAAGTCGTCCAATTCTGACTCTGTCTGGTTGATTTCGGCTTCAAGGGAAGTGACCTTTTCTCCCAGCTGGCGCATCTCGTTGATAAGCTGTGCAGGTTTGTCAGCCATTTTACCCAGCTGTTTATTGACTTCGTTCCGATGCGCCCTGATGGTTTCCATCTCATGTAACAGGCGGCGTCGTTTTTCATCAAGACTTAATATCTGGTCGAGCGGAACCGTCTCGCCGCGTTTTTCCATGGCTTCGCGGACCAGGTCGGTGCTTTCACGTATTAACTTTATATCTAGCATTGTTACTTACCGGATTACTTGGTTTTCAGCTGCGGGAAAAAGATTACCTCTCGGATAGACGGTTTATCGGTGAACAGCATTGCCAGGCGGTCTATGCCGACACCCAGTCCGCCGGTTGGAGGCATACCATATTCCATAGCCAGTAAAAAATCCTCATCAATAACGTCGATTTCGCTTTCTTCGCTGGCCTTAGATTTAACCGAATCCGCCGATTGAATATGTTTCTGTTTCAGGAAACGGTCACGCTGCTCAATCGGGTCGTTCAGCTCGGTGAAGGCATTGGCTACCTCCATACCGCCGACAAAGGCTTCGAAGCGTTCTACCAGCGTCTTGCTGTCCTCCCTTCTTTTCGCCAGCGGCGACATGTCCACGGGGTAGTCGACTAAAAAAGTAGGCTGCATCAAGTGAGGTTCGACGTATGTAGAGATAAGTTCGTCGATTAACCTTCCACGGTCCTTTTTAGGGTCTACGTCCTGTCCGAGCTGTTTCATTCTATCTCGCAGCGAGTCAACATCGGGATAGTCCTCGAAGTCGATACCGCAGCGCTCTTTTATAGCTTCACGCAGCTTGATGCGTTGCCAGGGTGGTTCCAGGCTCACGGATTCTTCGCCGAATTTAAGAATAGTTTCACCCATTACTTTTTTGGCGATAAAGCATACCATATCTTCGAACATCGACATCATGTCTTCGTAGTCGGCATAAGCTTCATATATTTCTGCCATTGTAAATTCGGGATTATGCCTGGTAGATATGCCTTCGTTGCGAAACACGCGGCCGATTTCATAGACTTTATCGAAACCGCCGATTATTAGTCGCTTAAGATAAAGCTCCAGCGCTATGCGAAGATACAGGTCCTGGTCAATGGCCTGATGATGCGTTTTAAAGCGCTTCGCCAGTGCCCCACCGGCCACAGGCTGCAAAACCGGTGTTTCCACTTCAATAAAGTCTCGTTCATCCAGAAAAAGCCTGAGCGCTGAGATGACCCGGCTGCGTATCTTGAATAAGGTTTTAATTTCCTCATTGGATATAAGGTCAAGATATCGCTGGCGGTAGCGCTTTTCGACGTCTACCAATCCGTGCCATTTCTCCGGAAGGGGCTGAAGGGATTTAGCCAACATGTTGAAATCTTTGGCCTCGATACTTATTTCGCCGGCCCTGGTCCTGAAAATCTTTCCGGCGACGCCAATGATATCACCAATATCAGTTTCATGCAGCAGCTGGTACTTTTCATTGCCCATTATATCGTGGCTGAAGAAAACCTGAATTTTGCCTGACCCGTCGCGTATATCGAAGAAAGCAATTTTGCCAATGAAGCGGATAGCGGTAACCCGGCCGGCCAGATGGAATTCCTGCGGCAGGGCCTTATCCGGATTTGATTCCGATTGCTGAAAAAGTGTCAGGGATTCTTGGATAGTGTGACTGCGGTGGTAAGAACGAGGATATGGATTTAGGCCGAGACCCCGAAATTTTTCAAGTTTGTCCAGTCGTTGTTGGGCGATGTGCTTCAATCTGGCCATGCTATACAGCGGTCCATAAGCGAGGTTTCAGAAGTACAAATCGTCAACTTACATCCATTACCAAAAGCTTAAGCAGCCCGGCAGGCGTTTTGACATCGACTTCATCACCTATTTTTTTACCCAGCAAGGCTTTTCCTACCGGAGATTCATTGGAAATCTTGCCTTCGACTGGGCTGGCTTCTGCACTACCCACGATAGTGAATTGCTCGATCTTGCCATCCTGGTTCTGAATCAACACTTTATCGCCTATCTCCACCACCCCCGGCATGGCAGGCGATTCAATTACCGTCGCGTTTTTTACGGTATTTTCCAGCATCAATATTCTGCCTTCAACGAAGGCCTGTTCGTTCTTGGCGTCTTCGTATTCGGCATTGTTCTCGGTGCCTCCCATTTCCCGGGCGCGCTTAATTTTATCAGCTATCTCTTGCCTTCGGACCGACAGCAAGTGATCCAATTCTGACTGAAGTTTAGTCAAACCTTCTCGAGTAATAAGGATTTTCTTTTGCCCCATGTGATAACTCCTATTGGAAAGCTACTAAAAAAACTGAGAGTGCGGCGACCCTCAGTTATCGTTGAATTAGTCATATTATAGGCTGCTTTGTCGAGGTTGTAAAGAGTAAGTCGAGATAATATAATTAGTCCGTCCAAATTTAGGAGGTAACGTGGGCGCTCTATACATAACTTCTACAGAACACGCAGGCAAAACAACCTTCGTAGCAGCAATAGGACGAAAATTGATTCAACGCGGGGCAAAAGTAGGTTTTATGATACCCGTATATGTCGTTGAATCCAGTGATGGCGATGGATGCCCCGATGCCGCTTTTGTTAAAAATGTGTTTAAACTGACCGAATCTGACGAGACTATGTGCGCAGTCAGGTTATCCAAAGATGAACTGTCAAGGAGGTTGACCACAAACTCCGATAAGTTATCACAAAGTGTAAAGTCCGCTTATCAAAAAATATCCCGTGGTAAAGATATCGTAATCATGGAGGGGCTAGGTAATATTAGCGATAAAGTCTCGACTTCTGCATGTTATGTTATTGCGAACGCTGTGGGCGCCGGTGTAATCGTGGTGCTCAATTATCCGGTAAATTCTGACCTTTCCCATGTGGTGCAGATGAGCAAAAAAGTTAAATTAATTGGAGTTATTGCTAATCTGGTGCCGAAGTCGAAAGTGGAAAAAGTAAAGCAACAGATAAGCGACTCGTTCAGTAAAGCTAATATTAAGTTGCTGGCAGTAGTGCCGGAGGTTCGTGGTTTACTGGGTGTGACCGTTGCAGAGCTGGCTCAAGCGCTTGGAGGGGAAATACTTTCTTCCCGAGAAAAAGCCGATGAAATTGTTGAGAACGTAATGGTCGGGGCAATGACGGTTGATTCAGGCCTGACCTATTTTGGCCGGAAAGAAAACAAAGCAGTAGTGGTTCGTGGTGAACGCTCGGATATGCAACTAGCTGCATTGCAGACTCCAACCAGGTGCCTGATCATTACCAACAACGCCAAACCTTTGCCCACAATTATGCTACAGGCTCAGGAAAAGCAGGTGCCGATAGTATCGGTGAGGCTTGATACCAATGCTACCGTAGATGGTATCGAGAAAGCGTTAGCGGAGGCCAGTATCCGAAATCCACGAAAGCTGGAGATGTTTGAAAGAGTCCTAGACAGTTGCTTCGATTTTGAAGCTTTTTATTCCCAGCTTGGCCTGAAAGTCTAGTCGGTGTCCTTTTCGTTGTAAGCTAAAATGTCCATAGCCCGTTTAGCCAAGCGGGACGGAACTTGCACTTCTACCTGCCCCAGCCCATCAATGGTAAGTCCGTAGATCATGCCGGCCGCCTCATATCTGAGAATAGCCGGGATTCCCTCGCAACTAAGGCGTCCCTTAACAATTTCAGCCTCAGGTTGACTGGTGGCGACGTAAACAGTTACAAAATCTGTCTTAGGTGGCATATAGATAAACCGCAAGAAACAAGTAAGTGTTCTGGAGGCTGCTTGTGAATGGGCGGTAAACTCCAATAGAAACCCTGACCGGGGATTTACCGTATCCCCGGTCAGGGTAAATTTGCCGAATTATTTTAAGAATATATGTTATTTATAATATCGTTAATTCGGTGCGCACTGGTCGCCGTACGGTTTCCCAAGGCAGTTATCCTGTAGGCACCAAGTCAGCGAGCAACACTCGGTGTGCGGGCATCCGGTAATGCCCCAGTCACCGCCAGTGTTACCGCCGGTGCATTCACTGGTTCCGAAATGGTTCAGGTGATTGTTGTTGATTCTGGGAGCGTTACCAATGTCAGCGCCAGCCCAACTCTTACCTGCCATTGCCAGGCTGATTCCCCAGCAGAAGCCGCAAACCGGCTCGAATTTCTCTACTACTGCAGTTGAGGGGCAGGTGGATTCCGCCTGACCAGTAGCCGGGCATGCCACACTGGACAGCGAGGCACTACATGCCGCCGGGTCGGAGCAAGTGGCTAAGGCACCTGGCTCCTGGGTGCGGCATGCTGGACAGCCACCAAAACACGCGTTGGGATCCTGGTAAATTCCCTTGCCAGCCTGCGGACAATTGGTGCCGACGGCGGCACAAAGAGTTTTAGGTCCGCATAAGCCCGATAGGCGTGTCATGGCTTGAATCGGTGTTCTGCCCCAATGCTGCAAGTATACGGTCCAGGCGATCTCATTATTCTGCCACTTTACGGGATCCCAGGCACATTGGGATAATCCGGCGTACTCGTCCTGTGCCAGTGCGACCGTTGGCAACACGACAGCTACAGCCAATACCAAGGCTAAGACAACACTAACAATCCTCAAATTGACACCTCCATTTTGAGTTTGCTTTTAAAGGTTCGACCAACCCTTGTTTTCGATTTTACAGGGTCGTCTGGCTTTTGTCAATAGGGTACTAGAGGGTCTTGAAAATCATTTTCACAAAATATACAATAACTGCCTGTTCGTTCTATTCTCGGTAGGATTGCGGGTGAGAACTTCAAGCGAAAAAAATTAAGGAGGGACGGTGATTTGCATGCTCTTGGCAGACAACTGCTTATAGAACTCAAAGATTGTAATGTGGAGGTCCTTAACGACCAGAATTATCTCAGGCAATGTTTGCACGACGCCGCAGAGCAGATCGGCGCTACCGTTGTAAATGAATGTTTTCATGCGTTTAGTCCACATGGAATAAGCGGTGTGCTGGTAATCTCTGAATCTCATATTTGCGTGCACACCTGGCCCGAACACGGTTACGCTGCGGTAGATATTTTTACATGCGGCGATTTGGTAAAACCGGAGCTTGCCATCAACCCACTGGTGGAAAAACTGGGCTCGAAAAACCCGTCTTTCATCGAACTTAAGAGAGGTATCCTGCAGAGTAGTCCGGTCGGCTGTGAGTTGAAATGACAGACCCTGATAAACGCAAGTGGCTGTATGACGAGGTCAACCCTAACCTGGCGCAGCTTCATCGGATAAAAAAGGAGATTTATTCCGGACGCACGGAGTTCCAGTCGGTTCAGATCGTTGATACCCGGAGCTTTGGCATTTGCCTGGTTCTCGACAATAAAATTCAATCCAGCCAAAGTGATGAATTTATCTATCACGAGGCCCTGGTGCATCCGGCAATGCTCAGCCATGAATGTCCGCAAACCGCTCTGATCATAGGTGGGGGTGAGGGAGCCACGCTTAGAGAAGTTTTTTCACACAAGACCGTAAAGAAAGCGGTCATGGTTGATATCGACAAACAAGTTATAGATATATGCCGCCGTTATTTACCCTCTTTCCATCGAGGCTCATTCGATGACCCGCGCCTGAGAATGCGTTATTCCGACGCCCGCCAATTTTTACAGGATAGCAGAGACAAATTCGACACGATTATCATTGATCTTGTTGAACCGCTTGAAGAGGGTCCGGCTTGTCTGTTATACACGCGCGAGTTTTATGAGCTGGTAAAAGATAGACTTAATCTGGGCGGGATTGTATCTGTTCAATCGGGAGCCGCTGGCTGGACGAACTTTCAAAATTTCACCGCCATAGTAAATACCTTGAAAAGAGTTTTCGCTATAGTCTGTCCCTACCACACGTACGTCCCTTCATTCGTTGACATGTGGGGCTTTGCCACAGCCTCGCAGAGTATTAGACCCACGGAATTAACGCCGGAAGATATAGACAGTAGGATTTCACTACGACTTACGCGGCGGCTAAAGTCTTACGATGGACTAACGCATCAGTCATTATTTATTCTGCCGAAACACCTGCGCCATCAGTTGGCGATCACTAGACGAATTATCACAGACCGCAGACCGGTTTTTGTATATTAGTTATTCTTTCGCTTTACCCGTTTCCTCTATTTTCACATTTTTCCTCTTAGACGGATATGTTTCCATCAATAAAAAAGCATATTCACCGTGGATTGACTGTCCGTAGGGAATGAAACCGCATTTCCGGAAGCATTCCTGTGCTCTGGCGTTCCAGATCAATGTCTTAAGATGAATTCTTTTCATATTGGTCTGGGTAAAGAAGTAGTTGAGCGAGGTAGTGATGGCGTCCGTCCCGTAACCATGATTCCAGTAAGCTCGATTCCCTATCATAATCCCCATTTCAGCCTCTTTTTTATATCCGTCCAGGTTGAAATAACTGCAATTTCCTATATGAATGCTATCCAACGTTTCTATGGCAAATCGATAGCTCTGAGTTAATCGATGTAAATCTTCGACGTAGTTTTCCAGGAACTGTTCAAAGGAACACTCTATTGTTGGTGCCGCGTCTAGCTGGCACAGTTCGGGATCCTGTCGCCAGCTATAATCGCAGGCAGCGTCCTGTAGGTGCTTAGGACGCAATTTAACCTTGTTGCCGACTAAAAGTGGAGGTCTGGCTAGGGCGGCAAATATAGAGGGTCTTCGCAAAACTGTATATCCTTCAAGGCAGACTTAGCAGCATCACGAATTGTTGGTTCCGGGCTTTTAGCAAGCTTGTCCAGAGCTTGTTTGGCCGGCTCGTTACCGATTTCACCCAGGGCTTTGATGGCAGCCTCCCTGACGCGCTCGTCTTGGTCGACGACCTTATCTAGGAGGTGGGGGATTGCTTCCTCCGCGCCCAGGTCACCCAGTGCGCCCGCCGCCTCATAACGGATATCAGCACGGTCGTCGTCTAATTCAAGAAGTAGAGTGGGTAGCCAAGCCAGGTCACAGTTGTGGCCCATGGCGAATATGGCACTGACTTTCATCTTAATGTCATCGGTGTGATAGGCGGTCTTGATCAGGTCACTGACTTCGGGCCGACTAAACGGAGAAATGGCCTCCAGAGCGCGACGTCTTACGTCGATTGGCTCTTCCGGCTTATGAAGCACTTCCAACAAGGCTGTATACACTCTTTCCTGATAGTGGCTCGGCAGGTTACCTAATTCAGCCTGTAAAGCGAATGTACCCAGAGTTGTGGCAACTGCGCTCCTTACTTTGACGGAGACATCTTCTTTCAGTGCTTTTAGCAGCGGTTTAATAAGTAAGTAATTATCTTCTCCATCCAGCCCGACGGCTGCTTCTGTTCTGATTTGCTCATCCGGGTCGTTAAGGGACATTACAAAAACCGCACTGAAATTTAGCCTGTGGTCAACTTCGGTGAGATGCGCAAGCTGAGAAATAATTTCTCGACGTCGCTTTAAATCAGTAGCCTGCCACGCTCGAGTCAAAAAATCTATTTCCTCATTCTCGAGGTTCGAAAGAGATATCAGCTTAGAGCTGGTTAAGGTCTTTGTTTGGTCTAATATATCGGCTATCTGGCGCTTAATCGGGGATAGGTCACCTGACATATTACCTGTCTTCCTCCTCGTCGCCATTTTCGTTGTCGTCATCCTCTTTTTCGTCCTCCGCCTCCTCGTCAATTTCCTCAATTTCTTCTGCTTCCTCTTCTTCAGGGGGCCACACCGGTTTGGTATATCGGTCTATAAACTCCTCCATAGCTTCAGCGGCCAGTTTCTTCATTTGCTCATCAGCTTCTTTGGATAGTTTGGCCAGGTCAGACATATTGATATCGATAGGCAGGATTTTGGCAAGGACGCTTAGTACCCCCAGAGCTGCTTTTGGATTGGGTATTCTGGTAGTGTAAGTAGGAACTTCGCCGAGCAGGCAGATTCCATCAAAGCCTCGTTCTTTAGCTACTCCCAGGAACAGGCCGTTAAGCCCGGCAATTTGAATATCGCCTCGGAGCACGACATCGTATTTCCTGAGTACCTCGAGAAGTTTTTGATTAGTGGCGGCCCCCCAGACTCTTGGAGCCTCGGTGTGGTGGATTCGGGCGATAGCTGCCGCGCAGGTGTAGACCCGCTTTACCTTAAGTTTCTGGCTGACGTCCAGTACACAGTTAGCCAGGTCATAGCCCTTGAAGCTTGGCTGCTCGTCGCTGATAAATAAGAGAAGGTCACGGTCGGATTTTGGATTTGGCCAGTAATAAAATTTACTTTCCGGGAATTGGGGTGCTTCTACTATATTACCTTTGACCATAACCCCGATGGGGTCAAAGAAATCGAATGGCTCGATTTCACCTATTTCTTCAGCTTTAAGCTTGTCCTTAATGTAGCGGGCAATTATCAGCGCCACGTTCCCGATTCCCGGCCAGGCAGCCAGCAGGTCACAAGCCTTCCTGCGCGGCTCTTTGTAAAGTTTAACATAACTTTTCATCAATTTATCCCGCTTTCGCGGCAACCGATAAGCCGGTACAATACAGGCTTGGCGTCAGCAAGAAGCCTTCGACCCATCTGCTGTCCTTGCCTATGGCCACGATTTGTCTGAGAAGTTGATATACGTTACCTGCGACCATAGTGTCTTTGACTCTGCCGGTTATTTCCCCTTTTTCTATCTTGAAACCTAATAAAACGTTGCCGCTAAAATCCCCATTAAGTATATTACCCTGCTCGGCCCCTATCAAAATATCGACCAACAGGCCTTCTTTTATGTCTTTTACCATGCTGTTGAAATCGGCATCTCCGGCATATATGACCAGGGAACTGGGAGACGGTGCAGGCATTCCCCCCCGCCGGTCGCCGTTCCCGGTGCTGTGCGTTTTGGCCAGAGCTGCCGTTTGCAGGTCATAGATAAAATGCGACACTACCCCGTGCTCAACGAGCGGCGTTCGTTGACCTGCCACACCTTCGTCGTCGCAAGGATAACTGCCAACTTGATAGGATAGCGTGGCGTCATCGTACAACGAAAAATTTTTATCGAAAACCTGAATCCCCAATTTGTCTCTTAACGGGGAAGCGCCGTAAAATACGGTTTTTCCGTTGAACGCCGAAATCAGAGGGGATATCAGGGCACTAGCCACGCCCCGCGGGGTGAAAATAACCGGCATCTGTTTAGTCGGCAAACTGGCCCTCTTCTTTGCCAGGTCTAACTGCTGAATCACATCTTCGGCCAGGGACTTGTGGTCAGTAATCGGGTGGCATGAACTCCGACTGTCACCAACAAAAAGCATATCTTCGTTTTCGATCAGGACACCTTCCAGACCAATATTGAAATAACTCTTGCTGTAACTGGCACTACATCCTGCGGAGTTAGCAATATCAACCGTAATTATGCCCTTGGTCACAGCAGCTTCACAGACAATAAAGGGTGACCGTTCTATGACGGCAGCAATGAGTCGTTCTCCTGATTGCACCATGCTCTCGACGGTCAGGTTCTCTACCTTGGAATCGAAGACATTTGTCTTCCGATAGGCCTGCGGCCCGGGAAAGCGGAATTTGGCTTCGGCACCGAACCGGCATGTCTCTTCGGCCATTTCCACCAACTTTTTTGGTTCGATAAAACCGTTCGCCTGTGCGAAACCCATTCTGCCGCCCTTTATCAACCTGAGGGCGCTGCTGGTGCTTTGCTTGGCCTGGATTTCTTTCAGCCGGTTAGCTTCGAAATTGACTGGAGTTATTATTGATGAGACCTGGAAAACTTCGGCGTGCTCCGCTATCTTTTTAGCCTGAGACAAAATCTCTTCCACCTAACCACCTCCCACCAGACAGCGGCTGATTCTTATATGCGGGCTTCCGTTCGAAACCGGCAGCGGCGTCTGTCCCCGTTTACCGCAGCCGCCGCCCTGGTTCATTTCTAAATCGTTGCCGACGGCATCGATGTTGCCCAGAGTTTCAAAGACGTTGCCGCTGAGGACTACTGGACGCAGGAGCTCCTCCACCTTACCTTTGCGAATCATGTATGCCTCCCCGGCGGAAAAGGTGAACATCTCCAGGCTGGTTGTACCTCCGTACCAGTCCCTGGCGTAGATGCCTTCTTTAATGCCAGAGATAACATCTTTAAATGACAACGTCTTGGGCTCGATATAGGTGTTGGTCATACGGACAATGGGTGGGAAAGAATAATTTATAGCACGGGCATTCCCTGTGGTTTTCTCTCCCATTTTGGCTGCCGTTTCTCTCGAATGAAGTCTACTTTCGAGCACCCCTTCTCGAATAAGATAAGTTTTAGTTGCCGGGACTCCTTCATCGTCATACTTATAGCTGCCGCGTAGACCCGGGACAGCAGCGCCATCAACGATATCCAGATGCTTGTCACCGAATTTTCTGCCCAACACCATGATTTCACGAAGTTTTTGGTTTTCGTACACGTGGTCTGCCTCAGACAAATGGCCGAAAGCCTCATGCGCGAACACACCGGCCAGTACGGGATCGAGCACTACAGTATATTCGCCGCCTTTTGCTTGGGTAGCTGAAAGCAGAGCTACGGCTCGCTGGGATAAATCTTCTACCTTGCCATGCAGATCCTGTACCGCCGAGAAATCACCAAGGCTACCGATACTTAAGCCCACCTGTTGTACCTCTCCGTTTTTGGCGGCTATAGCGGTAAGTCGCAGATTGATGTCGGCTCTAGTCTGTTCAATATAGGTGCCCTCGGAACTGGCAAAGATAGTTTTCTTCTGACCATCGCTATAGCCGATGTTCGAGGTTCGAATCTCCGGGGTACTGAGGATGATGTCATTGTATTCGTCAAGCAGTTGTTTTTTTGATGCCAGCGAAACTGGTGGTCCTTTTTCCGGCACCGCTACTACGTCCACTACTGGTTCTGTGGGGCTGAGACGGAAATCTTCCTTGCCGGTCAGTTCGGCCGCTTTAATAGCCAGGCGTACGCTGTCTTTAAGGTTATGCGTATTATTAAAGCTGACAAAACCCCAGCCGCCCTTGACTAGTGCTCGAACGTTGCCACCCAGGCTGGACGTTCTGCCAACCTCTTCCAGTCGTGTACCGCGATAAACGAGACGGGAGGCTTGGTTTTCTTCAATCCGTATCTCGATATAATCAGCGCCGCGCGATTTTAGAACGTCAGCGATCTCATTACGCATTTATTTCCCCAATTCTGTATTTTAACTTTTGCCTAAGCTTTTAAGCAAGGCTATTTTTCAAAATATTCTATGGCTTCCGCGGCCACGAAGAGAGAACCCGTAACCAGGACAAGGTCTGTTTTGCCCGCTCGCTCGAGAGTTTGGCGTAAGGCTTTGTCTATGGTGGCTGCTTCAAGTGCTGTGCCATCCGACTGCCTGAATTTTTTCGTGAGCGAAGCCAGGGAAGCTGCTCGGGGATGTGAAGAACTGGTAATCACGATTTGAGCGCCAAGAGTTTTTAGTTCCCTCAACATTCCGGGGATGTCTTTATCTGATGAAGTGCCGAAGATGACGTAGCAATTTTTCCAGGTGAAGTATTTCTTAATATTCTCCACAAGTTTTTTCATAGAATAGGCATTGTGTGCCCCATCGACTACGACCAGCGGCTCGCGGCTTAGTATTTGAAACCGTCCCGGCCAGCTTACTTTACGAAATCCTTCATATATGGTATCAGCTGAAATTCGGACACCGGTATCCGCGAGAGCTTCCAGAGCCGCTACAGCTGTAGCCGCATTCTCTAACTGGTAGTCGCCGAGAAGCGAGATTGTCAATTCGTATTCCCCTTTTATACCGTCGACTGTAAGTTTTTGTCGTCCACGATCACCGCCTGTCCTGCTCCAGATAACATCCTTGCCGACCTGTATCAATTTCGCCCCTTCACGGTGACAGGCCTGTTGGACAACTCTGGCTGCACCGGCAACCTGCGGTGCCATGATAACCGTGCAACCGGGCTTGATTATACCTGCCTTTTCGGCAGCTATTTTAGCCACCGTGTCTCCTAGAATTTCGGTGTGGTCGAGGCTGATCGAGGTAATGACGCATATGTCCGGCTTGACCACGTTAGTGGCATCCAGTCTGCCGCCCAAACCGACCTCCAATACCTGAATATCTACCCGGTTTTTCTTGAAATAAGCGAAAGCTGTGGCCGTCAGTATCTCGAACGTAGTCAGCATGCCGAATTCAGACTGTTTATTCACTGATTCGACCAGTGGCCTGATTCTAGTTACCAGTGAAGCGAAGTCGTCCGTGGAAATCATGGTGTTGTTGATCTGTATGCGCTCCCTCACTTCATGCAGGTGGGGAGAGGTGAACAATCCTACCATGTAACCAGCCGATATAAGCGCTTGGGAAATAAAGGCGGCTGTGCTTCCTTTGCCCTTGGTGCCGGCTATATGAACCGTCTTTGTGCCGAGGTGCGGATTCCCTAAAGGCTGCAGAAGCCTTTCCATACGCCGCAGGTCATAGTTAGCGGCGGTGTAGGCTATGCCAGGAACTTTTTCGTAGTCGGTAAAACCTAGGAGATAGTTTTCAGCTTGACGATAGTCCATTTGAAGGATTCCGTATGAATAATCTACAGCCGGTTAAAGGGAAAAGACAACTACATGGTGCCATAAAATGCACGGTCACATGAAACGTTCAAACCGTTCTTTGGTAGCCCGGCAAATAGGACATATTTCTGGCGGTCCGTCCCTGGCACAAAGATAGCCGCATACTTTGCAGCGCCATACCGGATAAGAAAGCGATGTAGCGGGGCCCGATTCCGTTTTTGGTTTATTTCTTTGTTCCGCTGGCGGACGGCGCTCTGGGATAGTTGAGATGTGTTTTTTACCGTTGACCACGGCGTTCGATACATAGAGACCTCAGTAACAGGTGGCATAGTCTGAAAGGTCAGGGTCTCGATAATCGCAGGGACAAATTATGTCCAGGTCTTCCTTTTTGACTCCCGACGATAACCGGCAAGGGCAGGCAGGATATCCATATCTCCTTTGATTTACAAGCAGTCCCTTGACCAGTTCTTTGGTGAAGGAGACCTCCGGATTCAGATGATAGCCGCCGGCCTCGGCTTCCGCTTTTAACCTTTCGTACGACTTATCTATTTCATCCGGCGTTACCGCTATCTCCTGGTTCATAATTTCAGCGCTTTCCGTATCTGGTCTTCTTCAAAACCGACAATGCACAAACTATCATTTACTACCAGTGTGGGAAAGGAGTTGCGGGGGTTCCACTTCTTGACTACGTTTACAGCCTCCGTCTTTTCGTCACCCGCCAGGAGGTCGACGTCCGTATATTCGTACTCTATACCAAGGTCATCCAGCAGTTTCTTGGTCTTTTTACACCAGGGACAGGTGCTCAATGCATATAGAACTACGCGTCCTGCGTTCTTACCGGGGATATGCGTTAAAGCCATTTCATCACTCCTTTTGTAGAATCATACCCGACCTACCATGCCCTGTCAAAAGCGGAAAATAAAGAATAAAACAAGTCAAATCCAGTGGCCGGAAGCTTGGAAGCTTGACTATGTTGGGTTATAATTCGAACCGTGATATTCGCTGATAAGCTGTTGTCAGCCAGCCGCCTGAATACGAGCCTGGTCTGTGTAGGCCTTGACCCCGATGAGAAACTTATGCCCAAAATGAGTGTACTCGATTTTAACAAAGCTATCATAGATGCCACAGCAGACCTGGTATGTGCTTATAAACCAAATCTGGCTTTTTACGAGGCTCTAGGTATCTCGGGCCTCCAAGCGTTACTCAAGACTGTAGAGTATATTCCTGATGGGATTCCGATTATAGGCGACGGCAAACGGGGTGATATAGGCAATACAGCCAAAGCCTATGCCCGGGCCCTATTCGAAATCTTTGGCTTCGATGCAGCTACAGTTAGCCCTTACCTGGGGCATGATTCTATTGAACCGTTCCTTGATTATGCAGATAAGGGTGTTTTTATCCTGTGCCGGACATCCAATCCCGGTGCGGCCGATTTTCAAGACGCGGGTGATAAGGAAGGTAAGCCGCTTTATCAGTTGGTTGCCGGAAAAGCGAAACAATGGGATAAACATGGCAATGTAGGGCTGGTGGTTGGTGCCACGTATCCCGAAGAATTAAAGGCTATTCGAGAGCTGTGCCCCGACATGCCTTTGCTAATTCCGGGTATCGGAGCACAGGGTGGCGACCTGGCCTGCGCCGTAAAAAATGGAGTAGACGTTCTCGGCGAGAAGGCGATTATCGCCGTGTCTCGCCAGATCATTTATGCCTCCCGAGAAAAAGATTTTGCGCGGGTAGCCAGGCAGAGCGCTGAACAACTTCGAAAAACAATAAACGAGATGGTTGGTTCGGTGACCCGCTGAGAAAAATGGAAATTGCCGTCAACGACATAGTCCGTCTAAGGAAAAAGCATCCTTGTGGGGGCGACGAATGGCAGGTGGTGAAGACGGGAATTGATGTGAGGATACAATGTCTAAAATGCGGGCGGCTGGTACTACTCGAGCGAAGCACCCTGGAGCGAAGAATTAAGTCCTTCGTCTCAAAAGGGTGATGGGCTAAATCGAGACTCGCGGAAGCTAATTAGGTTTTGTATTTTCCTAATTTTAGTGATACAATTTGACGTTGCCAGACATAATGTTTTGCTGAGGAGGACATAGCCATGCCAGAAGGTTCAGATGTAGACCGCGATTATAATTTGTGGGTTTTACTACATCAAGTTAGCGACATAATTTTTAATTCCAGGGAAGAGGAACTGCGCCAATACGGACTACCAGCAACACAGGCTGAAGTGTTGTTTGTTATTAAAGCCATCGGAGATAAAGCCACTCCGGCTCAGATATCGCGAATGATTTTCCGTAGACCTCATTCAGTGTCTGGCATATTAGACAGAATGGCTAAGGCGGGGTTGGTAAGGAGAACCAAGGACCTGCACAGAAGGAATTGGGTAAGAGTTACCTTAACCGAGAAGGGACAGCAGGCTTATAAACAGGCGCTCAGGCGGAGGTCGGTTCAAAAAATCATGTCTTCACTTTCAGAGCCGGACCGCCAAAAATTAAAGTCGCTTCTGGAAACCCTACGAAGTAAAGGGCTCAAAGAGCTTGGCATTGATGCCAAGAAACTACCGGTGCCCAAGTTCGTGTAGACCTGAAGAACATAGTTCATAGCCCCTTATGCACGAAGTCTGAGCTAAGTATCAGAGACTTTTTTATTTATTATTCCTCGATAACTATAAGGCCGTGAATCGCCGCATTTTACACATCGATCTAGACGCCTTCTTTGTTTCCGTAGAGCAGGCGATAGCTCCGGAACTACACGGAAAACCGGTTATTGTCGGCGGGCGACCTGACCGCCGGGGCGTGGTGGCGTCAGCTTCGTATGAAGCCCGTGAGTTCGGCATCCATGCCGGCATGCCGTTGTCCCAGGCTTATCGTCTCTGCCCGCAGGCAATTTTCCTACAAGGCAACTTCCAGTCATACCGGGATGCCTCTGAAAAATTCATGAACATTTTGGGTGATTTCTCACCAGGCCTGGAACCCGCGGGCCTTGATGAAGCTTATCTGGATATCACAGGCTGTGAACTTTTCGGCACACCTATTCAAATGGCTACCGCCGTAAAAAAACGAATTAAAAAAGAGCTCAAGCTGATAGCTTCGGTTGGGATAGGTAGCTGCAAAGTGGTGGCCAAGATTGCTTCCGACTTCGGTAAACCGGATGGACTGGTTGAAATTCCTACCGGAGGAGAGAAAGAGTTTCTGGCACTGTTACCCGTTGCCAGTATACCGGGTGTTGGGAAAAAGACGGAACAGTCCCTGAAGAGTATGGGAATAGAGACGGTGGGACAACTGGCGTCTTTACCGGTAGAGGCTATGAAGAATCGCCTCGGTAGTTTTGGTCTGATGATTCACCACTATGCCAACGCCATAGATGACCGGCAGATAGAAGCATCGGGAGAGGCCAAATCAATTAGCCGGGAAACCACTTTTGCCGAAGATGTAACGGACACAACTTTTCTTCAGGCCATGCTCCATTATTTATGCGAGCGGGTCGGCGCTGAACTCCGCCGTGAAGCTAAACATGCCAGAACCGTCACTTTGAAATTAAGGTATTCTGATTTTGAAACTATTACCCGACGCCTAAGCACTAAGGCAGCTATGGATGCAGACGACGTAATTTTCACCGGTGCAGTGAAGTTACTTGAGCAGGCACTATCCGGAAAGGCCAAACCCGTAAGGCTTATCGGCGTGGGAGTTTCAACTTTAGTGGGTTACGGCAAACAACTTAATTTGCTTGATGCCGGCCCCCACCGGCTGGAGCACTTGGATAAAGCCATCGACCGAATACGTGACAAATATGGCTTTACCGCAATCCAGACCGGAAGGACTCTGCCGCTAAAAGATATATTCGATAAGCGTAAGCGAGGCTATGTACTGGAAACGCCGTCTCTTTCTCGCTGACCTTGTCTTTGTTTATTGTCAAGGTTATAATTGACTGCTAGCTTTGACGGATTGAAATTTGCATAAGAAGGAGATTAGTTATGCCTCCGTACGCTTTTTTTAAGAAACAATTTATGCCGCTTTCTGAAGCTAAGATAGGCATTCTGACACATGCTTTTCACTATGGCACCGCTTGTTTCGAGGGTATCCGCGGCAACTGGAATGAGGAACAAAAGCAGTTATTTTTATTCCGTATTAGAGACCATTATGAGCGGGTACACAAAGGCTGTCGCATTTTGAAGATAAATCCACATTATTCGGTTGATGAAATGATAGAGTTAACCCTCAAACTGGTGGAAAAGAGCGGTTACCGTGAGGATGTCTATATCCGTCCGCTGGCATACAAGAGCTCAGAGGTCGTTGGAGTCCGGCTGCACGATTTGGAGGATGATTTCCTGATAATAGTAGTTACTTTACCTGCCTATTTGGACTCTGACAAGGGGGCTAGATGCTGTACCTCTTCCTGGAGGCGTGTGGACGACACCATGATTCCGGCCAGGGGCAAAATTACGGGCATCTATGTCAACAGTGCTCTGGCTAAAACGGAAGCCAATGAACACGGCTTCGACGAGGCAATTTTGTTGAGCCACGATGGTCATGTTTCGGAGGGCAGTGGTGAAAACATTTTTCTCCTTCGGGACGGCAAGCTGGTAACGCCATCCGGCTCAGAAAATATCCTCATGGGTATTACACGAGATACAGTTATCCAACTAGCCCGAAATGAGATTGGCCTTGAGGTCGTTGAGAGGTCAATTGATCGTAGTGAGCTTTACCTTTGTGAAGAGGCATTCTTCACTGGCACTGCTGCCCACGTTACTCCGATAATTGAAATAGATCATCGGCTTGTTGGTGAAGGACAAATAGGAACTATTACCAAGGAGCTTCAGGAGCTGTATTTTGATGTCATAAAGGGAAAGAATCCCAAGTACGTTCAGTGGTGCACACCCGTATATTCAAAAGTGGCCCAGGCAAAGCGGAGCTAAGGGTACCGGTCGGATTTAGTTCTAGCGGAGCTCGATTTGCAGAGCTTTAAGCAAGTATAAGAGCCGGCAACTCTCTTCCAGTGCGGTGGTGTAGTGGTAGGCTTCGTCAAGAATTTGAGCCGCAGCAAAGCTTCCGTGCCCGTGGACTAAGACGATTTTGTGCTTGGTGAGCGCCTCGGCTATCTCTTCAGCCAGCTCTGTTGACTTTACGGTTGTGTCCCAACCCAGCACGGGCACCTTCGATAAGATCAAACTGCCGTCTATATCACGCGGCGAAATCTCCTTCTCTGAAAATGATAGGGCAACTGCGTAAGCAGGATGAGCGTGGACGACCGCTGATGCCGGTGTCCTTTTATAGATAGCCCGGTGGACTACTAGTTCGGTGGATGCCAGCGGTGTGAAGCGGTCGTTCTTATTTATACCGGTTTCTACAAGGTCGTGCTCTTCGAGGCTGCTAAGCATGCTGCCCCGGCGGGTAATACACAGCCGTTCTCCCAGCTTAATACTAAGATTACCGCTGTGCGAAGATACCAGGCCCCGAGCGCACAGGTCGCGGCCTACGGATTGAAACTGAGAAATCAGCATTTTCTTCTTGTTTTACACTACTGCACTTTAAGTCTGAATGTCAAACAGAAGGTCCATTCTAAACGAGCTGACGGATCACAGTTATGACCTTGCCTTGAATTTCTACGTTGTCCGGCGCGGTGAAAATAGGTTCTACCTGGCTGTTGGCCGGTTCAAGTCTAACGCGGTCGTCCTCTCGAAACAGTTTCTTTAGAGTTACTTCCTTTTCTGTTTTGAGCCAGGCCGCCACCATATCCCCATTTTCGGCGCTGGTTACGTACTCCATCACCACAATGTCACCGTCCTTTATTAGCGCATCTATCATGGAGTTGCCCTTCACCCTGAGCGCGTATACTCTCTGCTTTCTCCGTGTCAAATCCTCGGTGACTACCAACTCCTCACGCGCGACGGTCTCCCAGACGTCGGAATCTGGAACAGGGATGGGTGCGCCGGCGGCTATCTCTCCGATAACCGGTATGGTGATGGTATGCCGGTTCCCTGGCTGGTTGGATAGGAGCTCTATCCCACGGGAAATGTCAGCGTGACGGCGAATATATCCTCCGGCCTCTAGCCTTGCCAGGTTATAAGCAACTACTGAAGTGGAACTTATTTTGCAACCACCGAGAATGTCTCGGACTGTTGGGGGATAACCCCTGGAATCGATAAATTTACGTATAAACTGGAGGATACGTCCCTGTTTTGGCG
>Ga0116202_10000021_pt1 | contig 62075 bp, 56 predicted proteins | sample LakKivw325mmetaG_FD_94479 | JGI IMG/M metagenome (GOLD analysis project Ga0116202, IMG submission 94479) | Anoxic lake water microbial communities from Lake Kivu, Rwanda to study Microbial Dark Matter (Phase II) - Lake Kivu water 325m metaG | ecosystem: Environmental > Aquatic > Freshwater >... | reverse complement strand
TGCCATACTCTTGGATTCTTTCTCCAAGTGTATGCATCTTGTTTTGAATTTTTTTCATCTTACGCCTTAGGCTGCCATCCTAACAGTTTACAGGATAAGTGACGTCTTCCATCCGTCATTCCCAAATGTATTAATCGGGAATCTAATTCTTTTTTACTTTAGACCCCTGATAGAAACATTCAGGGGTGACGATTAACATCGAATCCTGTGATAGTTTCCAGGATAGATTATAATATTTGAGTACCATGAAAAAATCGAGAACTCGTATCGCTTTGCATTCGGATAAAAAAACAGCCACGGACGTTTATTAGTTGGTTTCGTCTTTACGGATAAAGATAATTGTTCCTAATAGAAAGCTTCCGATGAGATATCCGATCACGATAAGCAACGAAAAAACAAAGGATTTCCACTTGATAGATTGAATGAGAAAATTTTGCCAGTAGAGAAGGTGGCTGGTGATGAGGTAAAAAGAAATGGGTTTAAACACTTCCAGATTTTGGAGCACAGTAAATGCTGCGGTTAAAACCAAAGTAAAGATGGGGCTGGCTAATGAATGATTCATAAATGAGGAAAGGCACATCGCAATGGAGGCATAGGAAAGGATATAGATGGAAACGCTGGTCCCAGCGAGGAGCAACCGTATCAGAGCTTCCTTGGCCGAGAGAGTGAAAAACCCGGCGCTCACAGTATTCAGTTCTACTGGAAGTATGATTGAGCCGCTCCCAAATAATGCGATTCCCAGGAGGGCTGTAATACTGAGGGTAGAAAAAACGATGATGAATGAATAAAGAATAATCAGGTACATTTTCCCCAGGTATATCTGAAAGCGAGATACAGGGCGAGTTAATATCATTCGCAAAGTTCCCTTGATGCGTTCACCGGCGATGCTTTCTCCAGCGATCAAAACCGCCACCACCGGTCCGACGACGGCTAACGGATAGAGAGTCAATCCGGGAATATACAGACCGCTTAATCGAAACCCAAGGTGTTTTAAGGGGAGGAGAGAAGGATTATACCAGACGTTTATTCCGATCAGGATTCCGAGACCCCACAAGACGATCATCCCGATATAGGTCCGAAAATTGGCTTTGACTTTTTTTAACTCCGAACGCAATGTATTCATGTTTCAGCTCCTTTTATGGACGCCAAAAATGCTTCTTCTAAACTGAACTGATGCCGGAATATTTCATAAACAGCCAGTTTTCTTTGAGTGAGTTCTCTGATTATTTCCGGGATTTGATTTTCTTCCAATTGTGCCATGACATATTTCTCTTGGATTTGATAGGGAATATTTTTTTCCTTCAAAAAATGAATAAGGGTATTGACCGGAGTTGCTCGAATATTATAAAACGAATCGAATAAGAGATCGTTCACATTTGCGGTTTTTATTATTTTCCCTTGATTGATTATGGCGATCCGATTACAGATTTTTTGGGCTTCGTTTAAAATGTGTGAGGAGAAAAAAACAGTGAGTCCGTATTGGGTATTCAATTGGAGGATTAGATCACGTATGCTTTTTACTCCTTGAGGATCCAGCCCGGAGGTCGGTTCATCGAGCACAATGATTTCGGGACGGGGGAGCAAGGCCTGGGCGATCGATAGGCGCCGCTTTTGACCGTTTGAGTAAATCTGGACTGGTTTTTCAAGCATGTTTTCAATGCCAACCATACGAGCGGTGGCTTGAATTTCCTGCGGACTGACTCGGTAACCGGAGAGCGAAGCAAGTAATTGCAAGTTTTCTCGTCCATTGAGAGTATCGTAGAATGAAGGGGCATCAATCACTCCACTCATCACTTTTTTGGCTTGATACATGTGGGTTGGACAAGAATACTGAAAAACTTCGAAGGAACCCCGGGTGGGACGCACCAAACCGAATAAAATTCGTATCGTAGTTGTTTTTCCAGCTCCGTTGTTGCCCAGGAATCCGAAAATATCTCCTTGATTTACCTCAAGGGTAATGTCTTTGAGGACTGTATTTTCACCGTAGGTTTTGGTAATATGATTAAACTGAAGAGCCAGGTATCCGAAAGCGGGTCACTCCTTCCTTTTTTTATTTAGTATTATATTCATAAAAGGGGTTGAGAAGAAAGGTGCATTTCGCATGGGAGAAATATAAAAATTTTATTGTCGATATGGACGGAGTGATTTATCGGGGTAATCAGCCCCTCCCAGGAAGCGCTGATTTTTTTCGATTCTTACGGAATAGACACTCTCGAATCGCCTTTTTTTCCAATAATTCCACCATCACCAAAAAGCAGTATGTAGAAAAATTGCATAACATGGATATTATTGCCCGGGAAGACGAAATTATCAGCTCGAGTTCCATCACTGCCTATTATATCGGGAAGGAAAAACCCCAGGCAACGGTTTATTGTATTGGTGAAGAAGGAATCCGGGATGAACTTCGAAAAAATGGTGCCCAGATCATAGCCGATCCGGCTTCTCATCAAGTCAATTATGTAGTCGTGGGATTAGACCGAAAGTTTGATTATGATAAGTTGACGAAAGCTATGTGGAGCCTATTGAAAGGTGCAAAGTTTTATGGAACCAACCCGGATTTAACCTATCCCCTCGAGGACAGTTTGATACCTGGGTGTGGTGCGCTGTTAGCCAGTATTGAGGCGTGTACCGGAGTGAAACCCAGGGTTTTTGGAAAACCCTGCCCGGAATCCATCCATTTTCTGTTAGAAATGACTGGTTTTCATGAAAAGGAAACGATATTCATTGGTGATCGTTTAGATACCGATATCGAACTGGCAAAACGACAGGGGATTTTCTCCATTTTGGTTCTTACTGGGGTCCATCAAGGAGAAGATGTCAAAAGAACGGGTATCACTCCCGATGTGATTGTTGAAAATTTGGTTGAACTAAAAAAATTAATGTTGATGCGGGTTGAGAGCTGACCTATTATCAACCGATGAGATGGGGTGAAATGATGATGACTGAAGTGAAATTATATGATACCACTCTGCGCGATGGTTCCCAGATGGAAGGGATTAATTTTTCTGTACAGGATAAAATTCAAATTGCTCAAAAACTCGACGATCTTGGTATTCATTATATTGAAGGCGGTTGGCCGGGATCAAACCCAAAAGATATTGCCTTTTTCGAAAAAGCCCAAAAAATAAACTTTCACAAAGCGAAAATATGTGCGTTTGGCAGTACCCGGAAGGCGGAGGTGAAACCCGACCAGGATAAAAATCTCCGTCTGCTGATTGAGGCAGGTACCCCGATTATAACTATTTTTGGAAAATCTTGGACTTTGCATGTCACCCACGCTTTACGGACGACACTCGACGAGAATTTGCGCATGATCGACGATTCGATCACCTATTTAAAAAAGACTGGGAAGACCGTCTTTTATGATGCCGAACATTTTTTTGATGGATTCAAGCACGATCCGGAATACGCCCTCAAAACCATCGAAGTTGCTTATAATGCCGGAGCCGATTCTCTCATTCTTTGCGATACCAATGGTGGGGTATTACCTCACGAAATCAATGATATTTTTAAAAGGGTGGTCGCACATCTTCCCGATTCGGTGGAAATTGGCATTCATGCCCATAATGACAGCGGAGTAGCTGTTGCCAATACCTTGGTTGCGGTTCAGTGTGGAGCCGGCCAGGTACAGGGGACGTTTAATGGGTATGGCGAACGATGTGGGAATGCCAATCTGTGCACGATTATTTCCAATTTAGTCTTAAAAATGGGCGTTCACTGTTTATCTTCGGAAGAATTAAAAAAATTAGTGGAAGTCTCGCACTTTGTCGACGAGATAGCCAATATGCGACCCAATAATTACCAGCCCTTTGTTGGAAAAAGTGCTTTTACTCATAAAGGAGGAATTCATGCCAGTGCCATCTTGAGAGATCCTTTAACCTATGAACATGTCATTCCGGAAGTGGTCGGAAATCAACGTCGAATATTGGTATCGGAACAGGCTGGGAAAAGCAGCATCCTTTATCGGGCGAAAGAAGTCGGAATAGATCTTCCGGCCGATGATCCTCGGGTCGCTGATTTAATCGAGAAGATTAAAGCATCTGAATCGTATGGGTATCAGTATGAGGGCGCAGATGCTTCTTTTGAGTTGATGCTTCGCGAGATACTTGGCGAAACCATTAATTATTTTACGCTCCAAGGTTTCCGGGTGATCGTGGAAAAAAGAGGTGACGAAGGAGTAGTGACCGAAGCCACCATTAAGTTACGCATCGGTGAACACCTTTTACATACCGCCGCCGAGGGCGATGGGCCAGTCCATGCTCTGGATAATGCATTTCGGAAGGCTCTGGAAAATATGTATCCCCAACTGAAAAAAATCCGCTTAAGCGACTATAAAGTACGTGTATTAAACGAAAAAGATGCCACCGCTGCCAAAATTCGAGTTCTCATTCAATCGACCGATGGCAGTCATACCTGGGGGACGGTTGGAGTATCAACCGACATTATTGAAGCCAGCTGGGAAGCTTTGGAAGATAGTATCAAATATGGATTATGGTTAAAAACAAAAGAAAAAAATTAAAAAGAAGCCTGACATGCTGTGGCTTTACCAGGCTTCCTGGCTATCCATTAGTGTGGAATATCCGAGCTAAAGATTTGTTTGAAAATTTTCCGGTGCCTCCTTTTGTTGGTCGTATTATCAATACCGATCGGATGAATAGTTTTTGTCGCGTTATGCTTGATTCATGGGAAAAAATCATCTGGATCGGAAAAGATGATATCATTCAACTGGTGCAATTATTGGGGAAAGAGTCGATAACCCTTCAGCGGGAACGTGAATTCTTTTTTTGCCCTTCTTCGGATCCGGAATATTTGAATAAAATCCGACAGACTCTCGATCCGACTCAATCCATCTACATCGTTTTGAGCCGCAAACTGGACGAGCCCGATCTTATCAAACTGGTTATGACCCTCAATCAAGAAAAAAAGGTTTTTGTGGGGCCAGCAATCGGGGCCATGTCTGAATATGCCCGACTCCTTTTTGTTCCCTTTTATCCCATCGAGACCGATTCCTATCGTTTCTGGCATCACTCGGAATTGCTGTATTTACCACTCACGGCGATGGATATTTTTATTCAGGACTTGATTCAAGGGTGTGAAGAAGGGTTTTCAACCCTCATTGATTTAGCTGCTTCAGTCACCCGTACTTTATTGGATCTGCAATTAAACGGAATTCAAAGAATATACTTCATCGCTGACACCTTTCCGGTTCTTTCTCTTCTTGAATCCTTGCTCCCGCTTTGGGAAGAAAGTTGGAATGGAAGTGAAAATTTTTTTGAGACCAAAATACTCACCTTTGAGTCGTTAAAGGGGAATTATTTAGAACGAGTATTGACCAGCGATGAAAAGACCCTTTTCTTTATCATAAATTTAAATGGTTCCCATAATCACTTGGGTTCAGTTATAACTCTCCCGGATGCTTTACAGGAGAGTACTTATCTGGGAAGAGAATTATCGGTTTTGAATAATCAGCCCTATTCCGTTTTCAATCAAGCCAGCTTGAGGGCTCTGAAATATCAGATTAAAAAAAACAGCTCATCCTACATCGATCTCCAATACCCGGATAATGATTTATATTCACTGGGATTGATGACGGCTTTTTTCTATTATTTCACTTGCTATGGTGCCTGGCTACGAGGGTATGATATTTTAAACGATCCCCCATTTGCCGAGTTTGATCGTTTAATCTGGAGGTTCCTCAATCAGCCGGAGTAGACACGTTTATTATGAAAATGCAGGCAATAAGCAGGAATCAAAAAAAAGTCAACCACCCTGGTACTCAGCGCCACTCTTTTAGAGGAGTGGAATTCAAAGAGTGCTCATTTTAGCAATTATCTTTTGTCCACCATTCCTATTTTCTTTCCTTCGACAGGAAGGTGAAATTGGCTGCAGGGGTATTCGCCTGGTATGAATATCTATGAACTACAGGATTAGTTTCATCCAAAGAGGAGAGTATATATGTACAAAATAATCGGCGACCTGCATATTCATTCCATAGCAAGTGGACATGCTTTTAGCACCGTTCGGGAAATCGCTCTGGTGGCCAAACAGAAAAATCTTCGTCTTATCGGTTTGGCCGAACACGGTCCGAGCATGCCCGGGGGACCGTCTCCCATTTATTTTGAAGCTCGAGGACATTTTCCGAAGGAAATCGATGGAGTTGAACTGTATTTCGGTGCTGAAGTGGACATACTCGACGAAACCTCGGCTCTCGATCTGAATGATCATCTCTTAAAGAAGATCGATTATGGAATCGTTTCGCTTCATCCTCAGGTCTATCAAGGAGAGATCCGTTCTGATTATACCTCGATTTTGTTAAAAACCTTTGAAAACCCATACCTGAACATCATCGCCCATCTCGGGAACCCTCATTACCCGGTGAATTATCAAATGGTGGTCAAAGAAGCGGTTGCTTGTGACAAAGTCATCGAAATCAATAATAGTTCATTTCATATCAGCCGCAGAGGAAGCTTAGATAATTGTAAAATTATAGCCCAGGAGGTGATGAAGCAGGGTGGGTATGTTATTGTAGCCAGTGACGCCCATTACTGTGATGAAGTCGGTGAATATCAGATGGCATTGGATTTATTAAATCAAATCAATTTTCCCATGGATCATATTATCAATGCTTCACATGAATTACTGCGGTTTTTTATGAATAAATTTTTAAAAACCAGGGGGAGAGAGCTATGCCCGCAACTATAATTGATGGAAAAAAAACATCTAAAGACATACGAGAAGAGCTGAAGCCTCGGGTTGAGGATTTAACCCGTCGCGGATTCCAACCAGGTCTATCGGTGGTCCTGGTTGGCGACAATCCTGCCAGCCAGGTCTATGTAAGAAATAAAGAAAAAGCTTGTGAAGATTTGGGGATTCATTCGGTAAAATCACATTTACCAGCCAATACCAGACAAGACAAACTCCTCACGTTGATCGATGAATTGAATAACGATCCGGCTATCCATGGAATTCTGGTTCAGCTTCCTCTTCCGAAACACATTGATGAAAAGCAGGTGCTGTACCGGATCAATCCATCGAAGGATGTCGATGGATTTCATCCTTACAATTTAGGACGTCTGATGATTGGAGAACCAATTTTTCTTCCCTGCACACCCTGGGGGGTACAAGAACTTCTGATTCGTTATCAAATCGACTTGTTGGGTAAAAATGTCGTGATTGTGGGGCGGAGTAATATCGTCGGGAAACCGTTGGCGATGATGCTGGTTCAAAAAGCAAAAGGAGCCAATGCGACCGTGACCATTTGTCACACCGCCACCAAAAATCTTTCTCATTACACTCAAATGGCTGATATCCTGATTGCAGCTGCCGGTTCGCCCAGAATGATAACCGGTGAGTACATACGGGAAGGAGCGGTCGTCATCGATGTGGGCATAAATAAAGTGAATGATCAATTGGTTGGCGATGTCGATTTCGAAAGCGTTTTCCCCAGAGCATCGTTTATTACTCCGGTTCCAGGTGGGGTTGGGCCAATGACTATCGCCATGTTGATGGCAAACACGGTGAAATCTGCTGAACGTTTTGCATCCGGGAAAATTTAGTCTAACCCCTCTTACCCGTTATAGAAAGAAAAGCAGGAAAAAAATTAAACGACCACCATTCCTGAGCTAACCCACCATTTTGTTTTTTTGGAATCAATTGGTAAGGAATGAAAAAGAAGAAAACACATCGATAATTTGCGTATCAGGATCAGGATGATACAATGATTTTAAAGGGCGGTGTCGTTGAATGACAAAAATCACGGTCATATCTGATACGCATATTCCTCAAAGAGCTTTGGATTTGCCTTCTGAGCTATGGTATTCAATTGTGGATTCAAAACTTATTCTCCATGCCGGCGATATAACCATTCAGTCAGTTTTGAACAAGTTGCAACGGATCGCAACGGTACGTGCGGTATTTGGAAATATGGATTCTGAAGAACTCAAATATCAACTTCCTGAAAAAGATATCATCGAGATCGAAGGGGTGCGGATTGGTTTGGCTCATGGTTGGGGGACCCCGGCCGAGGTAAAAAAACGAGTTCGGAGTCTTTTCGATGGGGATAACATTCAGGTTTTTGTTTTTGGACACTCCCATCAACCGGAGGTGAATTGGGAGAGTGGTTTGCTCTATTTAAACCCTGGGAGTCCGACTGATATGATCTTCGCTCCTTACTTTTCCTATGGTCGGTTGGTGATCGATAACGGACGCATCGTCCAGTCGGAAATTATTCGTTTGAAATGAGGTGCTCTGATGGCTCCCGTACTCTACTTGAATTTGATCTGGCATATGCATCAACCGTTTTACTATGATCGCTCCCAGGACATTTTTACTCTTCCCTGGGTCAGAAACCATGCGACTAAAGATTATCTCTATATGGCAAAATTGGCTCAGCATTACCCGAAAATGAAAATGACCTTTAATTTTACCCCATCACTTTTAGTTCAACTTGACCTCTATTTACAAGGAAAAAACGATCGGGTATGGTATTATGCACAAAAAAGTGCCCATACCCTCACTTCTGAGGAGAAAGAATTTATCAAGAATAACTTTTTTGTTGCCCCTTCAGCAGTGCAAACCTGTTGTTTTCCGCATTTTGAAGAATTGCGAACCAAAGCAAGCCTGAGTACTGCTTCCTTTACCTCCCAGGATTGGCGTGATATTCAAGTGCTCTACCAGCTCCTCTGGTTTGATCCCATTTCCATTGCCAATTTCCCCGAGCTGAAACAACTTATTGATCGGGGGAAGGATTACCATGAAGAGGATAAACCAATCATCCAGACAGTTACTCAAAACATCATTTCTCATATAGTGCCTGAGTACAAAAACCTCTCCGAGATTGGAATGATCGAACTCTCGGCGACCCCATTTTACCACCCCATCGTTCCGTTGCTCATCGATAATTGGGTGGCAAAAGAATCAAAACCTGATACCATTCTCCCGGTTCATCGTTTTCAGTATCCACAAGACGCTGATGCTCACATTCAGGAAGCGAAGGATTATTCACAGGTGCGGTGGGGAAGAGAAATTCACGGAATGTGGCCTTCGGAAGGGTCGGTGAGCGATGCGACTGCAGAGAGCTTTGCCCGAAACGGTCTTTCCTGGATAGCATCCGGAGAGGAAGTGCTCTTTCATTCTCTCAGTCTACCTCTTCAACGGGATCAGGCTGGCCTTCTTCATCATCAGGAGAAGCTCTATTGTCCCTGGCTCTTTACGAAAAATGAAAGAGAAATAGTTATTTTTTTCCGTGATCGTTTTCTCTCCGATTTAATCAGTTTTGTCTATCGAAATTATTTGGCGAGCGATGCGGTTGAAGATTTCATTGACCGTTTAGAAAATATTCGGCACACTCTCCCTGATGAGAGCAATCCGGTGGTGACCGTGGCGCTGGATGGTGAGAATGCCTGGGAATATTACTGTCATAACGGATATGAATTCCTGACTGGTCTTTATGATGCTCTTTCTGAGCGAACTGATATTATACCCATTACCCCGACCCAGTATATATTGAACCATTCTCATTTTCCGAGCTTGAATCATCTGGTTCCTGGTTCCTGGATCTATGGTTTTCTGAATACTTGGATTGGACATCCTGAAAAAAATTGGGCTTGGGATCAGCTTTTTCTTGTCCGTCAATTGGTTGAAAAAAAACAAAACCAGCTCGACGAGGAACGAAAAAAGGAAGTTTTTGATATTCTTTATCAAGCGGAAGGGAGCGATTGGTTTTGGTGGCTGGGAGATGATAACCCATCGGTTCAGAAAAGAGACTTCCGAAATCAATTTATTACCTTATTAAGGACAATTTGTGCTTTAATAGGAGAAGAATATTTAGGAGGACCGAAGTGTGTTTAAAAATGAAGTTATAGCGATGATACTTGCAGGCGGAGAAGGACGGCGGCTCAGCATTCTTTCTGAAAAAAGAGCTAAGCCGGCAGTCCCCTTTGGCGGAAAATATCGTATCATCGATTTTTGTTTGAGTAATTGCGTCAATTCGGGTATTTTTTGTGTCGGTGTCCTCACTCAGTATAACCCTCGATCTCTTCACGAACATATCCGGATTGGAAAAGATTGGGATTTGGATCGTCAGGATGGTGGAGTATTTCTCCTTCAACCCTACATCAGCGATGTCGATACCGATTGGTACCGGGGAACGGCGGACGCCATCTACCAAAGCCTCCGTTTTATTCGCAGTCGATTTCCTCATTATGTTCTCATTCTCTCGGGTGACCATGTCTACACCATGGATTACCGGCTCATGATCGATTTTCATAAAGAGCAAAAAGCTGATCTTACCATTGCTGTATTCAAGGTTCCATTGGAAGAAGCCCATCGTTTTGGCATTTTTACTCTGGGGGATAAAGGTGAGGTTATCCAATTTGATGAAAAACCGGCTCACCCTCAAAGTCAGCTGGCCAATATGGGGATTTATGTTTTCAATCGTGAAGTCCTGGTGGAAGAAGTAGAAAAAGAAGCTTTACGTGAAGGGACTTCCTTTGATTTTGGAAAGGATATCATCCCGCGTATGATTCGCGAAAAAAGAGTGTTTACTTATCCTTTCCATGGATACTGGAAAGATGTAGGAACGATCGATTCATATTGGGAAGCGAATATGGAGTTACTCAGCGAAGAGAGCCCGCTTCAGCTCCACGATAGGAATTGGCCAATCTACACTCCGGTGGGTGATCGACCACCGGTAAAGTTTGGACGAGATGCTTTGGTTGAAAACTGCATTATTGGAGAGGGAGCAATTATCAACGGGAAAGTGAGTCATTCAATAATATTTAATGGAGTGTACATTAGTGAAGATGTTGCCATCAATGGCTCAATTCTCATGAATGACTCATTTATAAAAAGCGGTTCACGATTAGAAAGAGTCATTCTTGATAAAACCGTAATTGTTGGTGAAGGATGCAGGATTGGAGGGAATCACGTTTTGACCCCCAATAAAAAATATCCCGAAATGCTACGAAGTGGGTTAACTGTTATCGGTAAAAATGCCCGTATTCCATCGGGATCTATAATTGGAACAAATTGTATCATCGGTGCGGATATTGACGAAAGTGATTTTCCGTCCACGATTATTCCAAGCGGAGAAACTATCGAAAAACCATAAAACGGGAGGCTTGACTATGAAAAGAATAATTCTTTTCCTGATGGTCATGATTTTTTTGATACCTGCCTTTCAGCAGGTTGGTGCCCAAGTGTATGAATTTCCGGTTGCTCTTACCGAGCAAGATCAGTTGGATTTTCTCCCGGTTTCACCTTTTGTGTTGATTGTTCCTGATAAAGGGAATTTTGCAACCTATTTTGTCGGTGATCCGATTTCTCTCCAATATGAAACGATGAGAGCTGGGTATATCAGCATTTTAGATTATACTCCCGATGGGAAAGTTAGGATTTTAAAGAACAATGAGCCGGTGGCGCAGGGAATCAAAAGAAGCATTCAGGGTATCATTACCGAACCTGAGGGGATGGAACGTTTCCTGATTATTCTCTCTTCCCGAGTTGTTCCCGATCGCATACTGGTTGAGGGGATGCGTAATCCATCGCGAATCAGTTCTATATTAGGTGATAATACGTATCTTAACCGGAGTATCATACAAGTGGTTACCAAACGGAGGGAAGCTCTTTCCGTCTTGCGTTTTCACCCGATTCCCAATATGATCGCCAGCGGAAGAAATATAAAAATTCGTATCGTTTTAACCGACGAGAGTAATAATCCATTAGTGAACCGAAGAGTGCAATGGCGGGTGGATCAAGGCACTTTGGATGCCTATCAGACCTATACCAACACTGCGGGAGAATCCGAAGTGTGGTTTTTGGCTCCATCGGTTATGGAAATAACGCCAGTTACTATCCAGGCGGTTTTTGATGGAGATACTGCTTACGGTCGGAGCGAAAACATTCTTGAATTGACGATTCAGCCAGAGATGATCCCGACTGTTATGACTCTCTCTCCTAAAGATTTTCAAGTGGTCGGTGAGAAGGGGATGGATTTTATTGCCGAACTCACCGATAAAAACGGAAAACCAATGGCTCGGCAACCGCTCAACTGGAATTCAAGCCTGGGGCATTGGGAAAAGAGAACGACTCAGACTGATGAAAACGGTGTATCTACCAATCGCTGGTTCGCACCCACCTCCGCGGTAAAAACTCCGGTCGAATTACACGTACAGTACAAAGGAATTCCTAACTATAGTTCTTCCGAAGGTATTTCAACCGGTTTCGTTGTCGGGTTGGAGATGGTTTCTGGGAAGGGGACCTATTATATTGATTTTTCAAGTGGAAAACCCGATACGAATTTTGACGAAAGCATTTACCGAGGACAGATTGCGGTCGGATATACCATGAATCCCTCCTCAGCGCTGGTGATGAAATCGGGTGAATATCTGGACGTCAAGTTTCAATTCCCTCCAACCTGGGAAACCGGAGCCTGTTATTTATGGGGAAGATCGACTGGCAGTGCAGTTATCCAAATTGTGCTGAATAAAAATAAAATATTTTCCGGAAGTGTCGCCGAAGGTCTTGTTTCATCTTTAGATTTTCAGTCGCTTCATCTGGCTCAATTTTTAAAACCGGGAGAGAACCACCTGAGAATAGAAGTTCAAGCGCTCGACGAAAATGCGGTGTTTGCCGTCCAAAGAGTGATGATCGTTTTTTAAAGAATAGACCGCCATGCTGCTACGCAGCACCATAGGATATGGAAACTTTGGCGGTCTATTCTGTAGGTTTTTTCAAAATCTTTTCAATCTTACGCCGTAGGCTGAAATCCTGGGCAGTTTCCAGGATAGATGTTCATGCGAGGTTATTATATTTGTCATCATTGGAACCTCGACAAGTAAATCCTTGCATTTATGAGAAATTGTTCCTATGATATGTGGTTTCACATATCGGTATAACCTCTCCCTTCTCTCAGGTGGGGAACTTCGAATGAGAAAATTATTTATATGTAGTCTACCAAATGATATTTTCTGGGTGGTTGGCATATGACACTGGAGAGAGTTAGTAACCATTTACCATTCACAGTTTACCATTCACAGTTTTTACAGGGTAGGTGGGTCGAATCATGAAATATAGGGATTCATGGTGGGATGAATTTGATTCCATGCAGCGGGAAATGCAACGATTTATGGAACATGTTTCTGGGAAGAAGCCCTCTCTCTTGGGACTTTCGGAACAGACCTGGAAACCTTTGTGCGACGTTTTTGAAACCGAAAATCAACTCATCGTGGTGGTGGATTTGTCCGGTATTTCACCAGCCGAGGTTGATGTGACCATTCAGTCTCGGAAGTTGACTTTGAAAGGGGAAAGGAGAGAAATTCCTTCTCCTCCCAAAAAAGATTATCACCAGATGGAAATTCCTTTTGGTCCTTTTTTTCGGGAGATTGAGCTTCCCGAAGATGTTGACGGAGAGACGGTGAATGCTCGTTATCGGGATGGTTTTCTCATTATCGAGTGTAATAAGAAAAAAATGATGTCTGAACGGAGGGTTCCACTTGAATAAAATTATACCCTCACAGAGTCAAATCATTTCTGACCTAAACCGATTGGTGAGTGAAATGAAACCATTGATGGACCTATCACCAATTTCATTCAACGCAAATTCCAAGCTCGAGTTTGGGAGGGAAAATTATGGATGAAGAGAATGCCTGGTTCACACTCCCAGATGATTCTACTGATATTCCGTCCAGTAAAACCGTGAGTGCTGAAGTGCTTGACCAAGATAAGAAAGCATTTGATATCCCTGGCGATATTGCCATTCTTCCCTTAGAAGAAAATGTTTTATTCCCAGAATTGGTCATGCCGTGGGTTGTCCATGGCGAAAAGTGGGTCAAGTTGGTGAACGATGCCGTTTTAGGGAATAAAATGATCGGGGTGATTTCGCTTCGTTCAAAAAAAGAAGAAAACGGAGAGCTCTCTCCTGCTGATTTTTACGATATTGGCGTGGTGGGTCGAATTTCACGGTTACTCAAACTTCCTGAAGATGCCGTTCAGATATTGGTTTACGGCTTGAATAAGTTTCGCATTATAGAATGGGTTCGTTGGGATCCTTATCCAATCGTTAAGATCGAACCCATCAAAGAGGAAGAGGTCAGAACTGATGAAACCGAAGCTCTCATGCGGAATATCATTTCTCTTTTTCAGAAAGTGGTTGAGCTCGCTCCCTATCTTCCCAAAGAAATTTTTATCGCAGCGATGAATATCAAGCAACCTTCGCGTCTCGCTCATTTTGTCGTATCCAATTTAAATCTGGATGTCGACAGCAAGCAGGATGTGCTGGCGACTGCTGATCTCATTGATAAATTAAAAAAAGTCAATTATTTTTTAATTCGCGAACTGGATATTCTCCAAATCGGGAGTAAAATTCAGTCCCAAATTCAGACCGAGATGGCAAAAACCCAGAGAGAATATTTTTTGAGAGAACAATTAAAAGCGATCCAGCGTGAATTGGGAGAAATGGATGAAAAAACCAGTGAATTAAATGAAGTGAGAGAAAAAATAGAAAAAGCCAAACTTCCTCCAGAAGTTCAGAAAGAAGCTGAAAAGGAACTTGAACGTTTATCACGTATTCCATCAGTTTCTGCAGAATACCCAGTTATTCGAAATTATCTTGATTGGCTGTCGGAGCTTCCCTGGAAGATCAGTACCGAAGACAATTTGGATATTCGACTGGCGGAAAAAGTACTCAATGAAGATCATTATGATCTGGAAAAAGTGAAAGAACGTATTCTTGAGTACTTGGCGGTTCATAATTTGAAAAAGGACTTAAAAGGACCCATTCTTTGTTTTGTCGGACCCCCCGGGGTAGGGAAGACCTCTTTAGGAAAGTCTATTGCTCGATCTTTAGGAAGAAAATTTGTCCGGATTTCATTAGGCGGTGTGCGAGATGAAGCTGAAATCCGCGGTCATCGCCGGACCTATGTGGGAGCACTTCCTGGACGAATCATTCAAGGAATTCGAAAAGCGGGAACCAACAATCCCGTGTTCATGTTAGATGAGGTTGATAAAATCGGATTGGATTTCCGGGGTGATCCATCGGCAGCGCTTTTAGAAGTTCTTGATCCCGAGCAGAATTCGACTTTTGCCGATCATTATTTAGGAGTTCCATTTGATCTCTCACATGTCATTTTTATTGCGACAGCAAATATATTGGATACCATCCCTCCAGCCCTCCTGGATCGCATGGAGTTGATACGCATTCCGGGATACACCGACCCGGATAAAATAGCGATTGCCCGCAAATACCTGCTTCCCAAACAGAGTCGAGAAAATGGGATTGAGCAGCACACTTTCACCATCAATGACGACATTTTGCTCAAAATGATTCGAGAATACACCCGGGAAGCCGGAGTGAGAAACCTCGAAAGAACAATTGCCACCGTTTGCCGAAAGATTGCTAAGGAAGTCGCATCAGGAAACCAGGGGCCATTTACTATCGACGAAGAAGCCCTACGACGTTATTTAGGTAAAAGAACTTTTTTGGATGAAGTCATGTCGGGAAAAGATAGCGTAGGGGTTGCCACTGGATTAGCCTGGACTCAAACTGGTGGGGAAATTCTCTTTGTCGAATCGGCTGTTCTTCCGGGGAAGGGAAGCTTGATTCTTACCGGCAACATGGGCGATATCATGCAGGAATCGGCTCGAATCGCCCTCTCTTGTGTGCGGGAACGTGCGAAGAAATGGAAAATTGATGAGAAATTTTATGAAAAACACGACATCCATGTTCATGTCCCGGCTGGCGCCATACCAAAAGACGGTCCTTCTGCTGGTATAACCCTGGTCGTTTCCATGGTTTCATCTTTGTCTCGGATTCCGGTCAGACATAATATTGCCATGACCGGGGAAATAACCCTCACTGGCAAAGTGCTCCCTATAGGGGGGGTAAAGGAAAAGGCGCTGGCAGCCTATCGCTCCGGAATCAAAGAAATTGTTCTTCCCCAGGAAAATGAAAACGATCTGGAAGACATTACCCAAGATGTACGTAAAAAAATGAAATTTCATCTGGTTAAAACCATTGATGAAGTTTTAAAGATAACCTTAAAAAAACCAAGCCGTACCATGAAAAAAAAGAAAACCGTCGAAATGAGTGAATAGGGAGCCATACCGATTCGTGGCATGAATGCCTATTTTCAAATGAGAGAGAGGGATTGATAATATGGAAAAATCGCGGGAAGATTTTTTAAAATGCTTCATTGAAACCCCCAGCCCCTCTGGCTTCGAAGAGAAAGCTCAGGGAGTATATTACGAGCGAATAAAGGACGTGGTCGACCGGTTTTATAAGGATTGTCATGGTAACGCCATTGGAGTTATTAATCCCGATACTCCGCTGCGTATCATGCTCGCTGGACATTGCGATGAAATTGGCCTCATGGTGGAATATATCACCGATCAAGGGTATATCCATTTTTCGACGATCGGGGGAATCGATTCTCATATCACCCCGGGGAAAAGAGTCATTATTCATACTTCCCAGGGTTCGGTGAATGGGGTCATCGGAAAAAAACCGATCCATCTCATGGAAGAAAAGGATCGGCAAAAAGTCGTAAAGATTGAGGAACAGTGGATTGATATCGGAGCAAGTAATAAAGAAGAGGTCACCCGGATTGTTCAAATTGGAGATCCAATTACCATTGATGTCGGGTATGGACACTTATTTGGAAATCGTGTCGTTGGACGTGGTTTCGATGATCGGGTTGGGGCTTTTGTGGTTGCCGAAGTGTTGCGTACCGTTCGGAAAGAGAAATTGCACTGCAGTGTTTATGGAGTCAGCACTGTGCAAGAAGAACTCGGTTTACGGGGGGCTCGTACCAGTGCTTTTGGAATTGATCCCCACCTCGGAATTGCTATTGACGTCACCTTTTCCTCGGATTGCCCTGATGTCGATAAAAGAAAAGTAGGCGATATCTCCCTGGGGAAAGGACCGGTCATTGCTCGTGGCCCGAATATCAATTTGTATGTTTTTCGAAGAATGATTGAAGTCGCCGCTGATAAGAAGATTCCGTATCAAATCCAAGCTGAATCGAAAGCAACCGGCACCGATGCCAATAGCATTCAGGTCAATCGTCAGGGAGTTGCCACTGGTTTGATAGGCATTCCCAACCGTTATATGCATACTCCGTCTGAAGTAGTTGATCTCCAGGATCTGGATAACGCCATTGAGCTGATCGCTGGTTTTCTTGAAAATCTTCGTACTGACGAAAATTGGATCCCATAGGACGCATTGATATTACTTAAAACCAGGTGATTGGCATAAGACTTGATGAATGAACAAAATGAAGGAGTGTATGGAAAATCAATTGGAGGATGAATATGTCAGAGTTACGAAAAGATCCAGTTATTGACCGGTGGGTTATCATCGCAACCGAAAGAAATTTAAAACCTTATGATTTCGACGCTTACGGAGAAATTCGTAAACCAGGACCGTGTGTTTTTTGCGAAGGTATGGAAATGCATACTCCGGGTGAGCTTTTTTCTATCCGCGAAGCTGACACTCTCCCCAACCGTCCAGGGTGGAGGATACGAGTGGTACCAAATAAATTCCCGGCACTACGGGTCGAGGAACCTTCAAATCATTCCATCGATGGGGTGTGCGAATCATTAAGCGGTTTAGGTGCTCATGAAGTGATTATTGAGACTCCCAACCACTATGTGGAACTCGCCGAACTTCCTGTCAGCCAGATTGGAGAAGTTTTCCTTGCCTATCGTGAACGAATGCGAGACTTGGAGAAAGATACTCGTTTCAGATATTGTATTATTTTTAAAAATCAGGGAGCTTTAGCAGGTGCATCTATCCAGCATGCTCATTCCCAACTCATAGCCATACCGGTAATTCCGAAACGAGTGAAAGAAGAATTAAACGGCGCTGATAATTATTTTCAGAAGACTGGTCGATGTATCTTTTGTGATATTCTCCAACAAAATATCAAGGACAATAAAAGGGTTATATTAGAAAACGATCGTTTTCTATCATGTATACCCTATGCCCCCCGCTTTCCCTATGAAATATGGGTTTTACCAAAAAAACACACGTCTCATTTTATTCATAATACCGATAATGACCTTATTTCGCTGGCAGACATTCTAAAAAACCTATTACTTTCAATCAAAAAAGCATTGAATGATTCACCCTTTAATCTCATTTTTCATGTTGCTCCTTTTCATCGACCTGGAGAGAAATCATATACCGACAGTTTCCACTGGCACGTTGAAATTCTTCCTTCATTAACCAAAGTAGCCGGGTTTGAGTGGGGAACCGGGTTTTACATCAATCCTGTCATTCCAGAAGAAGCGGCAGAAATCCTCAAGAAAAATTTGCCGATAACCAAGTAGATATCCGTGTTATCGCAGTAAGGATGTTGCTCCTACAAGTTTCAGCATAGACTTCCATGCTACCTAGCAGCACCATCTGATAATTGAAAATATGCCCTCTTACCCTGTCTCTCTCCCGACAGTCGACGACGTAAGATAGGGAATGTAAATAAAAAAGATACAATTGGGAATGGCGGGCGCCCAATCGTGGGAGAGGGAAATTGAGAGAGGGTGGTGATGATTGAGTATCTTTTTTACTTTTAATTGTATATTCAGGGTAGGTGAAGAAGGTGGCGATTCGATTTGCATTGATTTTGGCAGGTGGAAAGGGTGACCGGTTGAGTGTTTTGTCGATTGAAAGAGCCAAGGCTGCTGTTCCCTTTGGAGGCTTTTATCGTTTAATTGATTTCCCTCTAAGCAATTGTGTCAATTCCGGAATTTACGATGTGGGGATTTTGACTCAATATCAACCCCGTTCGCTGATCGAACACATTGGTGTCGGGCGTCCCTGGGATATGGACCGGAAAAAGGGCGGTATTGAACTCCTTCAGCCCTATTTAGGGAGAACCGTAGGGGGATGGTACCGGGGAACCGGAGACGCTATTTATCAAAATTTGAATATTATTCTCCGAAAAAAAATACAACATTTATTGGTTCTTTCCGGCGACCACGCTTATATGATGGATTATAATTTGCTTATGGACTATCATCTTGAAAATGATGCAGATGTTACCTTGGTTGTCACTCGAGTTAAGCCTGAGGATCGTTCTCGATTTGGTATAGTAGAAATTGACGACCAGAACCGAGTTATTGGATTCGAAGAAAAACCTTCCCAGCCGAAGACGGATATTGCCTTTATGGGAATCTATGTTTTTCGCTTGGATTTTCTCATTGAAAAACTTCAGAATAATGCCCGAGAAGCAAAGTATGATTTAGTTTATAACGTTCTCATTGAAAGTTTGAACACGGTAAAAATGCAAGCATTTTTTTTTAATGGATGTTGGTTTGATACTGGTACGATAAAATCCTATTGGGATGCCAATATGCATTTACTTGAACCTCTTCCGTGTTTTAATCTTTATGATCCCAATTGGGTGATTTTCACCAACCGTTCCCATAATCCCCCGGCTAAAATTGGGAATGGAACCCGGGTTCAATCATCCATCATTGGAGAAGGAACTGTTATCCGAGGTGAAGTAATCCATTCAGTCATTTTTCCAGGAGTTGTGATTGAAACCGGAGCACGGGTTTATAACTCGATTGTTTTTAACGATTCGGTTGTGAAATCCAATTGTCTGGTGGAAACTAGTATTCTTGATAAAAATGTGGTGGTCGGAGAAGGTTCTATGATTGGGACGGGGAACGATTTTATCCCCAACCGCTTGCGTCCTGATATACTTGATTGGGGGGTAAACTTAGTTGGGAAGGGATCGCAAATCCCACCGGAGACGATCATTCAACGGAATTGTTTAATTGGAATTAATGTTTTATCCGATCGTTTTGGTCAGATTCGAGAATTAAAGAGTGGCTCGGTCATCATGTAAATATATTACTAAAAATATGAAATAATAAAGGAGGTTACGCCTTTGATCCTTGGTCTCTTAATCATTATTTTAATTTTATATGGATTGATTTTGTTTTGGGTTCTCAACGAACGTTTGAAAAGTGTTTCGATGATGGTATGTAAAGCTAATGATCAAATGAAGAAAATGGAGGAAAAAATAGCTTTGTTACTCAGTTTGATCGAAGAAAGGAGGAATGTTGACCAATCAGCAAATATACAAGATTGTTTTTCTTTTGATACGTTCGAAAATAAACAAGATGATTCACACATGAAAGGAGATTTATTATGAAGCGGAAATACACGATCTTTATGATGGTCGCATTGTTTATGGCTTATACTTTCTTCTATTCCTTCCCGGTTATGGCTGAGGAAAACGCCAATCCCACCGAGTCCCCGCAACCGGTTCCCACCACTGAACAGGTGGTTATCGCCGAAGTCAATGGGGAACCAGTTTACCTGGCTGAATTAAAAGAAATCTGGGATTCTATGCCGGAAAATTATCGGACCCAATTCCCCGGTGGTTTTAAAGATTTGCTGGAACAATGGATTCGTCAAGTGCTGCTCGTTCAGGAAGCCAACAAAATGGGTTTAGCGAACGATCCGGATGTGAAAAAGAAAATTGCCAATTTGTCCAATCAAATCATAATACAGGAATTAGTCAATAGGGAGATTATCGGAAAAATTACCGTTTCTGATGAACAGATTGAAAAAGAATATTCTTCTAATCCCACCCTGTATACTGATCTTGAGCAAGTCAAAGCTTGGCACATCATGGTGAATACCCAGGAAGAAGCTGATGCGGTGTTAAAGGAAATAAAGGATGGGAAACCGTTTGAACAAGTCGCAAAGGAAAGATCACAATCTCCTGATGCCCAAAACGGCGGAGAGATGGGAATGGTCAGAAAAGGCGACCTCGATCCGGAAATTGAGAAAGTTCTCTTCGATTTAGCTCCCGGAAACGTCAGTGAAGCCATTAAAACTGATTATGGTATTCATATTTTCTTGGTTGAGGAACATCAACAACCACGGTTGAAAGACCTTGCCGAAGTGAAAGAGGAAATTAAATCAAAACTTCTTCCCAAAATGCAGCAAGAAGCATTTGAAAAAATGATTGAAGATCTGAAGAATAAAGCAGAAATTGCTGTTATGGAAGAAAACCTGCCCAAAGAAGTAGCTCCATCCACTGCATCACCAGCAATTTCACCCGAAAATTCCCCCACCCCTCAGCCGAATCAATAATAAATACAAAGGTTGAAAATGTATTTTCCAGACAATTTCCCGGAACCGGAAAGGATTTTCCGGTTCCGGATCGTATCGATTGAGAATTGAATAGATCTAGCTAAATTGCAAAAAATCATGAATTCGGTTATATTGGTTACGTATTCTTGGAAAAATAAACCAAACCGTTTGGGATGAACATTATCATAAAGTATTTCCAGCATATCATTGCAGGCAGGTGACAACATGTTTGAATCTTTAGGGAACATCTCCGATTTAGCGCGCCAAGAAGAAGACATTCTCTCGTTTTGGCGAGAAAAAAAGATTTTTCAAAAAAGTCTTCAACAGCGAGAGGGGAGTCCTTGTTTTATTTTTTATGAAGGTCCGCCGACCACCAACGGTTATCCCCATGCCGGTCATATCATTGGGCGAAGTATTAAAGATTTGATACCTCGGTATAAGACCATGTGTGGATATTATGTACCCCGCAAAGCCGGCTGGGATACCCACGGTCTTCCGGTCGAATTAGAAGTAGAAAAGATGCTTGGTTTTTCCGGCAAGCAAGATATAGAGAACTACGGTATTGATCGTTTTAACGAAAAATGCCAGGAAAGTGTTTGGGAATACATTAAAGAATGGGAAAAAATCACTGAGCGTATGGGTATATGGATGGATCTTGAGCATCCATATGTGACCTGTGACAATGATTATATAGAGAGTTTATGGTGGATCTTGAAGCAGCTATGGAATCAAAACTTGCTCTATCAAGGATATAAGGTCCTTCCTTATTGTTCACGCTGCGGGACGTCTCTTTCCAGTCATGAAGTCGCTCAAGGCTATCAGGAAGTTGATGATCCGTCGATCTATCTTCTCTTTCGTTGTCGTGATCGGGATAACACCTTCTTTTTAGTCTGGACGACTACTCCCTGGACCCTGGTGGCCAACGTGGCGTTGGTAGTGGGGAAAGATCTTGATTATGTCGAAATTCAAGAAAATACCACCGGACGTCATCTGATCCTGAATCGGGAGCGACTCCAAGTTCTTTTCAAGCCCGAAGATTATACCCTGATCCGTGTAATGAAAGGGAAAGACGTGTTGGGGATGAGATATGAACCCCTGATGGACTTTTTAGATGCCAAAAAAGGATACCAAGTGTTTGATGGTGATTTTGTTTCCACCCAAGAGGGGACAGGAATAGTCCATATCGCTCCTGCTTTTGGTGAAGACGATATGCGCCTCGCTCAAATCCATAATTTGTCGGTTCTGCAGCCGGTAAAGCCAGATGGAACCTATGATGAGAGCGTCCCCCTCTGGAAAGGGCTCTGGGTAAAAGATGCTGATCCCCTGATTATTGACTATTTAAAATCACAGGATAAATTATTCCGTAAAGAAACCCACCATCATGCCTATCCCTTTTGTTGGCGCTGCGATACCCCACTTCTCTATTATGCCAAGGGTAGCTGGTTTATCCGTTCCACCGCGGTAAAAGATCTCCTTTTAGAGAACAATAAACGGATTCATTGGCATCCGGAACACATTCAAAGCGGTCGTTTCGGAAATTTTCTTGAGAATGTGGTTGATTGGGCGCTGAGTAGAGAAAGATATTGGGGGACACCGCTCAACGTTTGGAGCTGTGAAAATTGCGGGTATCGTGATGCAGTCGGTTCCAAACAAGAATTATTCCAACGAGCGAACCAAAAACTCGACGATCTCGAACTTCATCGCCCCTATGTGGATGCCATCACTTTCCCGTGTCCTGAATGTGGTGGGATTATGAAGAGAGTCCCTGAAGTGCTCGATTGCTGGTTTGATTCGGGAGCGATGTTCGTTGCTCAGCATCATTATCCCTTTGAAAATGCCGATAATTTTTCCACTCTTTTCCCCGCCGATTTTATCTGCGAAGCCATCGACCAAACCCGGGGCTGGTTTTACAGTTTACATGTTTTAGCCAGCATCCTTTTTCGTAGCCCGGCCTTTCGGAATTGTTTAGTCACCGAACTGGGACTCGATGAAAAAGGGCAAAAAATGAGCAAGCATATTGGGAACGTCATCAGTCCCTGGGAATTGGTTTCCACCTATGGAGCTGACGTGCTCCGCTGGTATGTGTATTCGGTTTCTCCTCCCTGGGTACCGAAGCGTTTTGGGAAACAGACTCTCGGAGAAGTCTATAGTAAATTTTTTACCACGTTTTGGAATGTGTTTCATTTCTTTGTTCTCTACGCCAATGTCGATGGATTTGATCCCCAAACCATTGCGGCACCAGATTTTCAGACCCGGAACACCCTGGATCGTTGGGTCATTTCCCGCTTTGAAACCATGATCCAACAGGTCAGAGAATACCTCGATAATTATGAAGTGTCCCGAGCGGCAAAGGTGATAGAATATTTTGTGGTTGAAGATTTGAGTAACTGGTATATCCGTCGTTCGCGGCGGCGTTTCTGGAAATCAGAATGGGATGCTGATAAACGGGCGGCTTATTTTACTCTCTATGAAGTTTTATTGAATTTGTCAAAATGTGTGGCTCCCTTTATTCCCTTTATTGCCGAAATGGTTTATGATAGTTTACAAAAGAATGTATCCGACCGGAAAGAAAGCGTCCACTTAGAAGAGTATCCGGTGGCGGTTCAACAGCGGATTGATAGCGAACTTCTTCTATCGATGGATGTTGCCCGGAAACTGACGAACCTGGGCCGGGCAGTACGAAATAAGGTGAACATAAAAATCCGACAACCTTTATCAACCGCAGTACTGGTCGTACCAAACGAACATGAAAGACAATGCGCTGTTCAATTTGAAGACATCATTCAAGATGAATTGAACGTTAAAGAAATCCGTTGGACTGCAACCTTACCCGAAGAGATCGAGCTTATCTTAAAACCACGTTTTGCTGTTTTAGGTCCAAAGCATGGGCAAAATGTGAAAAATATCGCAAAAGCTTTATCCCAAATCGACCGAACGACGGCACTTCGTATCCTGGATGAAGGGCACTTTCTCCTGTCGCTTCCCCAGGGGGAAGTGAAAATTGAGCGGGATGAAGTGGACATCGTGTTAAAAGCTCAAGGAACAGTCTCTGTCGAAAGTATGGAAGGGTACGCCGTTATTCTGGATACCCAATTAAGCGAAGCGTTGATCAAAGAAGGGTTTATCCGCGACCTGGTTCATCAGATTCAGGTCTTGCGGAAAGATGCTGGATTTGACGTTGAAGATCGAATTCAGATCTGGATTAACAGCCGAACCGATGCTCACGCCCGAACATTGATTCAAGAGAATGAAGATTATATCCGAAGTGAAACCTTAGCTAAGAAAATTTTTTATGATTCCTCAGGGAAAAATGGTTTCACTCGTGAATTCACCATCGCTAATTTTATTTTTAATTTAACCTTAGAGAGGTGAGAAAATGTGGAGTAAGCAATCACTGACCTGCCTGATGAAATCTTTATTCTTTATAGCTTCCATAAGTGTTATCCTCTTCATAACGTCGCCATCAGGGCTGGCTTCCACATATCACACCATACGAGCTGGAGATAATTTATGGAGTATCTCCAGGCATTATCAGGTTTCGATGAATACGTTGCTGAAATTGAATGGATTGAACGAGAATTCAATCCTGCATATTGGTCAGAAGATTAAAATTAAAGAGGATCAGGAAACCAGTGACATTGTTTTTTATGAAGTAAAAGCCGGTGATAGCCTCTGGTCAATCGCCAAAAAATATGGAGTATCAACCTCCATCTTGCTTCGAGAGAATAACCTTACTGAGAATTCCATTCTTCGGATTGGACAAAAAATAAAAATTTCCAATGCCAAGTTTGAGGGTGGCGAATCGGTTGACGCTTCCAAGGCTCAACCCAAACCGACGACGATGAAAACGTACGTGATCCAAAAGGATGATTCCCTATGGACAATTTCACGTGCCTATGGCATTACCATCAAATCAATCATGGCCGCCAATAGTCTTACCGAGGATTCAATACTGCAAATTGGGATGAAGTTAAATATCCCGACCCAAAAGAATGATCCTCCTCAAGTATTGGTCGCCCAGAAGGGAGTATCGAAGGCTCCCACTGGTTTCTACCATACCATTGTTTCTGGAGATACGCTTTGGAGTATTTCCCGAAAATATGGGGTGAGCGTGAGTACCCTCATGAATGTCAATAAGTTGAAAAGCGCCGATCGCTTACAAATCAATCAAAAATTGTGGATTTCATCTTCCGAAAAAAGACTTTCTCAAGTGAATACTGACCAATATCAGATCTACCGGGTTCAATCCGGCGACAGTCTCTGGTCGATTGCCCGTCGATATCGGGTATCGATAGAACTCCTTATGAATGTCAACGGTTTAAATCAAAACAGTCAACTGCGTGTTGGACAACAGATCCGTATTCCTACCTATGTTTCACAGGATTATGGAGAAGCCTCTCGAGGCTATGTCTGGCCAATCATGGGACGGATTTCTTCACCATTCGGTCCTCGGGGGAAACGAATTCACACTGGTATTGATATTACTGCCCCAGGCGGGAGCATTATCCGCGCTGCACAAAGTGGGGTCGTTACCTTTTCGGGATCAATGTCGAATTATGGTCGGACGGTAATAATTACCCATACCGATGGTTATCAAACCCTCTATGCTCATAATAGTGTTAATCTGGTGACTCGGGGACAGAGAGTGAATCAAGGGGATCCTATTGCCAAAGTTGGTGCAACCGGGAATGCCACCGGGAATCACTGCCATTTTGAGATTCGTTACAATGGGGTCGCTATTAATCCGATGAACCGATTAGGGAGATAAACCTTGGAGCGATCAGAAGCGTACCAATTCCTGAGGCGCTATTTAAAGAATGAAAATTTAGTCAAACATTGTCTGGCGTGTGAGGCAATAATGGAAGAATTGGCGACTCGTTTTGGTGAAAACGCTGAAGAGTGGGGCATGGTTGGTTTGCTTCATGATATTGATTACGAGCTTACCAAAGATCATCCCGATCGACACGGGATGGAGGGAGCTAAGCTATTAGTTGGTGAAGGGTTTTCAGAATCTTTCCTTTCAGCACTTCGATCGCATAATAATGCCACCGGTCACAAGCCGGCGAATAGAATGGAAAAGGCTTTATATGCAGTTGATCCGGTTAGTGGCTTTATCGTCGCCTGTGCGCTTGTTCACCCATCTCATACACTTCATTCCTTGGATCTTTCCTTTCTTCTCAACCGTTTTAAAGAAAAAAGCTTTGCTCGGGGTGCCGACCGAGATCAAATCCGCAGTTGCGCCGCTATTGATTTGAGTCTGGATGATTTTTTAATCATTTCCCTCGCAGCAATGCAAAAAAGATCGACCGAACTTGGTTTGTAAACACAAAGCATCTCTTTTTCTCAAACTTTTCTCTGCCTTTGTGTTTACTTTTTCTTGAGAAACATGTCTTCTGAAAATTGAAGAGGCGGTATTCTAACTACGAATGAATTGGCTGACCCATGCCATCCGTCCCCAAATCCCTATAAAAAATTTTCATCAAACTCTTGACAACGATATTATCAACTTTTATACTTTTAATGTCAAAGTCAAACAATATCAAAGGAGGATTGATGACAGTGATAAGTCGTTTTGGTCCGTTTCGAGATTTAACCCTCCTTCAGGATCGGATTAACCGTCTTTTTGAAGACAATATTGCCCGACAGGAAGGACGAACCACCACTGGTGAAGTCTGGATGCCCATGATCGATATTACCGAGGATGATAACGAGATCGTTCTTTGGGTCGATTTGCCAGGAATGAGCCAAAATGAAGTTGAAATTACCGTCAGTGGTGATCAGCTTACTTTAAAAGGTGAAAGAAAAGGTGACCAGGAAAATACGAGAAAACTTCTTCGACGCGAAAGAATCATGGGTCCATTTTCACGGACCTTTGAACTGAATCTCCCAGTTGAAGTGGACAAGGTCACCGCGTCGTATAAGAATGGAGTGTTGGAAATCCATCTGCCAAAGTCGGCAGAAACCAAACCGCGGAAAATAACGATTAACCCTGAATAATATACGAAGAACTGAGCGAGTAGACTTCCATGTCAATGTTTAATGCTTCTTGACCAAAAGAGCAACATGCCATGGCATGTTGCTACATTATTTTATGTTTATCTATTCATTCCCCCATCGAGGGGGGATAAAGGGGAGTGTGCCTTTTCATTTTTTTACGATTCACGATTCACGGTATTTTCATAATAATATCTTTAAACTTTTTACATTTAACTTTTTACATTTCACTGTATTTTAGGGATAAAGCTACGTTCAACATCATAGCTGATCATCTAAAGGGGCAGGTTGATCCTGTCCCTTTTTTATAGAATTCTGAGGAGGTTTTGCCAGGAAGAATTCCGGCAAAGGAGGTGAGACCTCGATGGAGTTTAAAGATTATTATCAGATTTTTGGTTTAAATAGAAATGCTGATGAAAAAGATATTAAAAAAACCTATCGACGCTTGGCAAGGAAATACCATCCCGATTTAAATCCGGGAAATAAGGAAGCCGAGAAACGTTTTAAAGAAATTAACGAAGCATATGAAGTTTTAGGAGATCCGGAAAAAAGAAAACGCTATGATGAACTTGGATCAGCGTGGAATAGCTATGGACAAAAAGATACTGAACAATTCTGGAGAGATTATTACAATAAATATGGATCGGGAGGAGCAACTTCTAATCAGACCTATTCAGACAATTTTGAAACCGGTGACTTTAGCGATTTCTTTCGAACCTTTTTTGGGGATTTGCTTGGAGGGGCACGTCCCCGATCGCATACTACTCGTTTCCGAACCAATATGAAAGATTTGTTTGGTTCTCCTCCGACTCAGGAGGGAGAAAAAGAACCAAAATTTCATGATATCGAGGTTTCTTTCGCAGAAAGCGTCAATGGAACTCGGAGAAATCTCCAGGTTGAATATGAAGAAATATGTCCCCAATGCGGAGGAAGTGCTCAGTCCTGCCCAACCTGCCATGGTCGGGGGATGCTGAAAAGGAGGAAAACGGTTGATGTCCACATTCCCCCGGGAATTCAAGATAGGGGCAAATTAAGAGTGCCTGGTGTTCTCGGTGGGGAAGATCTGTATTTACTGGTCAAAGTTCAACCCCATCCCTTTTTTAAAAGAGAAAAAAATCAGGTTTTGCTCGATTTACCATTAACCATTTATGAAGCTCTATTAGGAACCGAGGTTGAAGTACCGACTCTTACTGGAAAGGTGAAAATGAAAATTCCTCCTGAGACTCAAAATGGGACAACCTTTCGACTGCGTGGTTTCGGATTTTCAGACGGAAAAAGCGGAAAAAAAGGAGATCAACTCGTTAAAATTCAAATCGTCATTCCAACCGGGCTCTCTGAAAAAGAAAAACAGTTATTTCAGGACTTGTCACGGTTGCGAAAAGAGAATCCCCGTGTCTATTTCATGAGTCAACAAGCATAATAGTATTTATTCTTACCAGGATGTGAATAATCATGAAAATGACCCAATCCAAAGAATATTATGTGATCAGCGTCATGGCTGAAATGGCCGGCCTTCACCCCCAAACGTTACGATATTATGAAAAAATGGGTATTCTTCATCCCAGTCGGAGTCAAGGAAACATTCGGCTTTATTCCAGGGAAGACGTGGAACGAGTGAAGAGAATCAAAACTCTCACTCAGGATATGGGAGTGAATCTGGCAGGAGTCGAAATTATTCTCAACCTGACTGAACAGATGGAGAAAATGAAAATCGAATTGATGAAAGAGAAGGAATTGATGAAAGATCGAATTCGAAAATGAGAGGAGCAATTCAGCATTCTCAAGAAAGGAGAGTGAGAAAGAGATGAACTTTGAACAATTTACCGAAAAAGCCAAAGAAGTCATCTCTTTAGCTCAAGATATATTGATGGAATATCACCACAATCAGTTAGATGTGGAACATCTGCTACTGGCTTTAGTCAAACAACCAGAAGGAATAACCGCTCAGATATTGGAACGGTGCCAGGCCAATCCCCAAACCATCCAAAAAGAAGTGGAGAATTCATTGGAGAAAAGACCCTCGGTGTATTTTCAGTCGGGATCGGAAGCACAGATCTATATTACTCCTCGGGCAAAATCAGTCTTGGATAATGCCGCTGAGGAAGCCAAGCGGTTAAAAGACTCATACGTAGGTGTAGAACATCTCTTGATTGCAGTCACTAAGGAAGAGAGTGGTGTCAGTCAAAGAATTCTGAAAACTCATGGAATCGATGTTGAGAAGATCTACCGGGCTCTTCAGGAAATTCGTGGGAAGAGAAAAGTCGATGACCCCTATGCGGAGGGACGATATATGGCGTTGGAAAAATATGGAAGAGATCTGACTCAATATGCAAAAGACGGCAAATTGGATCCGGTGATCGGCCGGGATAACGAAGTGAGCCGGGTCATTCAAATATTGAGCCGTCGTACCAAAAATAACCCGGTTCTCATCGGAGACCCGGGAGTCGGAAAAACCGCTATTGTTGAAGGATTGGCACAGAAGATCGTGCAGGGAAATGTCCCGGAAAATTTAAAGGGTAAGCGGGTCGTTAATCTGGATATGGGAGCCTTGCTCGCTGGTGCTAAATTTCGCGGAGAGTTTGAAGAAAGATTAAAAGCGGTTTTAGAAGAGGTTCAAAAGTCGGAAGGGAAGATCATTCTTTTCATCGACGAGCTCCATACCGTGGTTGGAGCTGGTGCCGCCGAAGGAGCCATCGATGCTGCCAATCTTTTAAAGCCATCACTGGCACGGGGTGAGATCCAAACCATTGGTGCGACGACCCTGGATGAATACCATAAACATATCGAAAAAGATGCGGCTTTGGAACGGCGATTCCAGCCGGTATTTGTCGATGAGCCCACGATTGAGGAGACCAAGAAGATTCTACAGGGTTTGAGAGATAAATATGAAGCTTATCATAAGGTGAAGATCAGTGATGAAGCCGTCACCGCTGCCGCGGAATTGTCGGCCAAGTTCATCAATGATCGTTTTCTCCCCGATAAAGCTATTGACTTGATCGATGAAGCGGCCAGTAAGAAACGTATCGATATGCAGAGTGTTCCTCCTGATATCAAACAATTAGAACTCGAACTCCAAAAAATGGCTCAAGAAGGAATGGCAGCAGTGCAGGCTCAAGAGTATGAAAAAGCCGCAACCCTCCGTGATCAAGCCGAGGCACTCCGTGTTCGTTATCAGGATGCCCGGGAAAAATGGTTACACGACAAGCAAGTTAACGAGATGGTGACGGCTCAGGATATCGCCAGTGTGGTTTCATTCTGGACGGGTATTCCGACCACTCAGCTCATGGAAAAGGAACGAGAGCGATTGCTCCGCATGGAAGACGAGCTTCATCGCCGGGTCATCGGACAGGACGAAGCGATTCATGCGGTTGCGGAGGCGATTCGACGTTCTCGGGCGGGTATTACCGAGGGACGACGGCCGATTGGGTCCTTTCTATTCCTGGGACCGACTGGAGTCGGAAAAACTGAGTTGGCAAAAACCCTGGCGGAATTCATGTTCGGCAGTGATGAAGCGCTTCTGCGCATCGATATGTCGGAGTATATGGAGAAGCATACCGTCTCCCGATTGATTGGTGCCCCTCCGGGATATGTTGGCTATGAAGAAGGGGGTCAACTCACTGAAATTGTTCGTCGGCGACCTTACCAAGTCATCTTGCTGGATGAAATCGAAAAAGCCCACCCGGATGTATTTAATATTTTGTTGCAGATTCTGGACGACGGGCGACTGACAGATGGCCAAGGGAGAACCGTGGATTTTCGGAATACAGTGATCATCATGACTTCCAACATCGGCAGCAATGCTTTCCGTCATCTCCACAGCTATGATCAAGACGCTTTGCAAAGAGTCAAGCAAGTGATTCTTGACGAGGTGGAAAACCGGTTTAAACCGGAATTTATCAACCGGATTGATGAAATCATCATCTTTAACCCACTCACCGAAGATCAGATAAAAAATATTGTTGATTTAATGATATCTAATCTCAAAAAACGACTTCAAGAACAAGGAATGGATATCGTTCTGGATGAAGTAGTGAAAGCCTACCTGGCACGGACCGGGTATGACCCCGATTTTGGAGCACGACCACTGCGCCGACTGATCCAGAAAAAAATCGAAAGTCCGCTGGCGGGTGAGTTAATCCGATGTGCCTTCCATCCCGGTCAAACCATCCATGTTGGTTTGGAAGGAGATGATCAAATCGTATTTCGGTGCGAGTAGACACTTTAAGATAATAAATCAGTCTACGACGTGGGATGGAAAAAATTTAGATGAAAAATGATACGATTGAGAAAGGCACCAAATCGTGGGAAAGGGAAATTGAAAGAAGGTTGTGATGATTGAGTATCGGATTTGATTAAATTAAATAAAAGATTTATAATACTACCCGAATAATTCTCGGACTAATCGCCGAAGGAGGGAAAAACGTGGCTCATGCCGAAGTAACAGAAAAAGCGAATGTTTTTGAAATAACCCCCGAGCAAATTGAGGAATTGGAGAGGGTGCTCCGTGACTACCAAGGTAAACCGGGTATGCTTATCCAAGCTCTTCATGCTGCTCAAAGCCTCATTGGTTATCTTCCGCCACTAGTACTCAAAATTGTATCAAAGGCCCTTGATATCCCTCTAAGCGAGGTTTATGGTGTGGTCACTTTTTACCATTTTTTTTCCATGAAACCTCGTGGAAAGCATGTCATACAGGTTTGTCTTGGTACAGCTTGCTATGTTCGGGGTGGTCAAGAAATATTATCGCAGCTTCAAAAGGAATTGAAAATCGAAATAGGAGAAGTGACTGAAGATGGCCTCTATTCGTTGGAGGTGATGCGTTGTGCCGGTGCCTGTGGTCTCGCCCCGGTTGTACGAGTTGACAATGATGTTCATAAGCGTGTCAATCCTGCCCAGATATCTAACATCTTAAAAAGTTATCAAAAATGAAAGAATTGGCTTTGCATATCCTTGATATAATGGAAAACTCCATCCGGTCACATGCAAGCAAAATAAGCGTTTCCCTCATTGAAGATACCAAGGCAAATCTGATTACCCTCGTCATTCGAGATAATGGACACGGAATGGATCAAAATACCCTTACTCGGGTGAGAGATCCCTTTTATACCGGACAGAAAAAAAGGGTGGGAATAGGAATTCCTTTGTTAGAACAATTGACCTCCTTGTGTCGTGGAAACTTGACTATAACCTCCCAACCCGGACAGGGAACCTGCGTCAAAGCCACTTTTCAAAGAGACCATATCGACCTCCCCCCCATTGGGAATATACCCGAGACCTTGATGGTCCTTTATGCGTCACATCCGGACATCGAGATCGAATATGAACACATTGTCAATGATGGTAGCTGGTCCTTTAATACCAAGAAAATGTCTGAAGAATTGGGTATCCGTCAGTCACAAGATATTTTTCCGGTTCTTCAGGGAATCAAAGAATGGATTCAATACCATGAAAGCCAAATTCAGAAAGGAGCATAGAGGATGAAAATTACCAGTATTGACGATTTAAAGAAAATTAAAGAAGAAGCTCAAAAAAGCACCATGCTTCGCGAAGGAAAAGCTGATTATAAGGTCGTGGTGTATATGGGAACCTGTGGTATCGCCGCCGGTGCTCGCCAGACGATGTCATCCATTCTCGATGAAATTTCCAAGCGGGATTTAAAAAATGTTGTGGTGACTCAAGCAGGGTGTATTGGTCTGTGTGATAGGGAGCCACTGATCAGCATAGAGAAAGAAAATGAAAAAGTGTTGTACGGAGATCTCACCCCGGAGAAAGCACGTCAAATTATTGCCTCGCATGTGGTGAATGGTCAAATTATTGGAGAATGGGTCGTACACGTTGAACGATAAGAACTCAACAGGAGGATTCTCATTATGGCTGAGATGGAAAGAAGCCAGGTTTTATTATGTGCCGGTGCAGCATGTGTCTCATCAGGCGCTTTGCTAGTAAAAGATGCACTTATCCGTGAAATCCAAAAAAACGGTTTAGAAAACGAAGTTCGATTGGTTGAAACCGGGTGTGTCGGACCCTGTAATTTAGGACCACTGGTTATCATTTACCCGGAAGGAGTTTTTTATCACAAGTTAGTTCCCGAAGATGCCCGAGAGATTGTAGAAGAACACCTTCTCAAAGGAAGAGTTGTCGACCGGCTTCTTTTCCAGGCACCGGAAGAGGAACGGAAAAAATTTCTCAAAGAAATAGATTTCTTTAAAAAGCAAGTGAAGATTGCCTTACGGAATTGTGGTTTCATCAACCCGCTGAATGTTCAAGAATATATCGCCCGCGATGGATATTTTGCCTTAGCAAAAGTACTAACGTCCATGAGCTGTGATGATGTGATCAATGTTATAAAAAAATCGGGACTTCGGGGACGTGGAGGCGCGGGTTTCCCCACCGGTCTCAAGTGGGAATTAACCAAGAAAAGTACCACAACTCCCAAATATATTATTTGTAATGCTGATGAAGGCGACCCAGGGGCGTTTATGGACCGCAGTATCCTGGAAGGCGATCCTCATTCGGTTCTTGAAGCTATGGCCATTGCTGGTTACGCTATTGGTGCCAATCAGGGCTATGTCTATGTTCGGGCCGAATACCCCCTTGCCGTGGAACGTTTATCTATCGCCATCAACCAAGCTCGGGAAGTCGGCCTTTTAGGGAAAAATATTATGAACAGTGGTTTTGATTTTGATGTCGAGATCCGCATCGGTGCCGGAGCTTTTGTGTGTGGTGAAGAAACTGCTCTGATCGCTTCGGTAGAAGGACGACGGGGAATGCCGCGACCGAAACCGCCCTTCCCGGCTGAAAGCGGGTTATGGAATAAACCGACAGTCATCAATAATGTTGAAACCTGGGCCAACATTCCCCCCATTATTCTCAATGGTCCGGAATGGTTTGCCAGCATCGGAACTGCCAGCAGCAAAGGAACCAAGGTATTTGCTCTGGCGGGCGATATTGTCAACACCGGTCTGGTGGAAATCCCGATGGGGATGACCCTGGGTGAAATCATCTATGATTTGGGCGGAGGAATTCGCGACGGAAAGAAGTTTAAAGCAGTTCAGATCGGTGGTCCCTCCGGTGGGTGCATTCCCAAAGAATTTTTGAATGTCAAGATTGATTATGATTCTCTGAAAGAATTAGGAGCCATCATGGGTTCGGGCGGACTGATCATCATGGATGAGGATACCTGCATGGTCGATCTGGCTCGTTACTTTTTAGAATTCGTCCAGGATGAATCATGTGGGAAATGTACTCCCTGTCGAATTGGAACGAAGCGGATGTTGGAAATTCTCCAACGCATTACCGAAGGCCAGGGTCAAGAGGGAGATGTTGAACTGTTAGAAGACCTGGCCATTCAAATCAAATCCACTGCACTCTGTGGTCTCGGACAAACCGCTCCCAATCCGGTTTTAAGTACGCTTCGTTATTTCCGTGATGAATATGAAACCCACATTCGGAAAAAGAGATGTCCGGCGGTGGTATGTCGTCCACTGTTCCAATCTCCCTGTCAGCATGCCTGCCCGTTGGAAATCGATATCCCCGGTTATATTTCTCTGATTAAAGAAGGAGAGTATGTCGAAGCCTTGCGTGTCATCTGCGAGTCGAATCCACTGCCTTCGGTCTGCGGCCGGGTTTGTCATCGACCTTGTGAAGCCAAATGCCGACGCGGTCAGCTCGACGCACCAGCGGCAATTGATGATTTGAAACGGTTTGTGGCAGATTACGCCATGAAGAATCACATTACCCTCCCGGTCGTCATGGATCGAAAACGAAATGAATCGGTCGCGATTGTCGGCTCCGGACCTGCCGGTTTAACCTGCGCGAATTATCTGGCGAGAAAAGGGTATTCGGTCACCATCTATGAATCACTCCCGGTTGCCGGTGGTATGTTAGCTGCTGGCATTCCTGCTTATCGGCTTCCTCGGGAAGTACTCAACTGGGATATTGAGCAGATCTGGGCGATGGGGGTGAAAATCGAGTTGAATACCACCATTGGTAAAGACATACCTTTCTCCGAATTACGGGAGAAGTATGATGCAGTTTTTTTGGCCATTGGAGCTTGGGAAAGTGCAGCATTAGGCATTCCCGGAGAGCAATTTGAAGGGGTTGTCCCGGCTTTGGATCTCTTAAAGACCATCAATTTAGGTGGAACCATTGACGTTCCGAAAAAAGCAGTCGTTCTTGGCGGCGGAAATGCTGCTATGGATGCTGCTCGTACCTTATTGCGTCTGGGATCAGAAGAAGTGAATATTGTTTATCGACGGACTCATTCTGAAATGCCCGCCATTTTAGAGGAAATTGAGGATGCGCAAAAAGAAGGCGTTTTTTTTCATTACCTGATGGCTCCTCTCGAAATCATTGGTGATGAAAGCGGAAAAGTGAAAGGGATAAAGCTCCAGCGGATGCGCCTGAGCGAATTCGACCGGAGTGGTCGAAGAAAACCGGTTCCGATTGAAGGAGCCGAAATGATTGTCGAATGTGACATGGTGGTCCCGGCCGTCGGTCAGATGCCCGAAGTTGAGAACCTCTCTGGGAGTATACAGACCGATCATCGGGGGAATGTGGTTGCCGATCGGCATACACTTTCTACTTCTCTTCCTGGAGTATTTGCCGGTGGAGATATGGTAGGAGCCGACGCAACGGTGGTGAACGCCATGGCTTTTGGGAAAAAAGCGGCGTACAGTATTCATCAGTATCTCCGTCAGCTCAAAGGCGATGAAGGCGAGGAATGCGTGGCTGAACCCAAAAGGCCGCAGATTTTAGAAGAACCACCGGTTCTTCAGGAGATACCACGGGTGAAAGTGCCTGAGATTCCAGTGAAAGAACGAGTATGTAGCTTTGCTGAAGTCAAACTGTGTTTAAACGAAGCTGATGCACGTCGCGAAGCGGAACGCTGTCTGCGTTGCGACTTAGAAAGGAAGATGAAAGAGCTTCAACAACTCGTTGCAGTGGAGGAGGAAGAATAATGAACACTCAGCCAGTGGCCGAATCGGTCTACGCGGAAGTTGATGAAATCATTAACCGTTATCGTGAGGAAAGGGCTCCCTTAATGGCCATTCTTCAGGATGTTTCTGATATATATGGATATTTACCCCGGGATGTCTTGGGGTATGTTTCTCACCAAACTGGCATTCCTTCCAGTACGATTTATGGAGTTGCCACTTTTTATTCTTTTTTTGAAACCAAACCGGTTGGAAAATATGTCATCCGGATCTGTCAAAATGCCCCTTGCCATGTGTTGGGGGCCACTGATGTGTTAGCGATCGTCAAAAAGGAACTGGGCCTCAAAGAAGGTGAAACGAGCAAAAACGGGCTGTTCACTCTCGAAGTGACCAGCTGTCTCGGTGTATGTGGTGTAGCTCCGGCAATGATGATCAACAACGTGACCTATGGAAATTTAAATGCCGATCGCATTCGGGAAATATTGGCGCTCTATCGCTGATCGAAAGGGGGGATAGTATGCTCTATCGTTCGCACGTTTTAATTGAAATGACAAGCAGTTCAATCGTCTTGGGAGCTGCCCAGATTCGGGAGAGTTTTGAGCGGGAAATTGAACGGACCGGACTCTCTGGGGAAATTAAAGTGCTTGATACCGGATCGTTCGGTGCCAGCCTTCCTTCACCTTTCGTTGTGGTTTATCCCGACAACATCATTTACGCACCGGTGAGGGTGGAACAGGTGAAGCTGATTGTTGAAGAACATCTCTTAAAAGGTCGACCGGTCCGGAGTTTGATATTCACCGAGAAACCGGGAATGGAAACTCAAGCCTTTTTGCCCTATTTTCCGTTAGCTCGTGAAAAAAGAGTTGTTTTACGGAACAGTGGTTTCATAGATCCGACTGAGATCGATGATGCAATCGCTTGTGACGGCTACTTAGCTTTAGCCCAGGCATTGACTGGAACACCTGAAGAGGTAATAGTGACCATCAAAGAGTCCGGATTACTGGGTCGGGGCGGAGCCGGTTTTCCCACCGGCTTAAAGTGGGAACTGACCCGCAAAGCCGAAGGGACCGAGAAGTATGTCGTATGTAATGCCGATGAAGGTGAACCAGGTACGTTCAAGGATCGACTCATTCTTGAAGGCGATCCTCACTCGATTCTTGAAGCGATGATCATTGCCGGCTACGCGGTCGGTGCTCATGAGGGGTATATTTATGTCAGAGCTGAATATCCTGAAAGCATTCGACACCTGGAGACAGCTATCGCTCAAGCGGAAGAATATGGATTACTGGGAGGAAACATTTTAAATTCCGGATTTGCTTTTCGGTTGAAGATTCGGAAAGGTGCTGGTGCATACATTTGCGGCGAGGAAACCGCTCTCTTAGAATCAATTGAAGGAGGGCGAGGCGAACCGCGCATTAAACCTCCCTATCCTCCTCAAAAAGGTTTGTGGGGAATGCCCACGGTTATCAACAATGTGGAAACTTTGGCCAATATCCCCCCGATTCTTCTCCATGGGGCGGGTTGGTTCAAAAATATTGGAACTCCTACCTGTCCGGGGACCAAGGTATTTACCCTCACTGGAAACGTGAATAATCTCGGGCTCATTGAAGTACCCATGGGAATCACCTTGCGTGATCTTATTTATGAAGTTGGAGGCGGAATCCGGAGTGGACATGGTCTGAAACTGGTTCAAACCGGTGGTCCTTCCGGGGGAACGATGACCCCCGATCTCCTTGATGTTCCAATGGCCTATGACACTCTTCCCCGTTACCATTCAGCGCTTGGTTCAGGAGCACTGACTGTCATTGATGATACCCATTGTATCGTTGATATTGTTAAAAATTTCTGTGAGTTCTTCCTCCATGAATCCTGTGGGAAATGTACTCCCTGCCGTATCGGAAATAAGCGAGTCACGGAGATTCTGGATCGTATTGCCTCCGGAAAAGGAGAAGTGGACGATTTAGAGAAGCTCGCTTTCTTGGGAGAACATATCAAACGAACGTCGTTCTGTGGTTTAGGGCAAGCCGCACCGAACCCACTGCTGCGTTGCTTGGAGTTTTTCCGGGAAGAATTCGAAGCGCATATTCAAGAGAAGCACTGTCCACTTCATGTCTGTCGGATGAATCATCCGCGTAAAATGATTTCATGAAATGCTCTGACGAGAAGAAAGGAGAGAAAGGTATGGCAAAGGTCATGCAGGATATAAACGAAAAAGAATCTCAAAAGAAATTGGTGACGCTATATATCGATGGGAGAGAGTGCCAGGTGCCGGAAGGGGTCACCCTGCTTGAAGCCTGCAAGATGGAAGGCTATCATATTCCAACCCTGTGTTATATGGAGGGTTTGTCACCATGGGGTGGATGCCGGATTTGTGTGGTTGAAGTGGAAGGACAACCCAATTTAATCGCGTCCTGTGTCACGCCGGTTCGGGAAGGCATGAAAATTTTGACCGCTTCCAAGAAGGTTCGTGAGGCTCGCAAAGCCAACCTGGAATTGCTCTTGTCGAATCACCCCCTTGATTGTCAGCTCTGTGATCGCAACCAATCCTGTGAACTACAAAGCCTCTCCTATGAATTTGGTATACGAGAAATCCGTTTTCAAGGAGAAAGGAAAACCCAACCGGTTGATCACAGCAGTCCATCGGTAAAACGGGATCTCGACCGATGCATTCTCTGTGGACGATGCATTCGCACCTGTGCTGAAATCCAGAGCGTGTTTGCCGTTGATTTTGCCAACCGAGGGTTTGATTCCTGTGTAAGCCCTTCGCTCGGACTTCCTCTGGGAGAGAGTGTTTGTATTAACTGCGGGCAATGCGTTCTGGCCTGCCCAACCGGTGCCCTTTCCGAAGTAAGCCATGTCGAACAGGTTTGGAATGCCCTGGATGATCCGGAGAAATATGTGATTCTCCAGACCGCTCCCGCCGTCCGGGTGAGTATCGGCGAGCCATTTGGCATCCCCACCGGGAGTATATCCACTGGAAAGATGGTGGCTGCCTTCCGACGGATGGGTTTTGACCAGGTGTTTGATACCAATTTTGCCGCTGACCTGACCATTCTTGAAGAAGGAACCGAGTTTATCAACCGGGTGAAAAAAGGTGGCAAGCTTCCATTGATTACTTCCTGTAGCCCGGGCTGGATTAAATTTATGGAACATTTTTATCCGGAACTCATGGAAAATGTTTCAACCTGTAAATCGCCTCAGCAGATGTTTGGAGCTTTGGCCAAGACCTATTACGCTCAAAAAATGGGAATTGACCCTATGAATATGGTGGTCGTCTCTATCATGCCCTGTACCGCTAAAAAATACGAATGTCAGCGTGATGAAATGAAAGCCAGCGGGTATCAGGACGTCGATTACTCCCTGACCACTCGCGAAGCGGCCCGGATGATAAAAGAGAAAGGGATTGACCTGAAAGATATGCCTGAGGAAGATTTCGATCCGGCTCTGGGCATTTCCACCGGTGCGGCAGCGGTATTCGGGGCAACCGGTGGGGTCATGGAAGCGGCTCTCCGAACCGTCTATGAAGTGTTAACTGGCCAAACCCTCGATCACGTCGATTTTACTGACGTGCGGGGCATCCAAGGAGTGAAGGAATCCACTCTCAACATCAACGGTATGGAAGTCAATGTGGCGGTTGCTCATGGTTTGGGGAACGCACGGAAATTATTAGACTTGGTGAAACAAGGACACTCAAAGTATCATTTCATCGAAATCATGGCCTGCCCGGGCGGATGCATTGGCGGTGGCGGTCAACCAATTCCAACCAATCTTGAGATCCGTATGAAGCGTATTGAAGCCATATATGAAGTTGATCGTCATCTCCCCATGAGAAAATCTCATGAGAATCCTGCTATCAAAAACCTCTATGAAGAATATCTGGGAGAACCAAACAGTGAAAGGTCCCATCACCTGTTACATACCCATTATACCCGTCGCGAGAAGATGTAAGGAAAGGGAGTCAAAAAGCTGTGAAATGTAAAAGGTGAATCGACATTCATGATAGAAAAATCCCCAGGCACCATCTGAAGAATGAAAATCAAAGGAGCGACATGCCATGGCACGTCGCTACAATTAAATTGATTTTTCAGGTGTAAGGGTTTGATTTATCAAACCCGAAATTGTGCCACAGGATGGTCTCTTTAAACTTTTTACATTTTACTATATTTTTATGATGATTATACTGTTCAATTTACTCTTCTTCCTCCTTAACGGGAGGGAGAAGGGTATCTTCTTTTTCCTCATTCGAACAACCCGATAAATCTATCTTGTACCTGACCCGAAACCCGAGTACAATAATTTTCTATGAATACCTTTATTCTATCCATCGATCCCGGGAAGGAAAAATACGGTGTGGCGTTATTGGATCATGCCGGCTGCGTATTGGCTCACACTATTCTTTCTCTGGAAAAATTGTCCGAAACGATAGCCGACCTGGTGAAAAAGTATCCTCAGCTCAAAATGGTCATCGGGAACAGTACCGGTCGGAATCAGGTATTACAGATTGCTCGGCAAATGCACCTTGAATATGAAATCGTCGATGAAAGCCATAGTACTGAGGAGGCCCGGAAGCTTTATTTTGAAGCTCATCCCCCCCGGTGGCTCAAAAAAATAATACCGCTGAGTATGCTGGTTCCACCGGTTGCCTATGATGATTGGTCGGCGGTCGTTATAGGACGGCGGTATCTCGTCAAACTGCATTCGGAAGGTGACGTCAATGAGTAATCCATATTCGATCACCAAGCTATTGACATCCTTAGCCAGAAAATCAATTGAATATTACTTATCTCATCGCCAATATCTTCCGATCCCGGAGGATATTCCTCAGGAAGTATTCTCCCAACAAGCGGGAGTTTTTGTTTCTTTGAAGAAAAAAGGGAAGCTCCGGGGCTGCATCGGTACTTTTCTTCCTCAACAGGAGAACGTGATTTTGGAAATTATTCATAATGCGGTGAGTTCAGCTACTGAGGATCCACGTTTTCCCCGGGTGACCCTGAACGAACTCCCTGAAGTTGATATCACTATTGATATTTTAACCAAACCTGAGCCAATATCCTCTCCGGAGGAACTGAATCCGAAGCATTATGGAGTCATTGTCCAGAGGGGATGGCGTAAGGGGTTGTTGCTGCCCGACATCGAAGGGGTAGAGACGATTGAGGAACAAATCCGAATTGCCCGTCTAAAAGCCGGAATTGGTGCTCATGAACCGGTCGAGCTCTTCCGTTTTCGGGTCGACCGTTATAGCGAAAAAGAAGATGATGGAGGAAACCATCAGTGATTAAAGCCCTTTATTGGGAGGTTGAGGCTGACCAGCGTGTCAGGTGCCATTTGTGCCCTCACCATTGCCGCATTCCCGAGGGACGCCGTGGGATATGTCAGATCCGAGAGAATAGAGAGGGAATTCTGTACGCGCTGACCTATAATCGGGTCTCTTCAGTGCATATGGACCCGATTGAGAAAAAGCCGTTGTACCATTTTTTTCCAGGCAGGGACATTTTATCTATTGGAAGTGTCGGATGTAATTTAAAATGCGCCTTTTGTCAGAATTGGGAGATTTCTCAGATTGGATTTGAAAACTCATTGACGGTCATGGATCCAAAAAAAATAGTTGCCCTGGCTCAGTCACAGCAATCGATTGGGGTTGCGTATACCTATAATGAACCGTTCATCTGGTGGGAATATGTCCGAGATACCTCGCGAGCGGTACGAGACACTCATTTAAAAAATGTACTGGTCACCAATGGCTATATTGAATCCGATCCACTTCGAGAAATTCTGCCGCTGATCGATGCGATGAATATCGATCTCAAAGCGATGGATGAACATTTTTACCGGTCGATATGCGGTGGTTCCCTGGCGCCGGTGCTGCAGACGATCGAAACCAGTTATCAACACGGGGTTCATATCGAGGTGACCAATCTGTTGGTGACTGGCCTTAATGATTCCCGTGATCAGATCCATAAATTAGTCGATTATATAGCGGGACTGAGTCCCGATATCCCGCTTCATTTTTCTCGATATTTTCCTGCATACCGCCTGGAGGCACCACCCACGAACCTAACAATCTTAAAGGAAGCGTATGCTATTGCTCGTGAAAAACTTCATTATGTCTATTTGGGAAACATGGGTTCTGCTGAGGGTCAAATGTCCTATTGTTCTCAGTGTGGTCAACCAGTGATTCATCGCTATGGGTATCAGGTTGAATTGGATGGATTCCTCAATGGATACTGTCGATACTGCGGGACTTTCTTTCCCCTGCGAAATGAATGAAGCGCATCTTGCTCCTTCTCCTCATCGTTGGAATGAGCCTCGGGATATGGTTCTTCACTCAAAAGAATCCGCTACAGCACTTTATATACGAGGGATTCGATACCTGGATTGAAATTGATATTCCTTCCCGTCAACGTCAGGTAGCGCTTGTCATTGAAGCGGTGATTAATGAATACGATAAACGCTGGGATCGGTTTTCTCCGGAGAGTGAAATTTGGAAAATAAACCACGATCACCATCCGGTTGAAGTAAATATGGTCACTCTGGATATTCTGGTTGAGGCTCGACGATTTCATACCATGACCGAAGGGTATTATAATGTATTCATCGGGTCTTTGATGGATGAGTGGGGTTTTGCTGATCATCCCCGGCTCCCATCTCCTGATCGACTCCACCGGTTGACAGAACAAATCGCTGGGAGTGACATCGAAATCAATGAGGAACGAAAAACAGTTCGGCGCTTGGGGGAAGGAACGATTGATTTGGGTGGCATTGCGAAGGGATACTTGGTGGATATGATGGTCGACGAATGTAAAAAGCATCGAATCACGCATGCTTTGATTAATGCTGGTGGAACTGTCTATGCGCTGGGAAAGGCCTTCCGGGTGGGAATTTTGCATCCTCGCCACTCATCGATCATCGGGGTGATCGAGGTCAAAGACCAGGCGGTATCGACTTCAGGAGATTATTTTCGGTATTTTGAGGATGATGGAGTGCGTTATTATCATATACTCAATCCCTTTACTGGTTATCCCGAACACGATTTCTCTAGTGTGACCATTGTTTATCCCCATGCGACCGAAGCTGATGTCATATCAACCGCGGTCATGGCAGGTGGTTGTTTGCTTATTCCCTTTATTGAAAAAAGATTTCCGGGAGTGGCAATCATCGCCATTCGATCCAATAGCGAGATTTTTTTAAACGAAGCGGCTCGAAGTATGTTTCAGCCACTTCCAACGGAGATACCGAATCCATGAAAAAAAAGATTTTTATCATACTCATCGTGGTTTTGTTTTCTCTTCAGATCATTGTTTTCTCGGTTCGAAACCGGGAGGTGTCCGACTGGCTGGGGGCTTTCAAAATGATTGCTGTCCCTTTCCATCGAGGATGGTTGGTGGTTCAGCATGGGCTCACTCGTTTTATGAATAATTTTGCCTCCAAGAGGAAATTAATCGAAGAAAATACTTCTCTCCAAAAAGAGATTGGGCAATTACAGAATGAATTGGCAATTCTGACCGAACAAATTCGCGAGCTCAATATGAAACTGGCTGCGACGACCATTGAAAGTCAAATGCCCTTTGATGTAATCCCGGCTCTGGTGATTGGTCGCGATCCCTATGACTGGTTCGGTAAAATCATCATTGATAAGGGAAAAAAGAATGGCATTGCGTCGGATTTAACCGTCGTAACTTATCAAGGGCTGGTCGGGAGAGTTGATCAGGTCTATGACAATTATTCCGTCGTGCGTCTCCTCTTGAGCCCTGATATCGCTACCGGAGCTATAGTGCAACGAACCCGGGATTTAGGGGTAGTGGAGGGGAACGGTAAGGGGCTGTGTATCATGCGCTATATCTACCGGACATCCCAGGTACAGGTTGGTGATCTGGTTGTGACTTCCGGCCTGGGTATCAGTACCCCGAGAGGAATCGTCATCGGAAAAGTATTGGACGTAAAAGATTCGGTAGGATCGTTTTTCAAAGAGGTCACAGTACAACCGGAATGCGATTTTTCCCTTATAGAACAACTTTTCGTCATTCAATCCTCCTCCAAAGGCGAAAAGCATGACAATCAGTAAGTACCTGTTGATGATGTTGGGTTTTTTTTCAATTTTTTTCTTTAAAAGTACAGTTTTAAATTCATACTGGCCGATTTTTTCCCAAATGAGTCTGCTTCCATTCCTGATCTGGGGTGTTAGTATCTCGGAGAAAAAATGGTATCTGGTTTTGTTGTGTAGCCTTATTCCTGGGTGTATTTTGGACATTTTTTCCTTTTCATCTTTTGGGGTTCATCTTCTGATCTGTGTGAGTTTGTTTTCCCTTGCTCAAACCTGGATATCTCTCTTTTCAACCACTCTGGAGTCAATTTTCGGGTTTTTACTGATCGCTCCCGTCATGGAACTGATCATCGTCTATTTTATTCAAGTATTAGAACGAAATATCACTTATTCTTTCTCCCATTATACCTGGTTGGTCATCATATCCATCGGGTTGAATTTTCTTCTGAATTTTTTCTGGATGCATTTATTTCCCGTAAAGGAGTCCAATCATGTGGAATGAAAAACCAAAGCTAATTCTCGACCATCGTATAGAGATTTTTTCTTGGATTTTGGTTGGGATTTTTATCTTCCTGTTGTTGAATTTATGGTCTATCAGTGTTCTGCAATTCAATTTATATCATGAAAAATCTGAGCTGAACCGGATTCGGGTTATTCCACTTCAAGCGCCTCGAGGTATGATTACCGACCGATATGGACATATTTTGGCTCAGGACATTCCCAGTTTTGCGGTCATTTTATTACCCGGGAGTGAGGATCCTGAAAAATCCAGAAAAAAATTAGAGGTCATTTTAAACCGAAAAATTGAGAAGCCACTCCGCGAACGATATTCCGGAGAGATTATTTTAGCCTCTCCAATTAGTATTGAAGAAGTGACCCGGGTTGAAGAAGCCAAAAAAGAACTCCCCGGTGTCATGATTGAGGCATTCCCACGGCGGATCTATCCTCCAGGAGAAATAGTTTCACATGTGATAGGGTATGTGGGGAAAATAAACGCTGAAGAGCTGAAAAGGTACAGTCAGAACCAGTATAATAACGAAGATATGGTTGGAAAGAGTGGCATAGAACTCTATTATGAGGATATTATCCGTGGTGAAAAGGGGTACCGAAAAATTGAAGTAGATGCACCCGGTCGAATCGTCCAGATGCTCGATACCTCTCCACCTCGGTTTCGTCATTCGTTGACCTTGACCTTAGATCTGGAACTTCAACAGTACTGCAGTGAACTCTTAGCAGGAAAAAGCGGGACGATCATTATTGGAAACCCGAAAAATGGTGAAATACTCGCCATGGTGAACCAGCCGGCTTTTGAACCGAATCTGCTGGTTGAGGGCATCAGTCGGGAAGAATGGGGGAAGTTATTGGACAATCCTTTACGGCCGCTGACGACCCGATCGCTTCAAGCCCTCTATCCACCAGGATCGATCTTCAAATTAATCATCAGCCTGGCGGCTCTGAATCAAAATTTAGTTGAAAAGGGAAGAACCTTCTTTTGTCCGGGATATTTCGATTATAATGGTCAGCATTATCCGTGCTGGAAAAAATCGGGGCATGGACGCCTTGACTTTGAAGAGGCAATTGCCCAATCGTGCAATGTCACCTTTTATACTATTGGCTTGGAGCTGGGCCAGGATCGGATCATTGATATGGCGAAGCGCTTTGGGTTTGGGGAAACCTTTGATATCGATCTCCCTGGAGAGAATCATGGTTTTCTTCCCACCTCCAGCTGGAAAAGGCAAAAAATCGGAGAACCCTGGTATCCCGGGGATACCATCAATCTCTCCATCGGGCAGGGGTATCTTTTAGTCACACCACTGGAGATATACCAAATGATTGCCACTATTTCCACCAATGGCATTACCTATCGGCCTCATCTGTTAAAACAGGTGAACGATGAAAAAGGGAAGATTATCACCCAAAATCTTCCTAAAATTGAAAATGAAGTGAAACTGAAACCGGATGTCTGGCAAACGGTGATTCGGGGAATGAGAAAAGTGGTGACGGAAGGGACCGGGAAAGCCTGCCGTGATCTTCCGGTGGCAGTTGCCGGAAAGACTGGAACCGCTCAAAATCCCCACGGGAAAGATCATTCCTGGTTTGCCGGCTTTTTTCCTTATGACGATCCTCAATATGCTTTTATGGTTTTAGTCGAAAACGGTGGAGACGGAAGCGGTGAAGCCGCTCATCGGGGTCGCGATCTCGTCCAATGGATATTTGATAATCGGGAGAATACGCGTAATGAAGATAGTTAAGCTCTTTCCTTTGATCGTTCTCTCCCTCTGTATCATCGGTTTGTTAGCTGTATACAGTACCGATCCCTTGCGGGGGAGCGGCATTGATCTGAAAAGCTTTTTTTGGAGGCAACTCTTCTGGTGTCTCTCGAGCTGGATGGTGTTTTACCTGGTCAGTCGTATCGATTATCACTGGTTTATCAAGTTAGAATGGATTCTTTTTTTGCTGATCATCGTCTCGTTATCGGCGGTTTTGTTTTTTGGATCGGGCGATGAAACTGGAGCGCGGCGCTGGCTGTTTTCACGATCGGTTCAACCTTCGGAGTTCTCCAAGGTCGGATTTGCCATCTTTTTGGCGGCGCTATTGAGCGCCAGTCCTGAAGAACATGGAAGTTGGTGGCTCCTTTTTAAAATCTCTGTTTTATCGGTCTTGCCGATGGTACTGATATTTGTCGAACCGGATTTAGGAACAGCTCTTGTGATCATAGTGCTCTGGTTTTCGGGATTATTTTTTTGCGGGTTCGGTTGGAAGAAAATTTTAACGGTTTTAGCTCTTTTTGGGGGACTCATGCCGATTTCTTGGCTGGTATTGAAAGATTACCAAAAGCAACGGCTCCTTTCTTTTTTTTCACCTCAATCCGACCCCCTGGGGAGAGGGTATAATGTTTTACAATCGCAAATTGCCATCGGTGCGGGTGGTTTTTTAGGGAAAGGCTGGCTTTCAGGTACTCAATCCCAATTGCGGTTTCTTCCTGCCCATTATACTGATTTTATTTTTGCATCCTGGTGCGAGCAATTGGGGTTTATCGGTGGTATACTAATTCTCATCCTTTTTTTCTGGTTGATCTGGACTATTTTCCGGGTGAGCATTGAAGCGTCCGATCTGGAAGGGAAAATAATGGCGACGCTTTTTGGGTCGATGTTTACTTTCCAGGTAATGGTGAACATTGGCATGAATATGGGCGTGATGCCGATCACTGGTATCCCCCTTCCTTTTATCAGCTATGGTGGGAGCTCACTCTTTATCAATATGGTGACCATGGGGATCATCTGGAATATTGCGAAGTCAGGAGGAAAAGAATAATGTATCCACCGAAAGCGGTCGATGACAGTTTCTTTCATCACAACATCTTAAAAGTGACCAAACCCGCTCGTTATATGGGCGAGGAATGGAATGTTATCATTAAAAATCCAGTCAGATCCTCCTGTTCAGTCGTGCTCGGATTTCCAGATCTTTATGAAATTGGGATGTCACATTTAGGATTAAAGATTTTATATGATATTTTAAATAAACTTCCTGGGGTGCGGGCGGAAAGGGCATTTGTCCCATGGCCTGACCTGGGAAAAATGATGAAAGAAAAGAATATTCCCTTATATACCCTGGAGAATAAACTCCCAGTTCATTCTTTTGATGTGGTGGGATTGAGTCTGCAAAGCGAAATGAATTATACCAATGTTTTGTATTTTCTCGATCTATCGGGTATCCCGTTTCGGAGCGAAGACCGAGGAGAAGCCTTCCCGTTGATTCTCGCCGGCGGAGCTGCCGTTTACAACCCGGAGCCAGTCAGTCCCTTTTTCGATGCCATTCTCCTTGGAGAAGGCGAAGAAGCCATGGTTGATATGATTCAAACCATTTCGGCAATGAAAGGTCAAAAGAAATCCGATGTTATACGGGAATTAGCCAGTATCGAAGGGGTCTATGTTCCGTCTTTTTACCAGGTTGAATATTTTACAAATGGAATTATTTCCAAGATACAGCCGAAAGAAAAGCAAGCGGCTCCCATCGTTCAGAAAAGATGGGTGGACGATCTCGACCGAGCTTTTTACCCGGATAAAATCATCGTTCCCTATATTGCCATCGTCCATGACCGGATACCTCTTGAGATCACTCGGGGGTGTACTCGTGGTTGCCGTTTTTGCCAGGCAGGTATGATTTATCGACCGCATCGGGAACGATCCTTGGAAAAAATCATCGATTTAGCGGAAAAATTAGTATCCAGTACCGGGTATGAAGAAATATCTCTCCTTTCACTCAGCAGCACTGATCATTCCCAGATTGAGGACATTATTGCGGACTTATCCCGACGTTTTGAATCCAAAAAAGTGAACATTTCGCTTCCTTCGCTTCGGATGAATGCTTTTTCGGTTAAGATTGCTCAAAGTCTGCAGCGGGTCAGGAAGAGCGGTCTCACCTTTGCCCCCGAAGCCGGAACCGATCGGCTCCGCCGGATTATCAACAAAGGCTTGACCGATCAGGAGATAGTATTCACTTTAGAGCAAGTTTTTCAAGGTGGATGGGATGATGTGAAACTTTATTTTATGATTGGTCTCCCCGAAGAGAAAGAAGACGATCTGCTGGGTATCGCCCGTCTGGTCACTGAAAGCTTGAAAATGGGAAAAAAAATCGTAGGCAAAAGATTAAATATCCATCTCAGCATCTCCGCTTTTGTTCCCAAGCCCCATACTCCCTTTCAATGGATTTCTCAAGAGAGCCCGGAGGTTTTGCAGGATAAAATCGACCGCTTGCACGCTGGTCTGTATAAGGAGCGACGATCGATCCGGATGAATTGGTCTGATTTTCAAGAAAGCCGCCTTGAGGCGGTATTGGCTCGCGGTGACCGTCGGCTCTCGCGGGTCATTGAGCGAGTCTATCAAAGTGGGCAGATAATGGACGGATGGCGGGAATTTTTTTCTTTCGATCGTTGGAAAAAAGCTTTTTACGAGGAAGGTCTGGACATGAATTTTTATTCACATAGAAAGCGTGAAATCAGCGAGATACTTCCCTGGGATCACCTCTCCAGTGGAGTACGAAAAGACTATTTGATTGAAGAATGGATGAAATCCCAAATGCAGGAATTTACTCCAATGTGTTTCACCTCAGAACAGTGCTTGCAGTGTGGAGTCTGTTGATCATGGAAAAAGCCGATCGGTATCGATATCGCTGTCGTCATCTGAAATTGATTCCATTCCACTTGCTTTCCCAGCTGGATCTCACTCGTTTTTGGGATCGGGTTTTACGTCGAGCTGGAATCCCGGTTGCTTTTTCCCAGGGATTCAATCCTCGTCCGCAACTTTCTTTTGGACCAGCCACGGCGACCGGGGTGGTGAGCCGGGCTGAATATCTGGATATAACTCTTCGTGAACCGTATGAACCCAATCAACTCCAGGAGCTTATTAATGGCCAAATTCCCGCGGGGATGAAAGTGGTACAGATTGAACTCGTTTCTCTTGAAGCACCAAGTATCATCAAAGCGCTCAGAGGAATACAATACACGTATGTTTTTCCGAGGGATACTGATTTGATTCAGCTCGATTTGGAGGATATTGAGGTTTTGGAGAGAACACTCCAACCGAATAATGAATTTATGATATCATTTCTATTTACAGGGAAGAATATCTTATATAATCCCTTTAAATTGATTGAAATGATACCAACCGAATTGAAATGGGGGAACCCTTTACGAATTATGAAAGAAGAATGTATTTGGTAGTTTATGCGGAGGGTTAAGCGTTGAAGAAAGATATAATCATTGATATGTCCGAAGTTGAAGTAAGGGCTGCGCTTTTAGAAAACGGTCGGGTAGTTGAGTTTTTCTTTGAACGATCTACCGAAAACCGATTAGCCGGTAATATTTTTAAGGGGATCGTAGAAAATGTATTACCCGGGATTCAATCTGCCTTTGTAAATACCGGTTTTGATAAAAATGCCTTTTTGTTTATCGGAGATATTCTGTTTGACGAGAAGGGGAAAAATAAAAGTATCGACCAGATTCTTCACACCGGGAAAGAGATTGTGGTTCAGGTTGCCAAGGAACCTATGGGAACCAAAGGAGCCCGGGTGACGACCAAGATTTCTCTTCCCGGGAGATATGTTGTGCTTATGCCGGGAATGAACTCGATAGGAGTTTCGCACCGGATTTCATCTTCCGAAGAAAGAGAAAAACTCAAAAAACTGGTAGAAAAAATAAAACCCGATCATATGGGAGTCATTGTCCGGACGGTCGCCGAAGGAAAGAGCAATGAAGAAATCAAAGAAGACATTGAGTCGTTGGTTCGGTTGTGGAATCGGATCATGAAGAAGGCCGAGCTCATATCGGCACCGGCGATGCTTTATGAAGAGGCGAGCCTCATTTACACTCTGGTTCGAGACGTTGTTGATGACAGTCTGGGTGAGATATGGATTAATTCCTATTTTGGTTTTCAGAAGCTCAAGGATTTTGTCGAATCGATTATTCCCCGGCTTACAAATCGCATTCGATTTTTTGAAAGGAAGGAAAATATTTTCGATCACTTTAACTTGAATCGAGAATTGGAAAAAGCCATGAGTCACAAGGTCTGGCTCAGGAGTGGTGGGTATCTTGTTTTTGACCGGACTGAGGCAATGACGGTGGTGGATGTGAACACCGGAAAGTATATCGGGAAAAAAGATCTCCAGGAGACGATTCTCAAAACCAATTTGGAAGCCGCGGAAGAAATTGCCCGGCAGGTTCGGCTCCGGGATATCGGGGGCATCATTTTGATCGATTTTATCGACATGGGGAAAAAGGAACATCAGAAACAGGTCATCAATACCTTTGAGCAATTCCTTTCACACGATCGAACCCGTTCAAGCGTCGTCCAGATGAGCGAGTTGGGGCTGGTAGAAATGACCCGAAAACGAGTCCGGAAAAACCTTGATGCCATTCTATGCGAACCATGTAGCTGTTGTCAGGGAGATGGGCGAGTTCTTTCCCTGGAAACTACTGCCATTCATTTAATGAGAAAAATCGAGGAGATTTGTCGGAATTCGTTTTCTACCACCATAGCCTTTGTAGTGGGAGAAGAACTCGGTGGATATTTAAAAAACAGTGGAGAAATTTTCCTGACCAATCTGAAAAAAATTTATGGAAAAGAGTTGGCCTGGAAAATTGATACCGTCTTGCCACCAAGACGCTATACTATTCTTGGAGTGGGGGAGAGCGATGTAAAGGAATCGCTCAAAAAAAGCAGTTAACCTCTCTCATTCTGGTTTGACAAAACCCACCAATCTTGATACATTCTTTACCATTGTTAATTATTCATCAATCAAACAAAACTGATCGTTTTTTAAATTTGATATTATTCCGGCTCGGCTCTGGAATTGGAATGGAGGAGATATATTTATGTTTGCCATTATCGAATCGTGTGGAAAACAGTATTCGGTGGAAGAAGGAGTAATTCTCCAGCTCGACAGCTATCAAGGAAATGTAAAGGATGAGATCGTTTTCGATCGAGTTCTTTTATATCGTGATGAGGAGCAGGTTGTGGTTGGCCGCCCCTATGTTGAAGGGGCAAAAGTCAAAGGGATCGTTTTGAGAAACGGAAAAGGGAAAAAGGTCAGCGTGTTCAAATATAAACCTAAAATCAAGTATCGTCGTTTTACCGGTCACCGACAACGTGTAACTCTGATTAAAATTCAATCAATAGAATCATAGACGAACCGGAGGTCAGGTCGCATGGCTCACAAAAAAGCAGGTGGAAGTGGAAAGAATGGGCGCGATAGCAACGCTCAACGGTTGGGTATCAAAAAATACAGCGGGGAATACGTTCTTGCCGGTAATATCCTGATTCGTCAGCGAGGGACCAGGATTAAACCTGGGGTCAATGTGGGGACCGCCAAAGACTATACCTTGTTTGCCCTCCAGAACGGGTATGTGGTTTTTCAGAAGAAGGCGAAAAGAAAATGCGTTTCGGTTCTTGCTGAAATGCCAGGAGCAGTGTAAATTTCCGGAGAAGGCAATCAATAACGAGGCTCTGTATCGTACTCAATACAGCTATATTCCCCTTCCCCCGAGGGGAGGGTGATTCTTTTTTTTCAGAGGTGACTCATTGTTTGTTGATCAGGTAGTTATAACTGTTCGCGCCGGTCGGGGTGGCGATGGTGCGATCAGTTTTTTAAGAGAAAAATATGTTCCTCGCGGTGGACCGGCAGGAGGAACCGGCGGGAATGGTGGAAGCGTCATCTTCCGTGCTTCACACCAAAAAAAAACGTTATATGACGTGTATCTGCGTCGAGTCTATAACGCTCCGTCAGGACAACCGGGACGAGGAAAAAACCAGTCGGGAAAAAACGGGGATAACATCGTATTGGTTGTCCCGGTTGGAACCCAGATCTTCGATCAGAAGAGCGGGAAATTGCTGGCTGATTTGATCGAAGATGGACAGGAGATCAGTATTGCCCGTGGTGGACGGGGAGGGCGTGGAAACAGTTCCTTCGCCACCGCCGAGAATCAGGCTCCGCGAATCGCTGAAAAAGGGGAACCCGGTGAAACCCGGGAGATTCGTTTGGAGTTAAAGCTAATCGCCGACGTTGGGGTGAGTGGTTTACCCAATGCCGGGAAATCAACCTTGCTCTCGGTGGTCAGTGCTGCCAAGCCCCACATAGCTGATTATCCGTTTACCACTCTTCAGCCCAATTTGGGGGTGGTGGCTCATCGCGACCAGCAATTTGTCATGGTCGATGTCCCCGGCATTATCGAAGGGGCGAGCCAGGGTGCCGGACTTGGTTTAGATTTTTTACGACATATCGAAAGAACCCGTTTGATTCTCCATTGTGTTGATCTGTCTCCCTATACCGGGAATAATCCGCTCTCTGATTTTGCGCTTCTCCGTCATGAATTTGAACAATATAGCCCAGCTTTGGCGGCGAAGCCCTTTTTCGTGATTGCGACCAAACTGGATATTCCCGAGGCGGAAAATACTTTTCCCGAGTTTAAACATCGCCTGGAGAAAGAGGGGATGACAGTCTATGGCATTTCCGCCGTTACCCGGAAGGGAATTGATGGTTTACTCGATGCAGTGGTGGAATTTCTACACAATGCGCCGGACATCAGTCAGGAAGAACCTTTTGTTTCTCCATCTGAGTCATCTTCAGGGAGCGATGTTCATCCTCGCCGTTTTCGTTTTTCGACTCCCTATCTTGATCGATTGATGAGCGAAATCGATTGGAATGCTGTTGATGCCCTTGCGACTGTGAATCAAAAATTGTTCGATTCGGGGTTTATCAAATATTTTTCTTCCTTAAGGCCGAATTCTCTGGTGGAAATTGATCAATGGACGTTTCTCTGGACCGGCAAAAAACTTGTCTGGCCTCGAACTGCCCACGAAGCTTCGGAATGATATGAGTATGAACCGAATTGAATTTATTCAATCCAGTCAGCTCATCGTCATCAAAGTCGGAAGTTCGCTATTAGTCAAAAATTTTCATTTAGACTGGTCTCGCCTGGAAAAACTGGCCGAAAATATTCATTTTCTGCGTCAACGTGGCAAGAAAGTCATATTGGTCAGTTCAGGTGCCATGGTGTGTGGAATGATCCGGTTAGGGTTCGATCGCAAAAGAAGTGATATTCCCTTCAAACAAGCCATGGCGGCTGTTGGGCAGGGGATTCTCATGCAAAACTACTATCAGGTCTTTTCCCGCTATGACATTCCTGTGGCTCAAATATTGTTGGCACCCGAAGATGTCCATAACCGTCACAAATACCTTAACGCTCGCAATACCTTTCACACTCTTCTTGATCTGGGAGTTCTCCCCATCGTTAATGAGAATGATACCGTTGCCATCGCCGAATTAAAATTCGGTGATAACGACCGGCTATCAGCATTGGTCGCTTCACTCATGAATGCTCAACTCCTTCTCATTCTTTCCGATATTGAGGGGTTATACACTGCTGATCCCAAAAAGGATCCTGAAGCAGTGTTAGTCAAAGAAGTCGTAAATATCGATAAAAAGATCGACAATATGGCAGGGCAGGAAGGTAGTACCATCGCGAGTGGAGGAATGAAAAGTAAAATTATGGCTTCCCGGATGGCGACCTTTTCCGGAATCGGGGTGGTATTGGCATCAGGAAAAGATTTTTCTAATATCAGAAAAATATTTGAAGGGGAAGAGATCGGGACCTTTTTTTCTCCACAACCCAAAGCCTTGAAGAACCGGAAACGCTGGATTGCTTTCGGGATGATGACGCGGGGAAAAGTCGTCATCGACCAAGGGGCAAGTCAGGCGCTCCTTTCCAATAAAAGTTTACTCCCAGCCGGAATAATAAAAGTGGAGGGCACCTTTGATTCCGGCGATTGCATCGAAGTGGTCGATGAGCAGGGACAATTCATCGCCAAGGGCTTGGTAAATTTTTCCTCGTCTGAACTTGAAAAAATTCGTGGTCTTCATACCCAGGAATTGAATGCTATTTTTTCCAATCAGGTTTTTGAAGTTGAAGTGGTTCATGTCGATAATATGGTATTATTCAATCGGGAGGAGAAAGAGAATGAGAAATGAGATGATAATTCAAGCTCAAAAAGCCCATAGAGCTGCGTTTGATCTCATGAATGTTTCTACTACCCTGAAAAACGATTTTCTCCGATCGCTTTCATTTCGGCTCGAAGCCGAGAAGTCCCAGATTCAGTCTGAAAACCAAAAAGATGTTACGGCTGCCAGTGAAGCCAACCTGAAACCGGCTCTCATCGATCGGCTTATGCTCAGTGAAATGCGAATAACCGGCATGGCCGATGGTCTGCGGCAGGTGGCGTCTCTGCCCGATCCAGTCGGAGAAGTTGTGGAGGGATGGAAAAGACCCAATGGCTTGGTGGTGACCAAAATCCGCGTTCCATTGGGGGTACTGGCGATTATTTATGAAGCGCGGCCGAATGTCACCATCGATAGTATTGGTTTGGGGATCAAAGCGGGAAATGCCCTCCTCCTGCGGGGAAGCAGTTCCACCCTTTATTCCAACCGCTGTTTGGTGAGCCTGGCGAAGGAATCCCTCCGGGAATGTTCCCTGCCCGAGGATGCGGTTCAATTAGTGGAGAGTTTCCATCACGACGATGTGGCCGAACTGCTTTCTCTGCGGGAGTATATCGATGTGGTCATTCCCCGGGGCGGCGCTGGCCTGATTGCCAATGTGGTGAAACATTCTCACGTGCCGGTCATCGAAACCGGGGTAGGGAATTGCCATGTGTATGTGGACCGGGAGGCAGATCAGGACATGGCCGAGACCATTATCGTCAATGCCAAGACTCAACGCCCCAGTGTATGCAATGCTGCCGAGACCCTGTTGGTTCATCGGGATATCGCTCCAGCATTTCTCCCGCGGGCTTTAAAAGCGCTCCTTCAAAAAGGAGTCGAGATCCGGGGGTGCGAACAAACCTGTCAGCTGGTGCCGGGACTGGTGCCCGCCACCGAAGACGACTGGAAAACTGAATACCTGGATCTCATTTTAGCGGTGAAGATGGTGGCAAGCCTTTCCGAAGCCATCGATCATATCAATACCTATGGCTCCCGACATTCCGAAGCCATTGTTACCGAGAATTATTCGAACGCCCGGCTCTTTTTGGACAAAGTAGATGCCGCCGCCGTTTATGTTAATGCGTCCACCCGGTTTACCGATGGTGAACAGTTTGGGTTGGGAGCCGAGATCGGAATCAGCACTCAAAAACTCCACGCCCGCGGACCCATGGGATTGAAAGAACTCACCACCACCAAATTTATTGTCTACGGTTCCGGACAGATACGGGAGTGAATACAGTCATTGAACTCAATCGACGAAGGAGAGATATATCTTGCTGAAAAAAGGTATCATGGGTGGCACCTTTGATCCGATCCATTTGGGCCATTTGGTCACAGCTGAGGAGGTCAGGGATTATTTCCAGCTGGAGGAAGTGGTATTTGTTCCTTCCGCGCGACCCCCACATAAAATCGGACAGGAAATTACCAATCCAGAGCATCGCTACCTGATGGTGGTTTTGGCAACTATCACCAATCCCTTTTTTCGAGTCTCACGAGTCGAGCTCGAAAGAGTCGGGCCATCCTATGCAGTGGATACCCTTCATTTTTTTCGAGAAATGTGGGGAAATGAAACCGAAATCTATTTTATCACCGGTGCCGATGCTTTTGCCCAGATCTCTTCCTGGAATAATCCTGACGAGCTCTTCCGGCTCTGTACCTTTGTAGCGGCCTCTCGGCCCGGATATAAAATGGTTGGTATGAAAGAGAAATATCGGCAACGGGTCAAAATGATCGAAGTATCCGCTCTGGCAATATCATCATCGGAAATCCGTCGCCGGGTGAAAAGGGGAGAATCAATTAAATATTTAGTTCCCGAAGCGGTTGAAAACTATATTAAGAAAAACGGAATTTATATGAATGGTTGAAAAGATAGTCAATACCTTAAAACAATTAATGCCCGGACCACGGTTGAATCATTCGATCGGAGTTGCGAATGAAGCCAGGCGATTAGCTCTACTCTTTAGTCACGATCAAGAAAAAGCCTATCTGGCCGGGCTCCTTCACGATTGTGCTCGAACTCAACCCAACGAAGTTTTACGTGCGTATCTCCCCCCCTTTTTTCTCACCATTGGGTATGCTATTCCTGCCATCTATCATGCTTTCGCTGGACCTCAGTTTATTCTCGATCAATTCGGAATATCGGATTATACTATTTTACGGGCGATCTGCTGGCATGCCACCGCCTGTGAAGATATGTCGGATTTTGATAAAATACTTTTCGTAGCCGATATGACCGAACTCGGCCGTAAGTTCCGGGGAACCGAATCGGTGCGTCAGTCGATTATCATTGGTCTCGAAAAAGCTTACATGAAAGCCCTGGAGATGAAACTCGGCTACCTGTTGTCAACTAAAAAAATAATATATCCAACCAGTATAGAAGCATGGAATAAAGAAGTTCGTACTCTCAACGAGGATTGTGTGTAATATGTCTAGACCGAAAAGAAGTGGGAAAGTCATTTACTTGATTATTGGATTTATTTTGGGGGGTATTATCTTTTTCGGCTTGAACCATAACGTTCGCAATAAAGTCGTCCAGACCGTCATGGGGTATAACCGGCCCGAGAATACTTGTATTCTGGTTGTCGGACAGGACAGCATAAAACCGTTACGCAGCGATACCATCATCCTGCTTTGTCTCAATGTGAATAGTGAGGACATTCTTCTTTTTTCGGTACCGCGTGATACCAGGCTCAACGTACCGGATAATGGATATGATAAAGTGAACCATTCCTATGCCAAGGGGGGCATTCAATTGTTAAAGGAGACCCTGGAGAAGAATTTAGATATCACTATCCCCTATACGGTTGAAACTGATTATAAGGGATTTGAAAGGATGATCGATACCCTGGGTGGGGTGGAAATAACGGTCGAAAAAGAAATGAAGTATACCGATCAAGCCCAGGGCCTTGTCATCAATATTTCGGCGGGGAAACAGCGCTTAAACGGAGAAAAGGCGCTTCAATATGTGCGGTATCGTAATGATAAACTGGGAGACATCGGCCGTATCAAACGACAACAAAACTTTATCCAGGCGATTTTTCAGGAAATTGATAACCCTCTGAACCTACCCAAGATGCCACAAATTATTCAAGAACTCCGTCAGGCTTTGGTTACCAACATCTCCAGTGAAGACCTGGTGAATTTAGGCTTATGGTTTAAAAATCTCGATAAAAGAGTCATGATGACCGAAATGATGCCCGGTGAGCCGACATATATAAAAGGGGTTAGCTATTGGGAACCCAATTTAGATGCATCCAAAAAATATCTGCACGATTTCTTTCTCAGGGAGAAAAAACCAGATGAGCAACTGCCTTAATCCTAAAGAAAAATGTCTTGAGGTGTTGAAGATTGCCGATGAAAAAAAAGTTCGGGATGTGGTAGTTTTGGATTTGCGGGAGGTTTTTCCGGTGGCAGACTTCTGGGTGATCGGAAGTGCGTCTACGACCATCCAAACCAAGGCAATCGCCCAAGCCATTGAAGACAAATTGGATGAGTTCTCCATTCACCCCTATCACATCGAGGGAGAAGATACCGGTGAATGGATTCTCATGGATTATGGAGATCTGATCATCCATATCTTCCGAGAAGAAGAGAGAAGTTTCTACCAATTAGAGAAATTGTGGAGAAACGCTCATTTAGTCTACTCACAGCAGTTACAGATTGACATTTTATCGGAAATACATTGACATCCTCGATAAGAGTGTGATACTTTACACAATCGAGTTCAAATTCCAACCGTGGTGCTATCGTTGGAATTACTCTCCAATTCTTTCAATTCACCTCCTTCGGAGAGGTGGCACGGTGAACCGGGTAAGGTGTTTTTAAAGAAGGAAATAGAGAAAGTCATGGTTATGGAAGAAGGGAGGTCGTTTAATGGCAGGAAAAAAATACCAAATCACATCGGAATCAGTGACTGAAGGACATCCCGATAAAATGGCAGATCAGATTTCGGATGCGATTCTGGATGCAATTTATGAACAAGATCCAAAAGGGCGAGTCGCTGTCGAAACTTTAGTTGCGACGGGTATGGTTATGGTTGCCGGTCAAATCAGTACTTCATGTTATGTCGATATTCCCCGGGTAGTCAGAGATACCATCCGTGAAATCGGATATACCCGGGCAAAATTTGGTTTTGATTACGCCACCTGTTCGGTTTTGACGGCTATTGACGAACAGTCGCCCGATATTGCTCTGGGTGTCAACAAGTGTCTGGAATCAAAAATGGGTGAGATCCTTGATAATGAAGATCTATCTCTCGGTGCCGGAGATCAAGGCTTGATGTTTGGATATGCCTGTAACGAAACCGAGGAGATGATGCCCTTCCCGATTGCCATGGCACATCGGTTAGCTTTAAAATTGGCGGAAGTTCGAAAAAAAGGAATACTTTCTTACCTTCGTCCCGATGGGAAAACCCAAGTAACTGTAAATTACCTTGATGGAATTCCGCAGAATATCGATACCATTATTATTGCTGCTCAGCATCATCCCGATATCTCTCATCAAACCCTGGAACTCGACCTGCTTGAGAAAGTCATTCGACCGGTCATCCCTGCGGAATATATCACTGATCATACCCGGTTTTTTATCAACCCGACTGGACGGTTCGTCATCGGTGGACCGCAAGGAGATACCGGTCTGACCGGAAGAAAAATCATCGTCGATACCTACGGCGGAATTGGCCATCATGGCGGTGGGTGTTTCTCGGGAAAAGATCCAACCAAGGTTGACCGTTCTGCCAGCTATGCTGCCCGCTATGTGGTCAAAAACATTGTCGCTGCCAAACTTGCGGATAAATGTGAAGTCCAGGTTGCCTATGCTATCGGTGTCGCCAGACCGGTTTCAATTTCGGTTGATACCTTTGGAACGGGAAGAATCTCCGACGAAGAAATTCTCGATATTATCAAAAAAATTTTTGATTTTCGTCCGGGAGCTATTATTCGCGACCTGCGCCTGCGAAGGCCGATTTACCGTAAAACAGCCGCCTACGGCCACTTTGGACGAACTGACCCTGATTTTACCTGGGAAATGACCGATAAGGTTGATATTATCCAGGATTTGGCTGGAATGTAGAAGGAGTAAACGATGGACTTTCACATCAAGGATATTGGGTTAGCCCCCGCCGGGAAGAAGAAAATTGAATGGGTCTGTAGGGAAATGTCGGTGCTCTCGGGTATCGCGAGTGAGTGGAAAAAATCCAAACCCCTCCAGGGTTTGCGGATTGCCGCCTGTTTACATGTGACCTCAGAAACCGCTTTTCTCATGACCACCCTGAAAGAAGGTGGAGCCGAAGTTGCTCTCTGCGCTTCCAACCCCTTGAGTACTCAGGATGAAATCGCTGCGTCTTTGGTTGAGGATTTTGGGGTGGCGGTCTATGCCATCTGTGGAGAAGACCGGGAAACCTATTATCAACACATCGAAAAAGTTCTTGAATCAAAACCTCAAGTCACCATGGATGATGGGGCTGATTTGGTATCGACCCTTCATCAAAAAGGTGGTTTATGGTTGTCGGGAGTGATGGGAGGAACCGAAGAAACCACCACCGGTGTGATTCGGCTTAAGAGTATGGCCAAAGCTGGCAAGCTTCGCTACCCGGTGATTGCGGTGAACGATGCCAATACCAAACATTTGTTTGACAATCGCTATGGAACCGGTCAAAGCACCTTGGAAGGAATTTTGCGGGCGACTCATATCCTCCTTTGCGGAAAAAAAATGGTCGTAGTTGGATATGGATGGTGTGGACGCGGCATTGCCTTGCGAGCCCGAGGAATGGGAGCACGGGTAGGAGTGGTTGAAATCGACCCGGTAAAAGCCCTGGAAGCATTGATGGATGGTTATGAAGTGATGTCCATGACCGAAGCGGCTTCCTGGGGAGACGTGTTTATCACGGTGACCGGGAATATTGCGGTCATTCGCAAAGAACATTTCCAGAATATGAATGACGGTGTGATTCTCTCCAATTCCGGTCATTTCAATGTGGAGATCGATCGAGACGACCTTGAACAAATCAGCGTGAATCGGAGAGAGGTTCGACCACTGGTTGAAGAGTATACCCTGGCCAATGGGAGAAGATTGTACCTTTTGGCTGAGGGGAGATTGGTGAATTTGGCCTGTGCCGAAGGCCACCCTCCGACAGTAATGGATATGAGTTTCGCCAATCAGGCATTGTCGGTAAAGTATTTGAAAGAACGAGCTGACTCGCTTCAAAATCAGGTCTACAAAGTACCTGATGAGATAGATATCAACGTTGCCCGGTTGAAACTTGCGTCGTTGTCGATCCGAATTGAGGAGCTCACTCCACGGCAACAAAAATATCTGGCATCCTGGGAGGAAGGAACCTAAAAACGAAGTATCATTCAATTGCCCGATTTTTTTATATATACCAATAATTTTTTATCCCTGTTTCATCTCTTCGAGGGTGAAACCAAACGACCAAAGGGAGGACGTTATATGAATCAATATGAGTTAGGTATGGTGTTTCGGTCTTCATTGACCGAGGAAGAAGTCAACAGCGCAATTGAGGTTTTAAAATCCCGGATTGTGGAATTAGGTGGAGAAGTCACCGGGGTTAATTATTGGGGGAAGAGACGTTTAGCCTATACCATCCGCAAGCAAACCGAAGGAATCTATTCCTTTCTCAACTTCAGTTTGTCCCCGCAATCGGTAAAAGAATTGATGAGAACCGTACAATTTATGGAGATGATTCTTCGTTATATCCTGGTGAAAAACGAGAAAAAAGCCAAGGTAAAGACGAAAGATCAGTCGGAGGCTACTCCGGTTGAAGTCAAAAGCGAACCAATCGTGAATGAACCGGAAACGGCCGATACTGAAACCACCAATGTTCAAACCCCAACTGAATAGGATTGTTCTGATTGGTCAAGTCACCGAAAAACCAATCCTTCGCTATGTGCCAACCGGCGCACCAGTCTGTACTTTTACGATAACGGTTTTCCGTGAGAAACTCGACACCACCGCTGACGAAAACCAGGTCGATGTTTTTCCGATAGTCGCCTGGAAAGATCAAGCGGTTTATTGTCATCGAGTTCTAAAAAAGGGTGACTGGGTTTTTTGCGAAGGATCGATGCAGCTTCGAACCTTTGGTGAGTCAACCGGTCAGAAACGGACTGAGGCGGAAGTACTCCTCAAGGATGTCCATTGTCTTCATGAATAGAAATTGAATGGTTATGAACAAGAGGAAATGAACAGTCGTTGGAAAGAGAGGAAAAGATCAAATGAGAACTGAACGAGAATCAGGAAAGAGATTTTTTCGGCGTGCACGAAAGAAAAACTGTATTTTTTGTGTCGAAAAAGGCCCAATTGATTATAAAGATCTTAATCGTCTGGGGCGTTTTGTCAGTGAACGGGGGAAGATCGTTCCCAAACGAGTCACCAGTGTGTGCGCCAGACATCAAAGAGAATTGTCGCGCGCCATTAAACGTGCTCGGGAAATCGGTTTGCTTCCCTATAC